>Ga0315291_10005738_pt1 | contig 15511 bp, 12 predicted proteins | sample YL17G12_20_MG_FD_203070 | JGI IMG/M metagenome (GOLD analysis project Ga0315291, IMG submission 203070) | Sediment microbial communities from Yellowstone Lake, YNP, Wyoming, USA - YL17G12_20 | ecosystem: Environmental > Aquatic > Freshwater > Lake > Sediment | place: USA: Wyoming | collected...
AAGTCTATGTACCGATAGATGTTCTCCATGACCACCAGGGCGTTCGCGACGAGGATTCCGACGCAGAGCCCCAGCCCCATTAGCGTCATGGTGTTGATGGTGTAGCCCGCGAAATAGAGAAAGCTATATGTGGAAACGACCGAGACGGGCATGGCCACGCCGGCTATCACTACTCCCTGCCAGCTATGAACGAAAAGGAATAACACGGCCGCGGTGAGGAGGATGCCCCAGATGATGTTGCTGTTCACGTCGGCCACGGAATCCTTGATGAACGTGGACCTGTCTCTGGCGATCTCCATGCGCACGTCGGGAGGGAGAGTCTTCTTCAATCTATCTATTACTCGATACACCTCTGCGGCTGCTTTCACGGTGTTCGCGTCCGAGCGCTTCTGGAGGGTGATGCCCACGGTCTCCTCGCCGTTGAATCGCGCCATCTCCCGCACTTCCTCGTAAGTGTCCTCGACCGTCGCGATGTCGGCAAGCCGGACAGGAGGTCCGTCGTTTCTTTGGACCCGCACGTTTCTGATTTCATCGACGTTGTCGAACTCACCCTCGACCCTGACGCCGTACTCCTTCGTTTCCTCTATTATGTGGCCTCCGGGCACATTGAGATTCTCCGAGGCGATGGCAGCTACGATGTCCACTATCGAGAGGCCGTAGCCCTTGAGTTTGTCCTTGCCGGTGGAGACCAGAATCTCCCGCTTTCTTCCGCCCACCACGTTTATCGCGGCCAGTCCCTGAACTTTGGCGAGCTCGAGCTTGATGGTTCTGTCTGCGATCTCGTAAGTTTCCTGGAGCGGTCTCTTGCTGGAAATGGCGAGGTTCATGATCGGGTAGGCACCGATGTCGAACTTGCTGATTGTGGGCGCCTCCACGTCCTGCGGCAACTCGGCCCTGACAGCGTCGACTTTCTCTTTCACGTCCATGGCCGCGAAGTCGACCTTGGTCTCGAGCGTAAACTCCACCAGGACTACCGAGACGCCCTCCTGGGAGTAGGAGTTTATGTTCTTAAGGCCCGAGGTAGAACTGATGGCGTCCTCGAGGGGCTTGGTCACGAGAGTCTCGATTTCTTCGGGTCCCGCACCCGGGTAGACCGTTATGACGCTCACATAAGGAAACTCGATCTTGGGCATGAGGTCTATCGAGAGCCGGATGTAGGAAAAGATGCCGATCACCACGAAGGCGAGAAGCAGCATTGTCACGAGGACGGATCTTCTGACCGAGAGTTGTGCGAGGAACATTATGCGATGTCTCCTAGTTCAATCGAGTTTCGCCGGTTGTGCGAGATGCGCGAGAACGTCTGCGCCTCGAGAGAGTAGTCTTCCCCTTATTCCGCTTCGACTATGTTCAAAGTCTCCCCACCCCTGAGGAGTTCGTAGCCCTTTGTAACGATGCGTTCGCCGGGTTTGAGCCCGTCCACGACCTCGGTTGATCTTGAGTTGACGAGGCCTACGGTCACGTGCCGCAGCTCGGCCATGCCGTTTGCGTCCACGACGAAGACGCTCTGCTTGCCGTCTCTGGTCACGATAGAATGCGACGGGACCACGAGGGTGTCCTTCTTGTGGGCTGCCTGGACCGCCACCGTCGCGAACGAGCCGGGTCTGAGCGCGCGCGAGGTGTTGTCGGCCGTGACCTCGACCCTGAAAGTCCTGGTGTCCGGGTCGGCTGATGACGAGATCATCGATACCGTGCCCGGCACTTCTCCGCCCTCGGCGGTGCGCACGAGAGCCAGGGCGCCTGCGGAGAGCTCCTGCAAGTCTGCCTCGCTCGCCTTCACCACCACTTTCACCCTGTCGTACCTTGAGACCGTGCACACGACGGAGCCGATTGCCACAGTCTCTCCCTCCGTCACGTTCACCGAGGTGACCACGCCGTCGATGGGGGAGATGACCTCCACGATGGACCTGGCCGCCTCGAAATTCGCACGCGCGACTTCGAGGCCGGTCTGGGTCTTTTCAAACATCTGCTCGGAAATCGCTCCCTGTTCGAGCAAGGCCTCCATCCTCGAGAAATCCTTCTCGGCGTCATCGAGTGCGGCTTTCGCCTGTCTATACTGTGCCATGGGATTGCTCGTGTCGAATGCGACCAGGACCTGTCCCTTGCTCACGCGCTGACCCACGGAGGCGCCCACCCGCACGACGCGCTCGGTGGTCTTGCTGAAGAGGTCTGACTGAACTATGCCCTGGACGGTGCCGGTGAGCTCCAATGACTCGGATATGCTGCCCAGGCCGACTGTGTCTACGGACACGGGGATTCCCTTCTCGCTCTGGAGCTCCGCGATGCTCTTTGTGGCGGGCCTTCGCGACTGCTGCCAGAACCTGTTCGCCACGACCAACACGAAGACCGCAACCACGACAACGACGATTATTGTGTTCCTTCTTGACATTCTCCTCATTTTCCGAAATCCCCTCCGGTTGTCCTTCGTCATGTCGCGCCATCCGGCCCAGGAGGCGGCCTGCCCGGGAGGCGCTCAGTCCTATTCCAGCGCGGTCTGCCGGTTGTGGCTTGTTCTGACCGCCGCTCGCGTCTTCTGTCGCCCCATGGCCACTCGAGCCTCGCCCACGCGTATCACTCAAACGTTACGCCCGTGGCCCGTTCCAGTTCCGCCACGGCCATGAAATGCTCGTATACGGACACGAAGTAATTCGTGCGCGCCGTGCTCAACGACACCTGCGCATCCAGCACCTCCAGCTGCGTGCCGACTCCGTTCTTGTAACGTATGTTGGCGATGTCGAGACCCTTCTGCGCCTGCTCGACGGACGCGACCTGAGAATCCACGAGCTTTCTTGCTTCCGCGAGCTTCGACACTGCCTGCTCGACCTCGAGCCGCACTTCATCAAGTGTCTGCTCGGACAAAAGGCGTGCCTGTTCGTATTCGGCCTTCGTCTGCCTTATCTTTCCCTTCGTCCTGAGGCCGTCGAAGAGCGGAATCGAGAGGTCGACGGTGGCGCTCCACATCTTTGCGCGCCAATCCCGGGAGTCGAACCTGGGCTCGTCTGTCTGCATGTTCGCGTTTCCCACGAAAGACAGACTAGGGTACCTGTCGGCCCTGGCCACATCGAGAGCAGCCTTCATTCCCTGGACGCGGAGCTGGGCCGCGGCGACTTCGTTCCGCTTCTGTCTTGCCAGCGCGAAGGCGTCTTCCACCGAGATATCCACGGGTCTGCGCTCGAGCGCGCCTTCGGGCTCGACCTTCTCGTCTGCGGAAAGGCCGAGTGTGTTTCTGAAGACTATGAGTGCGCGGTCGAGCTCGTTCTCGGCCCTGATCTTCGCCGGTACCAGCTGGGCCACCTGCACCCTGGCGCGTATGAGCTCGTACTCCGAGGCGACTCCATGTTTGTAGAGTTGTTCGACGTTCCTGAGATGTGCCTCCCCCAGTTCCAGAGATTTCTTTGCAAGGGCCGCCATTTCCTGGGCGAGCAATACGCCGCCGAACGAGGCCTTGACCGCGTACGTCAGTCCCTTGAGTGCAGTCTCGAGATTTTCGCGCGCATAGCCGCGTGCGGCCTTCGCGGCGCGCATGGCCGCGCCAGTGCGTCCCGCCGTGTATATGGGCTGTAACAGCGTGACGCTGCCTTCGTAGTAATTGTCGTCCAGATCAAACGTGAAGCCTTCGCTGCCTCCGAAGTTCATGGTGCCCTTGGTCATCAGGTACCGCGTGTCGCCGGTCAGGTTCGGAAAGGCCGCTGATCGCGCCTGGACGATCTGTGCGTTCATGCGCTCGACTTCCTGTCTCTGGATGAGCACCATCTTGTTGTCGGCCAGGGCCAGGTCGATGCTCTCGTCGAGGCCGAGCTTTCGCATCTGGCCGTCGTTCGAGATGCCGAGACCTGTCGATGCCGGGGACGCGGGGGCACCGGCTTCCCCGGCGGAGCCCGGTAACGACGTCCGGGCAGGGGCGGCTGCCTGCGTGCCGGAGTCCGGCACCGATGCCCGGGCAGCGGCGCGCAACCCGCCCGAAGCGCAAAGAATCAGGGCCGCGCAGAGCAGGTGCGAGGCATTGCGCCACATTTCTGGAGACTGTTTCTTCTTGTTACACTTTCTCTTCATCCAGTGTGTCCCTTCGTGTCGTTCTTCTGATCGTTTTTCCGAGACGCTACTTATGCTTTCCTCAGTCCATCGAAAACGATGTCGCAGACCATCCGGCCCTCGTCCTCTGGGGATGGTTTCACGCCGTACATGTGCCAGTAAAGGCTCACGGCATGGAGTATCGCTATGAAGAGGTGCGCGACCTGCCGGGGGTCTGTCTTCTTGAGCAGTCCCTTCTTTGCCGCCAGCGCGAAAGTCTCTTCCAGAAGCTCGGTGTACTTAGCGTACTTCTGCATCATGAGAGTCCGGATGTCCCTCTTGAGCTCCTCGCTCTGAAACAGGTTTTCCGTGGCGCAGATTCTGAGCAGGTAGCGGTGCTTCGCGAAGTGCCTGAGCTGCGCAGTGGCTATGGCCCGTATTCTTGAACGCGGGTCACGCTTGCCGGAGACCGCGCGCTCGACCGTCCGCAGCTGCTCATCTATCGTGTCCTCGAAGACCGCCCTTACGAGGTCCGCCTTGTCCGCGAAATAGGAATACAGGGTGGCCTTGCCCAGTCCAGCCTCCGAGGCTATCTCGCTCAGGGACGACTTGTGGAATCCCTTTCGGGCAAACACGTTCCTGGCCGCGGCGAGGATCTGCTTCTTGGTCCTGATGCGCTCTCTTTCGCGCCAGGTCGGGCCGGTCGCTTTTTTCATGCTCTTCGGATTCTCCTCCAGGAAGAAGCGCTCTCGAGAATAGTAGGGACGCGCCGCGGATTCGTGCAGGCGAACTGCCGGCCGTTTCCCGACCGATCGGTCGAGAAACGACTATGCGGTCAGTAATTCTAACGAGTCCGGCCCTACCCGTCAAGGACGTTTTGGGGGTGCGTTCACTGGCGTGCTGCCCCCCTGTGCCGCGGTGGCGTATTCTGCGCTTCCGGTGCGGCGAGACGGGCTGGCTGAAGGACATACACTTCTGGGGATCCTGGAAGGGCGACCAGTACGGGCAGATCAACTATTTCCATTCCGAACGGTCGGGTGGCTTCTGCTGCCCGACCGTTCGTCTACCCGGTTTCCTGAACCTTCGGCTTGACGGGCCTTGCCATCACCATCTTTTCCCGGGCGCACGTGGCGGTGCCAGGCCGCGCGCCCCTGGGTTTGTTCACGAACTTCTTCTGCGTATAGATGACCGGCACGGAGGACGACGTCTTGGCCTTGCTGTAGTACGCTGCAATAGATGCGGTTTCTTCGATGGCCCTGCGGGACGGCGCGTCCTTCCCTCTCTGCCGCAGCACCACGTGCGATCCGGTCACGCCGTATGCGTGAAACCAGAGGTCTTCGGGTTTCGCGAGGCGATGCGTGACGTAATCGTTCTCCCTGTTGTTCCTTCCCACTATGACACTGTAGCCTTCCGAGGTGGCAAAAACTCGGGGGTTGAACATACTGCGGCCCGGAGCCGTTGAAACGTGCTTGTGTAAAGTACCCCGGCCCGCGGCCGAGCGCCCGCGCGCGGCAGAAGATCCCGGCCTGGCGCTCCCCTCAGAGAGACTCCCGAACTCTATTGCGGCCCGCTTCTTCCCTGCTCCCGCAAGCGTCTCCAGCCGCTGTCTCAGCCGCGCCAGGTCCGTCGGACCGATGTTATCCTGAAGGCCTGAGACGAACCCGTCAATTGCACGCGCTCGATGCTCGGTGTCACCGATGCGCTTCTCCAGCACCTCGCGTGCCCTCTTTGCCTTTCTCGCCTTCTTGAAATACTTGTCCGCGTTCTCCGAAGGCGAGAGCGCCGGGTCGAGCATGACCTGGTGGACTTCCTCCCCCTCGCCGTGTATGTCCCTGAGCTCGACCGTATCCGCACCTCGGGGAATGGTCTTGATGTTAGCCAGGATCAACTCCCCGGTTCTTCTGTATCGATCCCCCTGCTCTGCAGAGGCCATGTCGTCTGCGAGAGTGGCTCTTAGCTTCTCGAGCCTTCCTCGGATGGCGCTTGCGTCCGACCTGAGTCTTCGGGAGGCCTGCTGCCTGTACCAGTGGCACAGTTGGACGAAGCTGTGTCGGACCGCCTCGAGGGCGGTGTCGAAGCGCTCTACCTTGTAACGCGGATCTCTTGCGAATACGGCTGCGCCGAATGGAAAGAGTGCGAGGTCAAACCTGCCCGACCGCACGTGGTCACTATTCTGTGAGTTTTCCGATCTCGTCGATTCGGGCGGTTGCGGCGCCTCCGGCAATCTCGGCGATACGGAGTCGCGGCGCTGAGACTCCGGCACTGCGGGCGTCCTCACGGCCGCAGTGAAATATTGCTCCGAATGCGCGAGTCGTCGCTTCAGCTCTTCCAGGAGACCCTGTTCGGGGCGAGTGCCCACACTCTCCAGTATCTCCAGTGCGGCGTTGGGGCTCAGGCCCTCGATTCGCCGCGACAGCCTGACGCTCAGCTCCTCCTCCGACTTCTCCTCGGTCCATGATAGAAGGGACTCCCACGACAAGTTTTCCACCGCTGCTTTGTTCTTCTCGACAGGCGGCCGGTAAGTGGCACCCGTGTGGAGGATCTCACCAGACGCCGAACGCACTCCCTCGTGGCTGCAGGCCAGGACTGTGCGGGTTGCGCCTTCCACTAATGCGGCGACGGGGCGTCTGCCGAAGAGCTCGACCCACATCACGTTTTCCGTATTGTCCGCCCTCCGTCTGAAAAGGAGGCGGGCGACTCTGTCCCGGCCGTGCTGTTCAACGTGCGCGAGGACGGTCCCCTTCAGGATGTCCGAGAGCGCCCTGATGAAGCCATCCGGGTTCTTCGCTGCGGGCACAACCGGCAACGGCTCGTCAATCGCGAGGAGACAGGGTAAGGCGGCGTCCAGGCAGATCACGAGTTTGTGCGCGGGCAGTCGATGCTCGCGTTCCGGGGGAGACGAATCATACGACGGGTCAGAGCAGGAGGCGGCGGCCATGGCCGGGCTCGAGCGTTGGACCGAGCGCGGGGTCACATCCCCCGATGCCGGATCCGAGCGTCCCGGGTTCGAGTCCACGCGCGGGGTCACATCCCCCGATGCCGGATCCGAGCGTCCCGGGCTCGAGTCCACACGCTGGGCCGCAAGCTCGATGAGGATGCTCATCGGCGCGAGACCCGAGACTCGCTCCACCCTGAGGCCGGGGACTTCCAGTGAGAGCTCAGTCGAGAGCTCTCTGACGATTTGTGCAAGGAACAAATTCTCCATCGTGTCGCGAGTCTATCAAATATGCGGCCGTATCGCCAACTTACAGCTGTGGCACGACGTCGGACGCGGTTGCGGCTGAACTTGTCGCCGGCAGCGTCTGAACTTTCGATTGACACCCGGCACTGCGTTTCCTAGAGTGAAATTCTCTGATGGCCGTAACCATTGGCGAGGAGGGAAGTTTCCGTGGTCAGAAGCATGACAGGTTTTGGGAGAAGTGAGATCGAGAAAGACGGGGTCCTTCTCGTGACCGAGATCCGCAGCGTCAACCACAAGTACTGCGAGATATCCCTTAGACTTCCAAAGTGGCTCACCCATTTCGAGTCCAACGTCAGGGCTCTTCTTCAGAAGCGGATTCTGAGGGGGAAGCTGAGCATCGCCATAACCTGGAACGGAGACGGGGGAGCAGGCTCGCTGGTTCTGGCAGAAGAGGTGGCAGACAGGTACGTGCGCCTGCTTCAGGCGCTCAAGGCCAGGTACAACCTCACAGACGAAATCGACTTAAAGACGCTCGTAAGCTTTCCTGATCTCCTGAGCCCGGAGAAGACTCAGGTCAGCGACGAGGCGAGCTGGAAATTGATGGAGGAAGGGGTCACGAAAGCAATCGACGACGTGATCTCCATGAAGGACGCGGAGGGCGCAAGTCTCAAAGAAGAGTTGAAGAACCGTGCACTTGGGCTGCTCGGACATTTGCAGGTCGTCGAGGCGCGGGCTCCGCTGCGCGTGCTGGAGGCGAGGGACAAGCTGCGCGCGAGGCTCGCAGAGTTGCTCGGAGGGGGACAGATTCCTGAAGAGCGTCTGGCCCTCGAGGTCGTGATATTCGCTGACAAGCTGGACTGCACTGAAGAATGCGTCAGACTGCGGGCGCACGTGAAGCAGTTCGTTGCGCTGCTGGATTCCGACGAGCTGGCAGGCCGGAAGCTGAACTTCCTTCTTCAGGAAATGAACCGTGAGGCGAACACGATGGGCGCGAAGGCGCTCGACGTGGACGTAGTGAACCAGGTCGTGTCCGTCAAGGACGAAATAGAGAAACTTAGAGAACAGGTGCAGAACGTGGAGTAACTGGCGACGTATGGGCTCGAGCCGCGACCGCCGCGGACATTCCGGACCCGCGCTCGACGCGCAGCCACGTCTTCGACTTCGCACACAGCAGGATCATCGGTAGCGCGAAGCCCAGGGTGGCGCAAAGAGGTTTGTGCATCCTGACTCGGGAGAGGCTTGAGTAAAGTGGACGAAAGTAGTATCCTGTTCGAAGGCCGCACAGACAAAGTGGCTTACCCCATAGTGGTGACAGGACCCTCGGGCGCCGGGAAGACCTCGCTATGCTACGGAGTCGTCAGAGACTGCCCCGACGTCGTCTACTCCATTTCCGCCACGACGAGACCCGGGAGAGAAGACGAGGTGACCGGAAGGGACTACCACTTCATGGAGCCGGCTCGCTTCAGGGAGATGATCGGAGCCGGAGAACTCCTCGAGTGGGCCGAAGTCCACGGCCAGTTTTACGGGACGCCTCGTTTCTCGGTGGTGCCTTCTTTGGAGAAGGGTAAGAAGGTGATAATGGACATCGACGTCCAGGGAGGCATCAGCATGAGAAAGGTGTTTCCCGACGGCGTGTTCGTTTTTGTGATTCCACCTTCGATGAAAATCCTCGAGGAGAGGCTCAGAAAGAGAAAAACCGAGTCCGAGGATGTCCTCAAAACGCGGCTGAGGAACGCGATGGAGGAGACTCGGTACTGGAAGCACTACGATTACTTGATAGTCAACGACAAGCTCGATGCGGCGCTCGCTCAACTCAAGAGCATAATCGTCGCAGAGGATTCGCGACTGAAACGGCTGATACCGGGGACGTGAACCCTCGGTGGTCCACAATGGTGAAGGCCCGACTCTTTTGCTTCCTGCCCCAGTCGGCGCCACCCGGTTTCTGTACAGGAGGAATGTGAATGGAAGAGAAGAAGGCCCAATGCAAGACGATGAACAGCCTGAGCTCGTTCCCCAACAAGTACGAGCTCGCGATCATAGCTGCAAAAGAGGCCAGGCGCATCAACGACGTTCTGAGAAGGGCGGGCCAGGCGCTCGAAGACCGAGTCACGCTCCACGCGCTGGACAAAGTGAAGAAAGGCAAGATCAGGTACACGTACGAGGCCCAGGAAGGAACAAGTGAATGAGCCCTCGTAGGAAGGCGAACGCCCGTGCCTCGGGTGCGCCCCGCACGAGATCGGGTGCCGCGGCATCTGGAGACACTTCTCCGAGTCCGTCACTGGCGGGAAAGAGAATTCTGCTCGGCATAACGGGCAGCATAGCTGCGTACAAGGCAGTGGAGTTGCTGCGGGAACTCACGAAGAGAGGAGCGAGGGTGACCGTATGCATGACGAAGGCGGCCCGGGAGTTTATTACTCCTCTCACCTTTGAGGTTTTGTCGGGCAGCAAAGTGCTCTTGGACATGTTTGCCTCCGTCGCTGAAGAGACGGCGGAGCTCGGTCCGGAACAGTGGACGGGACGCACACCTGGACAACAGCCGGTGCACACACCCGGACAGCCGTCCAGGTCCGTTCAGCACATAGACGCCGTGGCCGATTCGGACCTCATCCTGGTGGCTCCCGCGACCGGAAACATGATCGGCAAGGTCGCGTCTGGAATTGCCGATGACCTGCTCAGTTCAATAATCATGGCCGCCGGAGGGAAGGTCGCGTTCGCGCCCGCCATGAACGTGAGGATGTGGGAAAATCCGATAGTGCGGGCGAACGTGGAACGGCTTCGCTCGCTTGGTTCCAGTTTCATAGAACCCGAAAGCGGCGAGCTCGCGTGTGGAGAGACGGGCAAGGGCCGGCTCGCGGCGGTAGAGAGCATCGTCAGGGCAGTCGAAGCTCTCCTCGGAGAAGAAAAGCCCCTCTCCGGCGTGAGGATACTCGTGACTGCCGGGAGAACGGAAGAACCGATAGACGACGTTAGATATATCTCCAACCGGTCGAGCGGCAAGATGGGCTACTCGCTCGCCTCCGTCGCGAGGGACATGGGTGGAGACGTGACGCTGGTGAGCGGCCCTGCTTCGGTGGAGCCGCCAGCCGGGGTCAGGCTCGTGAGGGTCAGGACCGCCGGCGAGATGAGAAGCGCAGTCAGGGCCGGTGCGTCGCGTGCCGACATGGTGTTCATGGTCGCGGCAGTAAGCGACTTCACGCCGGTGGGCGCGCGAAAAGGCAAGATCCCGCGAGAAACCGGCGAGCTCGCGCTCGAGTTCCGTCGCACGGCCGACATCCTTGGCGAGGTGGGCCGGAAGAAGGGCAAGAAACTGCTCGTGGGCTTCGCAGTGGAAACCGAGGACGAAGTCCGCAGGGGCAAGGAAAAGCTCAGGAAGAAGAACCTTGATCTGATAGTCGTAAACAATCCCCTCATCCCGGGCGCCGGATTCGAGGTCGAGACCAACGTGGTCACCCTGATCGACCGCGGAGGGAGGATCGAGAGGCTTCCGCTGATGTCGAAGCGCGACGTCGCGAAAGAAGTCCTGAGAAAAGCCCTCAGCCTGAAAGTCGCCGCACCGCGGCTGGTAAAACCCGCCGGGCGCTGACCACGCGTCGCTGAGCATACTCATTCACACGCAGGCTGCACATCGTCCGCAGTGTGCCCGTCCCGCACCGGGCAAGTTCTTGAAAGGATCACCTCTTGAGAGAAACCGAGGAGCTTGCTGTCCTTGTTGCCGCCGCCAAACGCTACTTCGAGACCCGTCTTTCAATGGGAGAGACTTCCATTGTGTTCGGTCCGGGGAAAGTACTGCGGCGACCGGAGGGTGAGGTGCTTCCGCTGGGAACGGCGCGCCCGGACGGCCTCGTGGGGCCGGACCAGCGCAGCCCCGCTGGGACCACGGGCGCTGGCGGAAGGTCCGTATCTGCGGGCGGCGTGAATTCCATTGCAGGTGCGGGCGGCGCGGACTCGCACGTTGTCGACGGCCGTGGCGCGGCTTCAGGCGCGGGATCCGCTGGCCTTGCGGGTCCCGGCGACGTAGAGGTGGACCGGCACTCGCTGGCCGAGCTCGAGAAAAAGGTTAAGAAATGCACGGATTGTCCTCTTCACAAGACCAGGACTCAGGCGGTCTTCGGCACTGGCAGCGGCAGGACCGGTCTTGTTTTCGTGGGAGAAGCACCGGGAAGGGACGAGGACATCCAGGGAGCTCCCTTCGTCGGCAGGGCGGGTCAGCTTCTGACACGGATAATCGAGGCGATCAAGTTCAACCGTGAAGATGTCTACATTACTAATGTGATAAAGTGCAGGCCCGAGGCCAACAGGGACCCCCTGCCTCACGAGGTGAAACTCTGTTCGCCGTATCTGGCTGAGCAGCTCGAAATACTCAAGCCCAGGGTCCTATGTGCCCTCGGACGCTTCGCCGCTGAGGCCCTGAGCGGCGTCAAGCTGCCCATGGCTGAATACCGGAACGCCGCCCTTTCCTACAGGGGCATCAGAGTCGCAGCCACTTATCACCCCGCCGCGTGCCTCCGTAATCCTGACCTCAAGAGGCTCGTCTGGGAGGACGTCCAGAAGCTTAGGGATATCTGGAAGAATTCCGGCTGAAAGTGCGCGTTCCCTTGTGCCGCGGGGTTTCCTCGTTTCATGTTGAGCTAGTTTGTGCGGAAGCATTACGGGGGAAAGTGCGGTATAATCCTTGGGTGACAATGAATGGCTGGAGATTGACGCAACGAACGACGCGGGCCCTGCAGCCGGAACGTGAACCCCGAGCAATTAGCCACCCAAGTATGCGGATTATCGCATACGACTCCTGGAGACGCCGCCATGAGAACCTCTGACATAGAGACCACCGCGGGAAGAGTGCCCCCGCATTCCATAGAGGCCGAGCAGAGCGTGCTCGGCGCCATGCTCATAGACGCGGCCGCAGCGGGCAAGTGCCTCGAACTCATCAGGGACGACGACGCTTTCTACAGGGAAGCCCACAGGAAGATCTTCCGCACCATCACCGCGATACACGACAGAGGGGAGCCGGCGGATCTCGTAACCGTCGGAGAGGAGCTCAAGAAAAGGGGAGAGATCGAGCAGGTGGGCGGGCCGTCTTACCTTGCATCCCTCTTCGAACAGGTGGCCACATCCGCGAACGTCGAATACTACTGCAAGATAGTCCTGGAGAAGGCCACTCTGCGCAAGCTCATCGAGGCGGGCACGACCATCGCCACCGAAGCTTTCACTTCGAAAGAGGATTCGGGCAGTGTTCTGGACAGAGCGGAGCAGCTCATATTCGGGATCGCGGACACAAAGACGAGGACGGGGTTCGTCGCGCTTCGGGACATCCTGGGACACAGCTTCGAGGTCATCCAGGAGCTGTACGACAAGAAGAAACACGTCACGGGAGTAGAGTCCGGGTTCTTCGAGCTAGACACGAAAACCGCGGGTTTTCAGCCGTCCGACCTTGTGGTCATCGCCAGCAGACCTTCGATGGGCAAGACGAGTCTTTCGATGAACATCGCAGAGCACGCCGCGATAAGAAACAAGGTGCCGGTGGCGGTGTTCAGTCTCGAGATGGCGAGGGAGCAGGTGGTCCTGAGAATGCTGTGCTCGCAGGCGCGCGTCGAGTCTCACAGATTGAGAACAGGATACCTGAGAGAGTCGGAGTGGCCCCTGCTCACTACGGCCGCGGGGCTGCTTTCCAGAGCACCGATTTACATCGACGACACGCCGGCGATCAGCGTGCTCGAGATGCGTTCCAAGGCGAGGAGACTCAAGTCAGAGGCGGACGTCGGCCTCATAGTGGTGGACTACTTGCAGCTCGTCAGGGGCATGTCCAACGTGGAGAACAGGCAGCAGGAGATTTCACAGATTTCCCGGTCGCTCAAGGCGCTGGCCAAGGAATTGAAAGTGCCGGTGATCGCCCTCTCCCAGCTTTCGAGAGCCGTGGAAGCGAGAGGTGGAGACAGACGGCCGGTGTTGTCGGACCTGAGAGAATCAGGCGCCATCGAGCAGGACGCCGACGTGGTCATCTTCATCTATCGGCCGGAGGTCTATGAGAGAACCCCCGACAACGAAGGAAGGGCGGAGCTCATAATCGGCAAGCAGAGGAACGGTCCCATCGGTACGGTGCAGCTCACGTTCATCAGTGAGTATACTCGCTTTGAGAGCATGTCCAAGAGGCCGGAAGAACCGTTCTAGCCCCTCAACATCCCCTTGCCTTTAAACCCGCAAACGGATATTGTGCATTCGGATATGCCCATTATTGTGTGAGCGGGCATGCCACCAAGCGCACTGGCCAGCTCAACATGCTGCAACACTAAGCGCATCACCGAGGCGCGGCCCGGCCTGAAGTCTCCTGCGGGCACGCGGCGCGGTGACGCTTCCTTGTGGCGGGACACGCCGTCGCGCTTTGTCGACGCATTTCCTGCGAGTCCCGTCGCCTGGTCGAAGGAGACCTGATGAATGCCAATCAGCCTCTTGTGGGCGCCCAGACCGTCGGTCGAAGAGTCGTAGAGAGCCTGGAAGAGACCGGCAGGGTCTTCATATTCTTCGTAAGCGTGTTCAAGGCCTTCCCCGGATTCTGGCGGAAGGGTCACCTCGTCCTGGAGCAAATGGTGGCGATGGGCATAGAATCGCTGCCCCTGGTTTTCGTCACCTCCATATTCACCGGCGCCGTGGCGGCCGTGCAGGCCGCCTATCAGTTCCAGGACTACGTGCCGATGCGCTACCTGGGTTCGGTCATCGGCAAGAGCGTGGTGATAGAGCTGGGGCCGGTCCTCACGGCTCTCGTGGTCGCAGGAAGAGTCGGCGCCTCTATCGCGGCCGAGCTCGGCACCATGAGAGTGACCGAACAGATCGACGCTCTCGAAACCATAGGAATAAGTCCCATAAGATATCTCGCCGTCCCGAGAATGGTCGCCGGCATGGTGATGCTGCCGGTGGTCACGATCTTCGCCGACTTTCTCGCAATCGTCGGCGCGTACGTCGTCGCATACATCTCGTTGGACGTGCCCACGAACACTTTCATGGAGGGGCTAAGACTTTTCTTCCATTTGAGAGACATCTTCGGGGGGCTCGTGAAGAGTTTCTTTTTCGGTATCGTGATCGCAACGATGGGCTGCTACTTCGGGTTCCACGCCGAAGGCGGCGCTGAGGGAGTCGGACGGGCGACCACGAGAGCGGTGGTTTCATCCTGTCTTTCGATACTGGTCCTCGACTACATGCTGGCCACGTTGATTTTCAGGGTGCTGCTTGGGGGGTGAGGTGCCGGAGCATGAATGATTTTTCATTTGTTGCCGGTAACCGTCTGGAGGCCCCACACTCAGTCGCAGAGGGTGAAGTCCCGTGATAGTGGTCAAGGAACTCCAAAAGTGCTTCGGCAGTAAGAAGGTCCTCAACGGGCTGGACATTACCATTACAGACGGCGAGTCCATGGTCATCATCGGCAGGAGCGGGTGCGGGAAGAGCGTCCTCCTCAAGCACATCATAGGGCTCCTGAGGCCTGACAGCGGGCACATATACATTGACGAGAGAGACATCACTTCCATGAACGAGGCCGAGCTCAGCGGGCTCAGGAAGAGGTTCGGGATGGTCTTTCAGGGAGCCGCACTGTTTGACTCGCTGACCGTGGCCGAGAACGTCGCTCTTCCCATGCGCGAGCATGGCCAGATGTCGGAGAAGATGATCCGCGACCGCGTGAAAGAGAAACTGGGCTTGGTCGGACTGGAGGGCGTCGAAGACGTGCATCCGGCAAGTCTGAGCGGCGGCATGAAGAAGAGAGTCGGGCTCGCGAGGGCGATGGCGATCGATCCCGAGTTCATTCTCTACGACGAACCCACCACGGGCCTGGACCCGATAATGGCCGACGCGATAAACGAGCTGATAAGAAATCTCCAGAGGAAACTGTCCATAACTTCTGTGGCCGTGACACACGATATGAGAAGTGCGTACAAGATCGGCGACAGGATCGCGATGCTTCACGGCGGGAAGATAATCCACGAGGGTACGCCCAAGGAACTCCAGAACTGTGAGGACCCGGTGGTCCGCCAGTTCATATCTGGCAGCGCGAGCGGGCCCCTCACGGATTCTTAATACTGATACCAACCATGCTGTGCACATTGGTCTCCACAGGAGGAATCGATGGACAGGAGAGGCACTGAGCTGAAGGTCGGCGTCGCCGTCATCTTCGCTCTCATTGTTCTCGTCGGGGGGATAATCTGGATAAAGGGCTGCCAGGTCGCCAAGCGCGAACACGTCTTCAGGGTCGCTTTCGACGAAGTAGGCGGGCTCACGGTGGGAGATCCGGTGACGGTTCTTGGCGTCGAGAGGGGCTCCGTGAGAAAGATCGAGCTCGGA
>Ga0315291_10005740_pt1 | contig 15509 bp, 24 predicted proteins | sample YL17G12_20_MG_FD_203070 | JGI IMG/M metagenome (GOLD analysis project Ga0315291, IMG submission 203070) | Sediment microbial communities from Yellowstone Lake, YNP, Wyoming, USA - YL17G12_20 | ecosystem: Environmental > Aquatic > Freshwater > Lake > Sediment | place: USA: Wyoming | collected...
CTTTTCTTTGCTTTCTTTTCCCATTTGTCCATTTCGCAGTAAATGCATTTTTTTTCTATTTTAAAATGTCTTTTAGAATTAGAAAGGCCTCTGGTCAAATCAACATCAACCAAAGGAGTGGTGATGATCTGGGAATGAGGATGGAATATGGAAGCCCCGGATTCTAAACCATGGTTGTGAAATATTGAAATATGATTAACGAATGGTTTTACCATCAAATCTAAATATCTCTGATGGTAAATATCAATTACTTCTTTAACTTTTTCTAAACTAAGCAGAGCGAGTGACTTCTTATGATCCCTGGTAATAACTATCTCGTGAAAACCTACGGCATTTATCGTTTCGTAAAGATTACCTTCAATTTTCTTGCCTAACTTAGAAGATGGCAAAAAAGCAGGAAATTTATTCGTAATCGAAATAGTCGTCCATTTTTTTAGTTCCTTCCCTCTGACCTTTTTCCCTCGAGAAAAAACCAAGGTCGCATCTTTTATAATGTCTTTTTTGCAAAAAGGGCAGGTTTTTTTAGAAGATTCTTGGCTTACTTTTTTTTCCCTTCTAAAAGTTTCAGGCCTCCTCGCCCTGCCTGTGGCAATGACAACCCAGTCTTTTGAGATTAAATCAAGTCTAAGCTCTGAAGGAAACCTTACCCCGTTAAATACCCCGCCCTTCTGCGAAGGGCTGGGTCCCGCTTTGCGGGATTTAACAGGGTGAATTTTTTTAGGCTTTTTAGTCATATTTATGCGTTATGAAATTCCATCTTATTTTAACCAAATCAAGAGCCATCTTAACCATGCTTTTAAATTTAACCTTACTGGCCAAGTCATTTTTCCAATAAATAGGAATCTCTTTTATTTTATATTTTAATTTTTTGGCAATTAGTAAAACCTCGGCATCAAACGAAAAACGATCAATTTTACATTTTGGGAAAATCTTTTCAGCTGCCTTTTTTGTGAAACATTTAAACCCACATTGGCTATCCTGAATTTCCCAGAGGCCGACAATTATTTTTCTGACCAATTTAAATGCCTCACCGGCAAATATTCTCTGCCAAGGCTGGGGTGGGTCCAAAACTGCTCCCTTTAAATCTCTGGAACCAATCACAATATCGAAACCTTCCTTAAAATGCGGCCACATTTTCTCAATCTGCTCAAGGGGTGTGGAGTTATCAGCATCAGTAAAAATGCGGTAACCCCCTTTCGCCTCAAGCATTCCTTGGCGGACTCCGAATCCCTTGCCTCTTTTCTTCGGAAATTCAAGTAGTCTCAAATTTTTTATCTCTGCCATCAAATTTTTAGTGATTTCATTTGTTCTATCAGTTGAGCCATCAGAAACAACTAAAATTTCCGACTCATAATTTTGTTGTCTTAGGTAATTATTTATTTCTTTCAGAGTCTGGGACAATCTTTCTTCTTCATTATAAGCAGGAACAATAACGGAAAGATAGGTCGCTGACATTAAAACATTTTAACATAAATTTCAAAACAAAAAAACGGCGCTCAGTTTTCTGAAACGCCTTTCTAACTTGGATTTATATTCCATAGAGTCAATTATTACAAATTGGTCAATACTTCACATCCGTTTTTCGTCACTGCTACCGTGTGTTCAAAATGAGCTGATAAAGAATTGCCAAAAGTTTGATAACCTAAGTTGTCTTTTGCTCTTTTAAGCGTAGGATCCCCTATCGCTACCATGGGTTCTGGGCACAAAACCATTCCTTCTTTTAACTCAGTTCCGGTTCCTTTTTTGCCAAAATTTAAAATCTGGGGATCTTCGTGTAATTCTTTTCCGATTCCATGGCCGCACAAATCCCTGACAACTTCAAATCCTTGGCTTTCAACATATTTTTGAATAGCATTTTCAATATCGCCCAAGTGGTTTCCAGGTTTAATTTCTGCTATTCCTCTTTTCAAAGCCTTTTTTGTTGCTCTAATCAACCTCTGGGCTTCTGAACTCACTTTTCCTACTGGTAAGGTAATCGCCATATCAGCATGAAAACCCTCAGTCTGCCCTGAGGACATTCGGCTGAGCCCTTCGGCGGTGAGCCGCTCAGGGCGGTCGAACCGCTCAGTCGAAGCCCTTGTCGAAGGGTAATAAATTCCTAAATCCAAGGAAATAATTTCGCCTTCTTTTAAAACTCTGTTTGAAGGCAGGCAGTGAACAATTTCTTCATTAATTGAAGTGCATAGGCTTGCCGGATAAGGGTCTAAAATACCATCCTTTTGATTTGTATAACCTTTAAAAGAGGGCTTAGCCCCGGATTTAAAAATCAGGCTCTCTGCGAGCCTGTTTAATTCTATAGTGGTAACTCCTGGCTTAACTGCTTTTTCCAACTCTCCCATTATTCCTGCCAGGATTTTACCGCCTTCTCTCATTATTTCAATTTCTTCTTGAGTTTTGATTGGAATCATTAAGATTTATTTTAGAGCCTTCAAAATATCTTTAAAAACGTTTTCAATACTCTGTTCTCCGTTTATTTTAATTACCCTACCTTGGTTTTTATAATAATTTATCACAGGTATTATATGATCCTCAAATTCTTCTAAGCGTTTTCTTATGGCGCTTGGTTTATCATCAAGCCTATACATGAGTTCACCACCACATTTGTCACATTTTTTTAAATTTTTAAACTTTCCAATCCAGGGAATAAGCTTTTTACATTTTTTACATTGTCTTCTTTTGGTTAAACGATCGAGGGCTACTTTTTTTGAAATATGAATTAAAATAAATTTTTTATTCTTATGCCATTCATACCAACGCAAAGCTATATCCAAAAGTTTTGCTTCTAACATAAATCTTGGACCACCATCATAAATCCAGCCTTCAAAATTTCTTTTTTTCTTAAACTCCTCTAATTTATCCATCCAGATTTTACAGACAGTAGATTCAGGAACAAATTTTCCCTTGTTCATTACTTCTTTAAGTTTTTTGGCGGTAAAATCGCCAACTTTTTGACGCTGGCGAAGAGCTTCGCCACTGCTAAAGTGTTCAAGTCTAAATTTTTTAGCAAGCAACTCAGCTTGAGTTCCTTTACCCGAGCCTGCTCGGCCAAAAATAATTATAGAAATTGGAATCTTAGAAGTTTTCATATTCTCGCATTTCCAATTGGGCTTTTATTTGTTTAACAGTTTCCAATACTACATTAACCAAAATTAACAAACTTGTGCCGCCAACCAAAAATTGAAAGGCTACTATTTTAGTTACATTTCCAACAATTGTGGGCATCAAAGCTATTATTGCTAAAAATAAAGCTCCGATGGGTAAAATCCGATTTAAGACATGGGACAAAAATTGGGAAGTAGAAGCTCCTGGTCTTATTCCTGGAATAAACCCTCCTGATTTTTGTAAATTTTCGGAAACGTTTTCCGGATCAAAGGCAATAATGGTGTAAAAGAAAGTGAAGAGAAAAACTAAGAAAAATTCTAATCCTCCATAAACCCAGGGGTTTTCAAAGAACCTGCCAACGCTTTGGGCCATAGTTCCTATTTTTCCTTGAAATCCAACCAAAAAATTAGCAATCATTGCTGGAAAACTTAAAATGGATAAAGCAAAAATAACAGGCATTACTCCGGCTGGGTTGATGTTTATAGGTAAATAGGTGGAAACTCCGCCATACATCTTATCTCCCCTTACTCTTTTAGCATAAGAAACTGGAATATTGCGTCTGGCTTCATTGACAACTACTACGCCTATTAAAATAAACAAAGTCATAGCAAAGAATAGGGCATAGGAATAAATAGGAAGTTGATTAGATTTAACAAGATTTATAATCTGAAGAGTATTGGTCGGAAAATCAGCAATGATTCCCGCAAATATTAAAAGAGAGGTCCCCTCACCTATTCCTTTTTCAGAAATGAGCTCCCCAAACCACATCAAAAAAATGGCTCCGGCAGTAACAGTCATAACGGAATTAAAAGTTAAAAACGGAGAAAGACGCCCAATAACTCCTTGCCTTTGAAATAAGGCTAGCATTCCATAAGCATTGAGCGCTGCTAAAGGGACGGTCAAAATTCTTCCATACTGATTAAACTTCTGGCGGCCGGCCTCTCCCTCTTCTCGGTACATTTTTTCTAACTGAGGAAAAATCATGGTTAAGAGCTGTAAAATAACGGTCGCTGTGATATAAGGACCCAGTCCTAACATTACAATTGAAAATTTATCCAAGGCTCCTCCCGTAAAAACATTCAAGATACCAAAAGTCTTGAATTGTTCAAAGAAAATCTTTGCCATTTCTTTATCGGTGATAATTCCGGGGATCGGTATATTAGCCATCAATCTAAAAACGGCAAAAATAAAAAGAATAAAAAGAATTTTATTTCTCAAATCGCGGATTTTAAAAACTCGAGTAACTTTTTCAAACCACATAATATTATCAACGAATAGCGAATCAGTTATGAATTTACGCTGTCGCCCAAGCGACTCCCCGAAGGGTTGATTCGTATATTCGAAATAAATTCGTTATTCGCTAATTACTTTACCTCCGGCTTTTTCAATTTTTTCTTTCGCCTCTTTGGAAACCAGGCAACCCTCAATTATCACCGCCTTTTTAATTATTCCTTTTCCTAAGATTTTCACTTTTGGCATCCTTCCTTCTATCTTACGGATTAATCTTTTTTCTAACAAGACCTCTGGACTAATTTTAATTTCGTTTTTTTCCCCGCCTGCATCGCTAGACGAAGCATTGCGGGCAGGTCCTTTTTTATTGTTTTCTCCAATGGAAAATCTCTTCTCAATATCTCTAACATTGATTGTTTCCGGCTCTGGCCAGTCCTTTTTAAATCTATAACCTCTTAATTTTGGGTATCTTTTAATCAGGCTGCGAATAAAGGGCTCAAAATTATGGCCAGACCTCGCCCTTTGACCTTTTACCCCCTTACCAGAATAAGCGCCCTTCTTTCCTCCTCTGCCAATTGTCTTTCTCTCTTTTGATTTATGTCTTGGTTTTAATTCATTTAGCTGCATAATTTTTTTTCAATTTTTTAAAAGCTGCGATTGTCGCTCTTGCATTGTTAAGCTTATTCCCTGTTCTGCCTAAAATCTTTGAAGAAACATTTTTTATTCCTGCTAAAGTGCAAATAACCCTGACGGTTCCGCCAGCCACTAGCCCCCTTCCCTTTCTTTGGGGCTTTAATAAAACTTCAGCTGGCCCGAATTTAGCATAGGTTTCATGCAGTATGGTTTCATTAATAATCGGGACTTCAATAAGATTTTTCTTTGCTATTCTAGTCGCTTTTTCTATTGCCTGAACAACATCAAGTCCTTTTCCTACTCCTAGGCCAACTTTACCCAATTTGTTGCCAGCAACTATTATTGCCCTGAATCCCAACTTTTTTCCACCAGCTCTGACATGGGTTACTCTGGCCAAATCTAAAAGCTTGGTGTCAAACTCGTCTTTCACTTCCGGGGTTCTTCTTGAGGGAAATCTACTTGGTCTCCTGAATCTTGTTTCTTCCATGTTTATTTTGTTTAAATTAAAACTTTAATCCGCCTTTTCTTGCGCCATCAGCCACTGCCTTTACTCTGCCATGATATTTATAACCTCCTCTATCAAAAACCACTCTCTCAATTTTATTTTTTAAGGCTTTTTGGGCGATTAATTGGCCCACTTCATAAGCCAAAGCGACTTTTGCTAACAACTTTTCTTCTTTTTCCGAATTTATTTTTTCAGCCTTAGTTTTTTTTATTTCCTTGTCGCTTGCTACTAAAATTGTGCTGTTTTTTTCATCGTTGATCAAAGTGGCATAAATATGCTGATTTGAACGGAAAACACAAAGACGAGGCTTATTAGCTGTACCTGAAACTTTAGCCCTAACTCTGAGATGACGCCTAACTCTTGCTTCTTTTTTTATTTTCTTTTCCATTTTTTAAATTGATTAATCTTAAGTGGTTGCAACAACCTTTTTGCCTTCTTTTCTCTTTATAACTTCTCCGCTATATCTTATTCCCTTTCCTTTATATGGTTCTGGTGGCTGGACCTTTCTTATTTTGGAAGCCAGCTGGGAAACAGCTTCTTTATCAATCCCTGAAACGATAATGGTATTCTTCTCAACTGAAAATTTTATCCCTGGCTGAGCTTTAATTTTGACCAAATGAGAAAATCCGACTTTCAGGCTTAAATCCTGGCCTTCTAAAACTGCTTTGTATCCAATACCTTCTATTTCTAACCTCTTTTCGTGCCCCTTAGTCACTCCTTCAACCATTCCGAATATTAAAGCCCTTGTTAGCCCCAGGAAAGCTTTTACTCTTTTAGACTCTTGCTTGCGAAGTCTGACGTCCTTTGCCAAAACAAAAATCTGGCCGTCTTTTATTTCTATTTTAAATTCGGGTCTTATTATTCTTTCTAAGCTCCCTTTTGGGCCAGAAATCAAAACTTTTTGATCCTGGGTTTCTACTTTCACGCCTTCCGGTATTAAAATTGGTTTTTTTCCTATTCTGCTCATGTTATTCCCTACTAATTACGAATATTTACGAATCTACGAATAATTTACTTTGAACTTTTTCTTAGAAGGGAGAGTTAAACAAATTCGTATATTCGTAGTGATTCGTAATTCGTAGGATGTTACCAAACTTCCAGAATAACCTCTCCTCCCAACTTTCTCTTCCTTGCCTCCTTGTTGGTCATTAAGCCCTTGGGAGTAGAAATTATTGCCATCCCATAACCTCCTTTTACTTTTTTTATTTCTTTAGCTTCAGCATAAATTCTCTGGCCAGGTTTTGAAACTCTTTTCAATCCGGAGATGGCTGGAGTTTTGTCTTCATATTTTAAAGTTATTTCAATCACTCTTTTAACTTTTTTGCCTTTCTCATCTATTTTATCAAGAAATTTCTCTTTTTCTAAAATCTTTGCGATCTCGTATTTAAAATTAGAAAACGGAACAGAAACCGTTGGATGCAAAACGGCCTGAGCATTAAGTATTCTGTTTATCATGTCTGAAATTGGATCGGTCATATCGCTTTGCTTAATGAATAATAAATAATGAATAAAACATAATTGAATTTACTAATTTTTATTTTCTGTTTCTTATTATTAGTTATGTATTATTGATTATTATTTAATTCTACCAGCTTGATTTTTTAACCCCCGGAATTAATCCTTGGTTTGCCATCTCACGAAAACATATCCTGCACAAACCAAAATCTCTCATGTACCCTCTTTTCCTTCCACAGCTAAAACATCTTCTCACGATTCTGCTGCTGAATTTTGGTTTTTTCTGGGATTTTGCAAATTGGGCTTTGGTTGTCATGACTTTTTTAAATTTAACTTTTTATTGGAAAACCCAGCAATTTTAATAATTCCAAGCCCTCTTCTTTCGTTTTAGCTGTTAAAACAATTGTTACCTCGAATCCAAAGATATTCTTCACTTTTTCTGGCGAAACTTCCGGAAAACAAATGTGCTCTTTAATTCCTATAGTTAAATTCCCTTTTTTGTCAATTGATTTTTTGTCTATGCCGCGGAAATCTCTTGATCTTGGCAAACCAATATTAATTAATCTTTCCAGAAAATCAAGCATTCTTTTTCCTCTCAAAGTAACTCTCGCTCCAATAGGAAGACCTTCTCTTATCTTGAAGCTGGATATTGATTTTTTAGCCTTGGTTAAATTTGGCTTTTGCCCGGTGATTAAAGATAAATCATTCAAAATAGCGTCGCAAATTTTCTTTTGTTCATCAGTTGTCTTTTCAGCTACCATTTTTCCAAAACCAGAGTTGATTATTGCTTTTTCAATCTTAGGAACGGCCATCGTGTTTTTGTAGCCAAATTTTTCCATCATCGCTGGAATCACTTCTTTTTTATATTTTTCTATCAATTTCATTTAATTATCAATAATTTTAAAAAATATTTTTAAACTTCTTTACCGCATTTTTTGCAAACGCGGAATTTTTTCTTTTTTTCTTTGGAATTGGAAAGTGTATCTTCTTTAAAAACATAGCCGATCCTCGTTGTTTTCTGGCATCTAGTACAAATAAACTTAGCTTTTGAGGCATGAATAGGCACAGAAAGTTCAATCGTCTGCCCCTTTTCTCCTTCTCTTTTGGGTTTCATATGCTTTTTTCTCAAATTGACTCCTTCAACCAATAATCTGTTTTCCTTTGGGAAAACTTCCAAAACTTTTCCTTTTTTACCGCGATCTTTTCCTGAGATTATTAAAACTGTATCTCCTTTTTTTATTTTCATTATTCACTACGAATTACGAATATTTACGAATCTACGAATAAAATACATTTTGCAAAATTCGTATATTCGTACTGATTAGTAATTCGTAGGGTTAAACTAATTCTTCGGCTAAAGCAGCTATCTTTTCAAAACCCTTTTCCTTAATTTCTTTTGCCACCGGGCCTAAGATTCTCCCGCCCTTTGGTTCTTTGGATTTACCTTCTAATATAACTACCGCATTGTCATCAAAAGAAATGTAGGTTCCATCTGTTCTGCGAAAAGGTCTTTTTTGTCTTATTATAACTGCTCTGGCAACTTCATGTTTTTTTACTATCCTTCTTGGTTCAGCTTCTTTTACCACAACAAAGACTATATCTCCAATCTGTCCATATCTTCTCCTGCTGCCGCCTAAAATTCTAAAACACTGAGCTATTCGAGCTCCGGTGTTATCGGCTACTTTTAACATTGTTCTTTGTTGAATCATAAAAATATTATTTTACCCCGTTGAAAAACCTTGCTCTTCGGGGTTGTTAGAAATGTAATTAAATTTCTTTTCCCCGAGAAAGGGTGCCTGATTCTGGGGTGGCACCTTTTCTAACGGGGTTTATTTCTTTTTCTTCTTTTTGTCCAACGGCTTCCTCGTTTTTTTTCAGTTCCTCTTCAATGATCGGTTCTTCTAAAACTTCCTCGGGCTCAGTATCGGTTGATATCATAGTTCTTTTCACAATTCGCCATTTCTTATCTTTGCTGATTGGCCTGCATTCTTCAATTATTACCTCATCTCCAATCTTACACTCTTCTTTTTGGTCATGCGCTTTAAAACTCTTTAAATAAGAATATCTTCTTTTATATTTTTTATTTTTCTTTAACCGTTCTATCTCCACCACGACCGTATTTTTCATTTTATTGGAAACAACTTTTCCTTTTAATTGATTTTTGGCCATAATAACGAAATTAAGAAATAATTTATTCCTTTTTATCTGTGACTTTTTTCACTTAATATAGTTAAAATCCTGGCAATATCTTTTTTTATCTTATTAATTTCCCGGACATTTTTAATTTTACCCGAAGACATATCAAAACGAATCTGTCTCGTTTTTTCCCTATCATCTTGCAGAATTTTCTTAAGGTCGTCTTTTGATTTTTGGCGTAGTTCTTTAATTTTCATGTTAAATTACTGCCTTTTGATAAACTTTGTCTTGATTGGTAATTTGTCGCCGGCTTTTTCTAAAGCTTCTTGCGCTTCCTCCTCGCTTATTCCATCTACTTCAAAAAGGATTCTGGCTGGCCTTATCGGAAAAGCATAATGATCTACTGCTCCCTTTCCTCCACCCATGGGTACTTCTGTTCCTTTCTTAGTTATCGGTTTTTGAGGAAAAATCCTTATCCAGAGCTTTCCTCCCTTTTTAAGATATCTGATAATGGTTCTTCTGGCTGCTTCCAATTGACGTGAGCTTAACCAGGAAGTCCCTAAGCTCTTTAAACCAAAAGTCCCGAAAACTAATTCTGTCCCGCGATTTTCTATTCCCCTTGAACGACCTTTGTGCCATTTTCTGTGTTTTACTCTTTTTGGCATTAACATAATTTCCTACGAATTACGAATACTTACGAATCTACGAATACGTTATTCTTCGTTTTTAAAAATTCGTATATTTGTACTGATTCGTAATTCGTAGTGTTTAAAATTTTTCGCCTTTATAAAGCCAAACTTTAACCCCAACCACTCCGTAAGTACAATAAGCTTTAGCGGTTCCAAAATCAATATCAGCTCTAATGGTCTGGCGAGGCAGTCTGCCTTTTTTAAGCCATTGAGTTCTGGCAATTTCATTTCCGTCTAACCTGCCTGAAACCTGAACCCTGATGCCTTGAATTTCTTTATGAACAATGGTTTTTTCTATAGCCTGTTTCAAGGTTCTCCTAAAGCGCATTCTTTTTTCTATCTGCTGGGCAATCCACTGCGCCACTAAAGAAGCAGATAGCCAAGGATTTTTAATTTCTTTTATTTCTAATCTTAATTCAAAGGGTTTGCCTTTTCCTTTTTTCATGCTAGAAAGAGGCTTTTTAAAAATTATTTTCTCTAAATCTCTTTTTAATTCTTCAACTCCTTCCCCGCGCCTTCCAATAATTAATCCGGGCCTGGCCGTATTAATAATAATGCTTGTTTTGGTTGAAAATCTTTCTATTTCAATACTCTCTATCCCGATCTTAGCCAATTTTTTATTTAAAAATTTCCTAATTTCAAAATCTTCCTTTAAATACTTGCTAAGGTCTTTTTTGTAAAAACCCCTGGAAACCCAGTCATTTATATCTCTTATCCTGAAAGCTTTTGGGTGAACTTTATGAGTCATGTTTTTATTTGCCTATTTTGAAAATGATTTACGTCCAAAAATTCTTCTTGCTATTCTTTCCAGTCTCGGTTTTTTTCTTTCTGTTTCACCTCTCGAAATCTTTGGCTTTTGGATATTTTTTGCTATTTTTTCCTGTTTTTTCTCTTCTTCAATAGTCAAGGGCTCTTGCTCCTTTTTAACCTTTGCTTTTCCTTTTTCAATCTCATCTAAAACTAATAAAATATGGGAGGTTTTTTTTTGTATCATAGAAGGAGACCCTCTGGCTCTTGGCATCCATTTTTTCATTTTTGGTCCTTCGTCCACGGTAATTTTGGAAATGAAAAGGTTTGATTCTTCTGACCCAAAGCTGTTTTTTGCATTAGAAACAGCCGACTTTATTAATTTGATTATTGGCAAAGCCGCTCTTTGAGGGATAAAATTTAAAATCCTTTCAGCTTCTTTCACTGTTTTTTTTCTGATCATGTCTGCAATTAGTCTGACCTTGCGCGGCGCAATATGTAAATAATTTAATCTGGCAGTTGTTTGCATATCATTGATCTTGAAATACTAATATTGCCAAGAAGCTCTCGATGCCTTTCAGCCTGAGAGGTTCATTTTTTCTCTTCAGGAGCTTTGGCTTGTTGCAATTTTGCTGTTTCTTTTTCAGCAACAACTTGCTCTATTTCCCTCTGCATTCTTCCTCCATGTCTCGAGAATTTTGTCGTAGGTGAAAATTCACCCAACTTATGACCAACCATCTCTTCGGTAACATTAACAGAGATAAATTCTTTCCCATTATGCACGCCAAAAACAACCCCAATCATTTCCGGAGTAATAATGCTGCTCCTAGCCCAGGTTTTAATAACTTCTTTTCCACCGGGTTTTAATTTATTTATCTTCTTTAGAATATTTGGATCCACAAAAGGACCTTTTTTAAGTGATCGAGCCATATTTTTATTGTTTATTGCCGAGGATAGCGAGGGAAGTAAGGGTACTTGTACATTTACTTCCGAGCGACGCAGGCGACAAAATATTTAATACCCACCCACAGCTCCTGCCCTGAATCGCTACCCTTTATTTTTGTTTTGCCTTCTTTGAAGAATGAATCTGTCTGTCCATTTTTTCTTTCTTGTTTTAACCCCTCGGGCTATTTTCCCCCAGGGAGTTTTTGGGTTCTTTAAACCAATCGGAGTTTTTCCACCGCCTCCGCCATGAGGATGGTCACATGGATTCATAGCGCTGCCTCTTACAGTTGGACGCCATCCTTTCAGCCTGTTCCTTCCTGCTTTTCCGATTATTTCAAATCTTTTTTCGGGATGAGAAACTTGACCAATCGAAGCAAAGCATTCTCCATAGACTTTTCTTACCTCTCCTGAAGGAAGTTCTAAATTAGTAAATTTTTCATCTTGGGCTAAAATTTTGGCGAAAGTTCCGGCTGATCTCATAAGTTTTCCTCCCATTCCCACCTCTAGCTCAATATTAAAAACTTGAGTTCCAACTGGAATGTTTTTTAATTTCATTCTGTTACCGGATTTTATTTCTCCTTTCTCCGAACAAATTATCTTGTCTCCTATCTTTAAATCAGTGGCTGATAAAATATATCTTTTTTCACCATCTTGGTATTTGACTAAAGCCAAATAAGCGGTTCGGTTTGGATCATACTCTAAGGCAACGACTTCACCAAGTATTTCTCTTTTTTCTTGACCAAAATCTACAATTCTATAAAGCCTTTTTACTCTTTTCCCTCGATGACGAATGGTAATTCTACCTGAAAAATTCCTTCCTGCTTTTTCTCTGATAGAAACAGTTAATTTTTTCTCAGGTTCTTTTTTGGTCAATATTCTTTTAATTTTAGATACACTTTTCATTTCTATTTTTTACTTTGGTAAAATATCTATTTTTTGCCCCTTTTTTATTTTGACAATCGCCTTTTTATGTCCTTTTCTCCAGCCAAATGTTCTACCCAATCTCCTTCTTTTTGAAGGAGTTTTTACGATATTGACTGAAATTACATCTACATCAAAAATTTCTTCAATCGCTTTTTTTATTTCAGATTTGTTAGCTTTTGGAAAAACCTCAAAAACATACTGATCATTCTTGCTTAAATCCGTAGCTTTCTCTGTAACGTGAAGTGACTTTAAAATCCGGTAAGCCATTCCTGTTTTTTTTCCTCTTTTTCTTTTTTGGACTTCAATTTTCTCTTTTTTTTCAATTATTGGCTCTTCTTTTGGCTTCTCGGTTTTTTTCTCCCCGCCTGCATCGCTACGCCGGCCCGCATCGCTACGCGAAGCGTTGCTGGCGGGCGAAGCGTTACGGGCAGGTTCCTTTTTGTGTTTTTTAAAAAATGGTAATTGCATGCTTTATTCTTTTTTGGAAAAGGTTTCTTTTATTATTTTTATTGAATCTTTGGTAAGGACCAAATATTTAAAAGAGAGTAAGTCCAAAACATTAATATTTTTTGCCAGTTCAATGCCCGTTTTTGGAATATTCCTTGTTGCTTTGATAATGGCTTCATCTTTTTGAGGTAAAAGAACTAACCTTGACGATCCTTTCCCCGGTAATTTTTCCAAAATATCATTCATTAATTTTGTTTTTGGTTTTTCTATTTTTAAATCATCTAAAACAATTAAGAGCTCTTTTATGGCCTTGGCTGTCAAGGCCATAAATAAAGCTTTTCTCCTCATTTTCTTTGCAATATTTTTTTTAAAAATAGTGTCTGTATTAGGGCCAAAAGTTACCCCTCCATGTCTCCAAATCGGAGATCTTATGGAACCATGCCTGGCTCTTCCTGTTCCTTTTTGACGCCAGGGTTTTCTGCCCCCGCCTCTCACTTCGGATCTATCTTTAGTATTGGCGATAATTCTTCTTCTGTTGGCCATCTGGGAAACTGTAACCTGCCAAAGCAAATCAGAATTCATCGAAACTTCAAAAATTTCCTTTGGAAGTAAGGTTTCACCGATTTTTTCACCATTTTGATTATAAGTATCAACTTTCATATTTTATAAAAATCCTTGCCCGTCTAAATATTTTCTAAGAAAATTTTGGGCGGGTCATTAGGTAAAATAATGCTTTCTTCTAATTTCTTTCCGTTTTGATTATAAACCACTGCTTTCATCTTTATAATAAATTTTTATATTTTCTATTTTAAAGAAATAATTTCTAGCAATATTCCATTTTTGCCAGGTACCCCATAGTATAAATTCTTCGAATTTAACTACGGGGCAAGCCGCACCCTCTTATTCTCCTCGGATTTCAAGTAAAGTGCCTTTATGTCCTGTAACTGCCCCACGCACAGCGAGTATATTATTTTCTGGATCAATTTTGGCTATTTTTAGGTTCTTAACCGTTGTTCTGTCGCTTCCCATCCTGCCTCCCATTTTCTTTCCTTTAATAACTCTTTGGGGCCATCTTTGGCCAATTGAACCCGGGGATCTCCATTTTTCTTTTGTACCATGTGTCTTAAATTGCCCCTTAAAATGCCATCTTTTTACTACTCCGGCAAATCCCTTGCCTTTTGATATCCCGGAAACATTCACTTTCTCCCCTTCCTTAAAAACTGTTGCTAAAATTTGTTCTCCGACTTTAAGCTCTCCATTTTTAAACTCTCTCAAATACTTAAATTCTTTTCCTTTCATTGTCTTTTTTATTTTTTTTGCTTTCTCTATTTTTTCAAATCCTATCTGAATAGCCTGATATCCATCTTTCTCTTTTGTCTTCACTTGAGTTACCTGACAGGGACCAGCCTCAATCAAAGTTACCGGAACAACATTTCCTTTTTCATCAAATATCTGTGTCATTTCTATTTTTTTTCCTAATATGAATTTCATGAAATTCTATTAACTATTTTGGTACAAACAAAAATGTCGGGAAAACCCGACACCATCAGATTATTTCCCTGATCCTTTTTCTTATGACATTATTTAAAAAGAAAATTCATAAGAAATTATAAAAAATTACATCTTAATTTCAATATCCACGCCTGCTGGCAAGTTCAAATTCATCAATGCATCAATCACTTTTTGGTCTGGAGTCAAAATGTCAATTAATCTCTTATGAACCCTCATTTCAAACTGTTCCCTGGCATCTTTGTGGACGAAAGAAGATCTATTGACGGTGTATTTGTGAATTTCGGTCGGCAAAGGGACAGGTCCCAATACTTCGCTTCCATGACGTAAAGCTGTCTCTACAATCTGATGGGCGCTATTGTCAATGACCTTGTGGTCATATGATTTCAATTTAATCCTAAGTCTGGGTTTTAATTCAGCTTCTTTTTCTTTAACTGCATCTGCCCGCTTTTTGGCAGGAGATGGCAATGGATTAATATTTGTCTTTTTTGTCATCTTAAAAGAACATCAATTATCAACGAACGCCGAATCCCTTTTGAATTTATGAATTCGTCACAAGTCAAGAAAAGAGCTCATTAAGTTCATCCGTATATTCGTTATTCGGTGATTATTTCGATATTTTTGTAACTACTCCTGCTCCTACGGTCTTTCCTCCTTCACGGATAGCAAACCTTTGTTTCTCTTCCAAAGCAATTGGAGCAAGTAATTTGATTTTTAAATTTACAGTATCCCCAGGCATCACCATTTCCGTTCCTTCGGGCAAAACAACATCTCCAGTAACATCAGTTGTTCTTATATAGAACTGGGGCTTATATCCTGAAAAGAATGGGGTGTGTCTTCCGCCTTCTTCTTTTGTTAGTATGTAAACCTCTCCGTCAAATTCGGTGTGAGGTGTAATGCTGCCTGCCTTTGCTAATACCTGGCCTCTTTGCACGTCTTCTTTCTTTAAACCTCTCAGCAATATTCCAACATTGTCTCCAGCTCTTCCCTCATCCAAGGTTTTATTAAACATTTCAACGGACACAACAGCTGTCTTTATTGTTTGTTTTAATCCCATTAATTCTACTTCTTCGTTGGGCTTAATAATTCCTCTCTCAATTCTTCCTGTGGCTACGGTACCACGGCCTGCAATTGTAAATACATCTTCAATTGCCATTAGAAATGGTTTATCCATTTCTCTGGAAGGA
>Ga0315291_10005742_pt1 | contig 15505 bp, 11 predicted proteins | sample YL17G12_20_MG_FD_203070 | JGI IMG/M metagenome (GOLD analysis project Ga0315291, IMG submission 203070) | Sediment microbial communities from Yellowstone Lake, YNP, Wyoming, USA - YL17G12_20 | ecosystem: Environmental > Aquatic > Freshwater > Lake > Sediment | place: USA: Wyoming | collected...
TCCTCCACTTGAGGATTACCGGCCCGAACATCGGCCGTGCAGCCAGTGACGATTCTAGCAGAAGGCGACTGGGGCTTGCATCCTTGTGCAAAGAACCAACCATGCCCACCGAAGCCCATCGCGTGTTCATCGGCAACGACACTTCAGGGTTCTCAGAAAGCCTTGGAGGCAGGTGGATCCCATATCATGGTTGTTGTGTGCGCAGCCATAACGGCTATCCAGGCAGACCTGCCGCCTGGGTCATTTTCCAGCCCATGCTTCGCGGCACGAAAGGCTCAGGGCGTGGCCGGCAACCGCATCTGCCAACACTATACCACCCTCTCGAAGAGATGTCAAGATGTGCATATTCGGCCAGGATGGCACCACCCAAGAAAAAGCCGGCCCGCGGGCCGGCTCACCAGGTGAACCTCACCGATTTTGGTGGGGCTTTAGAGAGTGCCCCCAAGGGAATTCGAATCCCTGTCGCAGCCTTGAAAGGGCTGTGTCCTAGGCCTCTAGACGATGGGGGCCAGCAGCACCATTGTATTGAATGTGGGCGTTTTGTCAAAAGCCGCGCCATGCTCCGTCGCTTTCGTTTGCGCAAGGGGCGACAACGTATTAAACTATGATCTGTCTAGTCGCACGTGACGCGCCGTTGGAAACGCACCGCAACACAGGGAGATAGTGCAATGCCCGTGTTGATCGCAGGGTCTCGCAAATGCCTGTGCAAGGCCATCATCTTTGACAAGGATGGCACGTTGCTGGATTCCAGCGCAGCGATCAGTGCCCTGGGCCGCGAGCGGTTCCACGCGATCCAGGAGGTCGCGGGCGCTGAAGCTGCTTGCCGTTGGCAGAAGTGGGTCGGGTTTGATGCCGAAAGCGGCCGGGTTGACCCAAACGGACCGCTGTCTCTGGCCTCCAAGCGCGATGAGGGCGCCATTGCCGCCGCCGCGATCTACCAAGGCGGCATCCCTTGGATTCAGGCGTTTCTACTGTCCAACCGGGCCTATGCGCTAGCCGACAGCCGCCTGCGCTCGCCCTATGGATTCCAGGTTCTTCCGGGCATTCCCGATGTCCTTCGCCGCCTGCGAGACGCCGGTTTCCTCCTGGCCGTCGCCACCACGGATCAGCAGGCGCGCACCCGCGAGACGCTCAATGACCTCGGAATTGGCATCTGGCTTGATGCCATCCTGGCCGCAGACGACGTGACAAACGGGAAACCTGCGCCGGATATGGTGCTGGAAACGTGCAAGCGGCTAGGCATAGAGCCCGCAGAAGCCACGGTCGTGGGAGACACAGAAGCGGACATGAGAATGGGGCGAGCAGCAGGCGCAGCGCTGTGCGTTGGTGTCAAGACGGGATTGAACCGTGGCAGCGGCCTGGATGGGCTGGCCGATGTGATTTTGGATTCTGTTGCACAACTCAGCACTGCCTAAGTCTGAACTTAGCGCCCACGCACAGGGCACATGCTGTGTGAGGGCCGTCTTGCAGAGAGCGAGGCGAGGACATGGCTATTCTGGCAGACATTCTGACGTTGATGCGTGTCCCACTGGGACTCGTTGTTGTATACGCGGGCGCAACAGGTGGAGAGGCCGCCCTGCCCCACGTGGTCTGGATTTCGCTTCTCGCCTGGACCGCCGACTCCGTGGACGGTCATCTTCGGCGCGCTTCCGCCAAACCCACCGGATGGGTCGGACGCCATGACCTCACCATTGACGTCTTCTTCAACGCCTGCGTTGCCGCCTTTCTTACGCTGGCCGGCTACGTCTCTGCCGGGCTCTTCTCACTATGGGTAGGCACACTGGGGTTGCTGAGTTTGAAGATTCGCTCCCGCTCAGGAACCATCATCACCGAGGGCTTCGCCATCCTCATGCTCATCATCCAGGCATTTGGCCGCGCGCTCGCCCTGGGTGGGGCAGTCATCGGATGGGGCATACTGGCACTCACCCTGGATCGCAAGCGGTTCACCTATCGGCTGGAACTGTTCCGACATGGCCTGGGCCTCCTGCGAAAACCGGGGCCAGGCACGCCAAAAGAAGACTGACGTCCCCGCTCAACACCCAACTGTCTCCATATAACTCGTTTCGCCTCGTGCCCTGGCGCAAAATGAGACTGGCGCGGCAGCCGAAGCCGCCGCGCCAGTTTGGACTATTGGACTAGGTCAGAAACGTCTCGCCGTCATGGCGGAGGCGTGCCGAGTGCCGTCGTTCGGCCATCGATCACCGGACCGATTGGCGAATGAGCGGTGAGGTAGGCAGCCAGATAGTCGATGTCCACCACGTACGTCGGCACCTGTGGACACAGCGGCAGTGTGCCGTAGTGATCGCCGCCTGATGCCATGAAGTTGTTGACGAGGATCAGGTACGTCGCTGCGGGATCAATCGGGGCATTGGTGCTCACATCAATTACGTCACCGACGATGCGGCTGCGAGCCGGCAGGCTGTAGTCAAACGTGAACCTCAAGCCCGATTGCTGGATAACCCCGTGCTGGGCGGTCACGCCGTCTTCCAGCGTCGCGCGCAACTGCGCACCCGTGACCCAGACCTTGACGAAGGTATTGCCAAACGGCGCTACCGCGAACAACTCGCCGAAGGTGATCGGTCCAGCATCCACGTCAGCGCGGATACCGCCGCTGTTTGTCATGGCGAAGTCAATGGTAGGATCAAGCTCTCGCATCGCGTCCGCCATCCAGTCGCCGATGTTGGACTCCAAGCGGTAGTTGCGCACCAGCGGAACGGTTGTCTCACCAATGACCGTGTTCTTCAACGTAGCCACGCCATCCAGATATGGCTTGAGCACCGCTTCCACCGCGGCGTCTTTCACGACCGTCTGCCCCTCGTAGATCATCGGCCCCTTGTACCAGGTCTGGTACACATCCTGCGTCGGCTTCACCGCAGACGATGTCACGGTCTCAAACCACGGATCAATGATGAGATCCACGCGGCCGAAGGCGCTCCCGTTGTTGAAACTCTGGATCACGGGGATGCCATTGATCTTCGTGGCGATCCCCGAGTGGCTGTGGCCGCTGATGATCACATCCACTTTCTTCGGGTCCACCGCGTTGGCAAGAGCCGCCACATCGGTGAAGTCGGGTGAGTAGCCACCCAGGTGCGCATCCACAATCACCACCGTCGCGCCACCCGCGATCACCTCGTCAATGATCGCGTTGACCTCTGCTGCTGGGTTGGTGAAGTCCAGGTGCCCGGTGAAGACGGGGTTTGTGATGCTCCCCGTGGTCGGCTCTGCAACACCGATCAGGCCCACTTTCACGCCCTTCACATTCAGGTAGGTGTACGGTGTCACCCAGTCAGGACGGCTGCCATCTGATTTGAGCCGGATGTTGCAGGATACATACGGGTAGGTGGCCTGGGCCACACGATCCTGCAGTATCTTGATCCCCCAGTCAAACTCGTGGTTGCCGAAGGTCGCACCCATCAATCCCAGGGCGTTGAAGCCGGCAACTGTGGATTCGCCGAAGTAGTAGTTGCTCTCCAGCGTACCCTGCATCTCGTCGCCAGCATCCAGCGCAATCACGCCGCCGGGGTTCAAGTTCCGCAGGATGTTGTAGTATCCCGCGATCCACTGCAGACCGCCCACCATGTCGCCGTGAGACCAGGAGTACGTGCGCGCGGTGAGCGCACCGTGGAAGTCGTTGGTCGCCACCACGTTGATCGTGAAGTCGGGCGGCTTGGTCAGATATACGACCTCCAGCTCAGGTCGCTTGGTTACATCCGCGAACTCCGACGAGGCGAAGGCGTATTCCCGCGAGGTATCACTGAAGGCTTCCAACAGCAGGCCAAAGTTGTCCGCGCTCGCGGTCATTCCGTCGACCCACCTTTTCACGGCTCCCGTCACATCCACCGTGACCCAGCCGATGTCGGGGATGGTTGGCGCGGTGCCGACCGCAGGACGCTGACGATCGTCGTTGCCATACGCGCCATCCAGTTCCCACATCTCGCTGGCCGATGCATTCTTCCACGTCGCCGCGCCCACCGCCCAGTCTTTAGTAAGCACGTAGGCGTGCAGCCCCGGCGTGCGGATGCTCAGGTCATAGCTGCCGCTGGAGCAGTCGTACCAGGTGCCGTCAGGCGGGCAATCTGAATCGTATTCACGCACCTTGACGTAGTACGTGCCATCCGCAGGCGCCGTCCACACGATCCGGGAATCGAGATCCGCCCAGTCGTCGTTCTCTGCAATGAATGTCCCGTCCGGACCGTACAGGGTGAGGATCGTGTCATACCACTCACCGAGCCGCAAGGTCTCAATGACGTATGTCGTGCCCGCTACCGCATCAAACTTTGCCCAGTCAAACTCATGGCATGGGGCGAAGCCGTGCGTCTGCGGGATGCCGTTGACCACGAACGGAGTCGCTTGTTCCATCGTGTCATCCGGCTCAAAGGCGTCTGGCACACAGAACGGGCCGCCCGCGACGCCCGGCGCCGCGTTTGTCCCAGGCTTGACCTTGTCCTTGCCAGTCGGCTTGCCCAGTTGCAGCAGAGTCGCCGGAGCCGCGAACTCAATGACCCTAAATCTCGGCACGCCAGGAACATAGAGTTTCAGTCTCGCCTCGGCCACGATTGCGCCGTCGGGCAAAGCCGCCGCTGCCATGCTCCCCAGGTCAAACTTGAGCAGGCTCTCAAACTCGCCGCCCGTGCGCACCTTGATCCGGTCGCGGCCTTCAAAGTTCGTTCCCGGCTGATACGCGCTGATCCAGGTATCCGCCGAGGCCCCAAAGAGCTCCTTGCCGTTCTCAGCCAACGGATACGTCGTGTACAGCACGTAGAGTTTCGGATGTTTTGTAGCATCGCGGAATGTGGACGACGCGAAACTGCGAGCCATGGATTTCGTGGAACTGCCGCCCAGGTAAACACCCTTGTTCGCCGCGGGATCCGCAACCCAAGCCGAAACCATGGGCGTCACGTTAAACTCCACTTCTTCCTCAATGTTCGTGATCGTCACCTCATCATCCGGCGTTGCGCTTCGGTCGGTGGCAGTGTCGCTGACTCCAGCCCCGCCCCACATGTCCGCCGCCGTGGCATTCAGCCAGTTGGCTTCCATTTCATTCCACCCGCGGAACGCCTGATAGGCGGCTACCGTGAACGGATGCGGGTCATTCCAGGGAATGAGGGCTGCCCCAGAAAACCCATTCTGCGGAACCTGGCCAATTGGGTAGATAGTCAGCCGCGCGTCCAGAACCGTCGCGCCCGCGGGGATGCCCGACAGGTCAAACCCGAGCAGCGCCCCGTGGGTGTTGGCGTTCCGGACATAGAACTCGGCTTTGTTCCCATAGTTTGTTGTCTGCGCCCAGCCATTCACCCAGGTGTCTGCAACTGCCGGGAGCATGACTGCTTCCACGAGATCCGCGGGGAGTCCCGGAGGGGTGGGCGCCGCCGGCGCCGGGGGCTGCGCCGCAGCAGGAATCAGAGGGAGCGACAAGGCAACAATCAACAGCACAACAAGCCATTTGACTTTCATCTGAGTTTCCTCCATTCACTGTGAACTGATGAATTTCATGGGCAAAGACAAGGTGGGGGTCGTTGCCCGCCTTCAAATTACCGACAGATGTTTCGCGCCTGGGAAAGCACGCTTCGCGGCGTTCACCTCCTTTCTCTTGGAGAAAACGCTCACCGATGCAACAGAGGAAGCAGAGAGAAGGCATTGACACAAGTCTACTGTCTATATTGTATCCTGAAGACTCCAGATTGTCAACAGCTTGGACGCAGAAATGTCTTAAAACTTCGCCCAAACAGAACAGGCATCGCAGGAGTAGACTTCTGGCTGGGGGACCAGGACTTGAACCTCGGTTGACTGATCCAGAATCAACTGTCCTACCACTAGACGATCCCCCAGCGGTGCGCCATTCTAGCATGTGAAGGCCTCGGCGGCAACTGATACAGGTCGGGCATCAAACAGACCAACAGTCAGTTCCTTACCGCTTTTTCCCGATCTCCTCTACCTTCGCCCAAGTATCCCGCAGCGCGACCGTCTGGTTGAACACCAGCCGCCCCTTTGTGGAATCGGGGTCCACGCAGAAATAGCCCGTCCTCAGAAACTGATACCGGCTTCCGATCTCCGCGCCGGCCAGGCTCGGCTCCACCTTACAGGACTTCAGGTTCTCCACTGAGTTCGGATTTACGTTGTCCTTGAAATCCCCGCCTTCTTCTACCTCAGTTGGGTCGCGCTTCGTGAAAAGACAGTCGTACAGGCGAACTTCGGCGTCAAGCGCTTGCGCTGCCGAAACCCAGTGCAGCGTTCCCTTGGGTCTGCGTCCGTCTGGCGACTGCCCTCCCCGCGTTGCCGGATCGTACGTGCAGCGCAACTCCACAACGCGCCCGGAGCCGTCCTTGACAACCTCCTGGCACGTAATGTAGTAGGCGTGCTGCAAACGCACCTCCCGGCCAGGGGCCAGACGGAACCATTTGTCCGGCGGAGCCTCACGGAAGTCTTCGTGGTCGATGTAAAGCACTCGGGAGAAGGGAATCTTTCTCGTGCCCATGCTCTCATCTTCAGGGTTGTTGACCGCTTCCAGCTCTTCCACCCGGTTTTCAGGATAGTTGATGATTACTACGCGCAATGGGTGGAGAACAGCCATGACGCGCAGGGCACGTCTGTTCAGGTGCTCGCGCACGTAGTGCTCCAACAAGGCGATGTCCACGATGCTCTCGTTCTTGGCCACGCCGATGCGGTCGCAGAAGGCGCGGATGGCTTCTGGCGCATAGCCGCGCCTTCGCATGCCTGCGAGCGTTGGCATGCGCGGGTCATCCCACCCCCTCACGTATCCCTTCTCCACCAGTTGCAGCAGGAATCGCTTGCTCAAAATGGTGTAGCTGAGGTTCAGGCGGGCGAACTCAATCTGCCGTGGATGGTGAATCCCCAGTTGGTCAAGAAACCAATCGTACAGAGGGCGATGGTCTTCGTAGGCCAGGTCGCACAGGGAATGGGTAATACCTTCAATGGAGTCCGACTGGCCGTGCGCCCAGTCATACATCGGGTAGATACACCATTTGTCGCCCGTTCGGTGATGAGTCACCTTGCGAATGCGGTACATGACCGGATCGCGCATGTTCATGTTGCCCGAAGACATGTCAATCTTCGCCCGCAGGACGTGCGTGCCGTCCGCAAATTCACCTGCGCGCATGCGCTCAAACAGGTCCAGATTCTCCTCAACCGAACGGTTCCGATAGGGACTTTCCTTGCCTGCGATGCCAAAAGCGCCCCGATGTTCTTTGGTTTCCTCTTCGCTCAGGCTATCCACATACGCCTTGCCATCCTTGACCAATTGGACAGCCCACTCGTACAGTTGCTCAAAGTACCCTGAGGCATAGTATTCACAGTCTCCCCAATCAAAGCCCAACCAGCGAATATCTCGCTTTATGGCCTCCACATATTCAGCCTCTTCTTTGGCCGGGTTAGTATCGTCAAACCGCAAATTGCAGAAGCCCCCAAAGTCCTGAGCCGTCCCGAAATCAATGCAAATGGCCTTGGCGTGGCCGATGTGCAAATAGCCATTCGGCTCCGGTGGAAAGCGCGTGACAACCTTGCCGCCGAACCTGCCCGATGCGTTGTCATCCTGAACGGCGTCTCGGATGAAGTTGGAGGGGGTCACAGAATCGGTTACGTTCATGCGGATACCCTTCCTGCTGAGTGATATCCAGTGCCCATATATCGAGGGCTGTGCGCTACCATAGCGTGGCGCTGCTATTATACCACAACCTGATTTTCAACACGAGTTTGCGCAGCCTCAGACTCCCCGCTATAATTCCACTCGCCAGGATGGAACCGTGATTATCCCAAAATACAGATACGCACCATCGAACAGCTTCTGCAGCGGCAGCGGTTCGATTGCCCGCAGGCCAATGTGAGTCTGGCTCAAGCCGAGCAGGTGGAAATCCAGGGGAAACAGGACAGACTGCTCTAGGCGAAAGGAGACACTATGCAGAACTTGGTGGAGACTAAACGCAAACGATTCAGCTTTCTTCACTTTATGTATGTGGAGGCACAGGGTGACCAAACCAGGTTTTTCTCTATCCCAGAGGTGGCTGGAAAACTCAATCTTGATCTCGAAGAAGCGCGCAGAGTTGTTCAATACCTTGAGGGAGAAAATCTAGTACAGGCAGACTGGCTGATAGGAGGAGATGCCGTCATTTGCATCACCCATTGGGGAGTCGTTCAGGTTGAGGAAGCTATAAGCGATCCCGAAAAGCCAACCCAGTATTTCCCACCAGTGGTCAATATTATCCATGCGCAGACCATCATCGGTTCGCAGATCCAGCAAGGCACTCAAGCCAGCGTACAGGCCGGCACCATTAGCGCATTAGCTCTTCAAGACATGGTAATAGCCATCCAGCAGGCCAAAACCGAGCTTTCCAACTCTGATCTAGGTGATGATGACCGCACTCAGGCAGATGTAGAAATCCAGACGCTCGAGACGCAGGCGAAGTCACCCAAACCTAACCGGACAATTCTGCGCGAGGCGTGGGCGACAATTCGAAGGATAGCTGAGGGCGCAGCAATACCTATCCTTGTCGAGATTGCGAAGAAGCAATTGGGGCTACTCGGCAGTTAGCTGCCTCTTGACAAACGCCTTTCGGGATCAAAACTCGGCATAGAAAAACCCCCACGCCTGGTCTGACGTGAGGGCCCTGCCGCCCAAGAAGCAGCTTCTGACTGCGGGACGAGGATTTGAACCTCTTTGGGCTACCAAAAGCGCAGAATCAGTTGTCCTAGAATAATGACAAGCCCTGCCACAAGAACAGCGCAGTGTCCAGCAGCATTACAATCCCCAAACCAATCAAGGCCGTGGTTGACATCCAGCTATGCTCACGCTTGTCTGCTCTGTACAGCGCCACGACCAACAGGACAAGAATAGCAGGCCAGATTATGACATACGGATTAAGCATCTTGATCACTTCCTACGAACCATTCAAAGAGCCTACCAGCAGGTCAACCAGAGCGCAAGCCTGAAAAAGCAGCCCAAATGCCGCCGCGATGATAGCCACTAACGATAGCCGACTCTTGAACCGACGAAAGTCTCGCCAGAGTGCGACGACTGCTAACACCAGCAGGAACGCAATTACAGCAATCTCAGCCAAAGCCAACAGGATCATGCATCACCCGTTTTCCCAGGTGCGCAGGGCAAAGTGGGTCGCTCTATTCTTGTGCCGAATTCAGAGTGCTAAGTTGTTACGTCTTCCAAACAGGGGCCAACGCAACCCACACCTTGGACCATGTCCATGCACTTTGACACGGCTGTAGACGGCCCGGACATAGCGAGGTCAAATTCGTTTTTGCACCCGTTGAGCACTGCTTCTTCGGGCTTGCTGCGTACCAGCACAATCAGTCTTGGCTTTTCCCACGTCTTCATGTTGCACCCCCTTTTGCTTGCCCTAAAGGTCATACTTCCACGCTTCCAGAGCAATAAGCCCTCAGGTACGCAGGGCAAAGTTGGTCGCCCTGTCCCATGACACCATACACGAACCTACAAACAAGAGCCCCAGACTGGCGGCTGCGACGGTTTGGGCTGTGTGCTGCGATGTGAATAGCCTGTATCTATTATACCACAACTTTCGGGTTTTTGAGCAAGGAGTTTTGACTATTCCAGCGTAGGTGATGCCCACAGCCGGGCAGAGGACAAAACCAGGGCACTAGCACGACAGCGTGTCCTGGGGCACCGTGGCGCGTGCGCGGCCTTTGGCATAGCAAAACCCCCTCTTGCGGACGCAAGTAGGGGGTTCCGCGAGTCTGGCTGGGGGACGAGGATTTGAACCTCGGTCGACTGATCCAGAGTCAGCTGTCTTGCCGCTAGACGATCCCCCAGTACATCGTCATATTAGCACAGAATCACGGTGAAAGCAAATCGTCATTTCTCGCTTTTGCCAATCGGCGCATGTGTGCTACACTGAATTCCGAGCAGCCAGGCAACATACAAGACCGGAAGGGCTCCGATGACAGTATCCATTCTTGATGAGACGCTTCGACAACTCGCGGCAAATGACATCATCCCTCGCATTTGGGCAAAGGACCCCACCGTCTGGGGACAACCCGCCCAGGACTCGCATGAGATTGTCAATCGCCTGGGTTGGCTGGCCTCGCCAGGTCAGATGCAGGCCAAGGTGGGCGAGATCCTCGCCTTCGCGCAGAGAATCAGAGAAGAGCGATTCTCCGACATTGTCTTACTCGGCATGGGCGGCAGCAGCCTGGCCTCCTACGTCCTGGCTCGCGCTTTTCCCGCCATGCCGGAATACCCTCGCCTGCACATGCTGGACAGCACCGTCCCCGCCGCAATCCTGGCCTGCGAGGCACGAATTGACCTGTCGCGCACCCTCTTCATCGTCGCCTCAAAGTCAGGCGGAACGATTGAAACTCTCTCGCTGTACAAACACTTCTGGGCGCGAGTGAGCGGAATTGCGGACGCTCCGGGCCGTCACTTCGTCGTCATCACCGACCCAAACTCAGACCTGGAAACCCTTGCCCGCAAGAATAAGTTCCGCGCCGTGTTCCTGAATCCCTCCGACATCGGGGGGCGCTATTCGGCGATTTCTCTTTTTGGTCTAGTGCCCGCCGCACTCATCGGAATGGACATCGGCCGTCTTCTGCAAACCGCAGAAGCGATGGCCGCCCAATGCGGCCCGCAAGTGCCTCTGGCGAAGAACGGAGGCGCAGTTCTGGGCGCGTTCATGGGCGCGCACGCGATGGCCGGACAGGACAAACTCACGCTCGTGATTTCGCCGCCCATCGCTGAATTCGGTCTGTGGGCCGAACAGCTCGTCGCCGAGAGCACTGGCAAAGATGGCAAGGGCATTCTGCCCGTCTGCAACAGCTCGGTCATACCCACAACCCCGCACACCGCCGACCGCGCATACATTTACATCCGATTTGGCGGAGACACGACGTTTGACGTCGCCATAGACGCTCTAGCCCGCGCAGGTGCCCCCGTATTCCACCGCGATGTGCGCGATCCCTACGACCTGGGGGCGGAGTTCTACTGCTGGGAGATGGCAACCACCGTCGCGGGCCACCTGCTCGGCATCCACCCGTTCAACCAACCCAGCGTGGCATTGGCCAAGCGCACCACTTCCGGCATGCTGGAAGCCTACAAGCGCGACGCAAGGCTTCCCGACTCCCCGCCGGACTGGTCGGACGGAGACATGTTCCTATGCGGCACGGGCGTGGAAGCAAATTCCCTCGAATCGGGGCTGCGCCCTTTCTTTGCGTCCATCAAGTCGGGCGACTATTGCGCTCTATTGGCCTACCTCGCTCCGGACAGCGAGTGGAATTTGCCGCTTGCGGCGATTCAGCAGAGCATCACCGAGTGCTTCGGCACGACTGCCACCGTCGGCTATGGCCCACGATATTTGCACTCCACCGGGCAACTTCACAAAGGCGGCCCCGCCACCGGCCATTTCATTATCCTCACGGCGGACGACCCGCGGGATGTATCAATACCCGGCGAATCCTATTCCTTCTCCATTCTCAAAAACGCCCAGGCGCTGGGCGACCTGGAGACCCTTCGCTCGCTGGGCCGGCCTGCGATTCGCATCCACCTGGGACAAGACATCGGGGCAGGGCTACAGCGCGTGCAAACCGCAATTGCAGCCGCTCATGGGAAGTGAGCAATGCTCTGGATGGGGTTTGAGCATCGTCAACAAAACGTAGCCCTGCAAGCGATTGACTTTGCGCCTTCCTGCCCACTATCCCCTCTGTGGACGGCCTTTGAATTCCGCACCAAATCCATTTCGTGTTATAATATGCCCAGAACCACCAACGCAAAGGAGTTTCATGGACACCGCGACCAAACTCAAAGTGCTGGAAGTCATTGTCCGCGCCTTGGCCGAGGACATCGGCGCAGGAGATTGCACCAGCGATTGGATTGTCCCGCACGACCTGATGCTCAAAGGTGAGATCCTGGTCAAACAGCCCGGTACAATTGCGGGGTTGGAAGTTGTGGCGCTGGTTTTCCAGACTGTGGATTCCAGCATCCAGTTCAGCCCCCTGGCCGCAGACGGTGACCGCGTGCTCCGCAGCACGGTAGCTGCCCGTCTCAACGGCCCGGCCCGCAGCCTTCTTACCGCCGAACGCACCGCCCTCAACTTCATGCAGCGTATGTCTGGCATCGCCACCGACGCCCGCCGTTTCGTGGACGCCGTGGCCGGAACGAAGGCGGTTATCCTGGACACCCGCAAGACCGCCCCCGGCCTGCGCTTCCTTGACAAATGGGCCGTCCATCTAGGCGGCGCGCAGAATCACCGCGCCGGTCTCTATGACATGGTTCTTATCAAGGACAACCACATCGCCGCTGCGGGGAGCATCACCTGCGCTGTACAGAGAGTCCGCAAGCAGAACCGCGCGGGCTTGCAGGTTGAAGTCGAGGTGAAGTCGCTGAAGGAACTCGATGAGGCACTGGCCCTCAATGTAGATCGCATCATGCTGGACAACATGAGCCTGGACGACATCCGGGAAGCCGTCCGCCGCGCCGGTGGCCACGTCAAACTGGAAGTGTCAGGCGGAGTGGATATCACCAACGTCGTCAAGATCGCCGCTACCGCCGTGGACTACATCTCCGTCGGCGCGCTGACCCATTCGCCTCAGGCCCTGGACATCAGCCTGGAGTTGCACCCCTAGAAGGAAGGTTGCCATGCCACTCCCGCGCACCTATGCCACACTGTCGGAAGAAGAAGCCGGCGAGCGCATCCGAAAGACGAAGGCAACACTCGGCTCCGATCTGGTTATCCTGGCGCACCACTATCAGCGCGATTCCGTAGTGCAGTTCGGCGACTTCGTCGGTGACTCGCTGGAACTTTCCCGCCGCGCCGCCGACGTGAAAGTCGCCCGAACCATCGTCTTCTGCGGCGTGGATTTCATGGCCGAAACCGCCGCCATGCTCTGCGGGCCAGAGCAGACCGTCCTCATCCCCGACAAGGCGGCTCTGTGCCCCATGGCCGCCATGGCAACGCGGCACCAGGCCGTGGTCGCCTGGAACGCCCTTACGACGCTCTGGGGCGACGATATTGTCCCAGTCACCTATCAGAATTCCTACGCCGACCTCAAAGCGTTCTGTGGCGAGCACGGCGGAGCGGTTTGCACCTCGGCCAATGCACAGAAAGTCCTCAAGTGGGCCTTTGCGCAGCGATCTCACGTCATCTTCTTCCCTGACGAATATCTGGGCCGCAATTCAGCGCTGGCACTCGGCGTGCCTTCTTCACGAATCAAGGTCTGGGATCCCGAAACCCCTGCCCTACAAGACTTGCAGGATGCGGCTGTCGTTGTCTGGAAGGGTTTCTGTCACGTCCATACCCGCTTCACAACTCAACATGTAGATGCCATCCGGAAGGTGCATCCGGAGGCGAAAATCGTTGTGCACCCAGAGTGCCCCACAGAGGTTGTGGCCCGCGCCGACGCCAATGGTTCAACGAGTTTCATCATACGTTATGTAAATAGTCTTCCTCCAGGGACAACAGTGGCGGTAGGCACAGAGATTCACATGGTGGAGCGGCTTGCCAGACAGAACCCAGACAAGACCGTGCTGCCGCTTGCTCGCTCCCAATGCGGGGCCATGTATCGCATCAATCCTCAGAATCTGGCCTACACGTTGGATGAACTTGCGAAAGGTCGTCTCGTCAATCCCGTCCGCGTCCCAAAGGAAATCACACGCTGGGCAAACCGCGCGTTGGAAAGGATGCTGGCTCTGGCCTGATCGACCAGCGAAATGAGGCAACGATGACTGCATCTGTCACAGAAAGCGATATCCTGATTATCGGCTCCGGGATCGCCGGAGTCACAGCCGCGCTGCGGCTTTCCGAAGACCCTGCCGTCGCAGTCACAGTCGTCACCAGCGCCCCGGACCCACTGGAAAGCAACACGTACTATGCACAGGGAGGCATCATAGGCCGGGGGCGCGACGATTCGCCCGACCTCCTCGCCCGCGATCTCATACGGGCCGGTGCGGGGATGAACAACCGCAAGGCCGTGCGCATCCTCGCCACCGAAGGGCCCAGACTCGTGGAAGAATTTCTGGTGCGAAAACTTGGCGTCCCCTTCTCCAGAAGCCAGGGCGATCACCTGGAGTACATTCGCGAGGCCGCTCATTCCGCCGAAAGAATTCTGCACGCCACCGATGCCACCGGCGCGGCGATCCAAAAGAAACTGGTGGAGGCTCTCCAAAGCCGCCCAAATGTGCGAGTCCTGCCAGGCTACACAGCGGTGGATCTGCTCACGCCATCACACCACGCCTACAACCGCCTGGCCGTATATCAGCCCCTCTCTTGCACGGGTGCATACATTCTGAACCAGGCCGAACATCGGGTAGATACCTTTCTCGCCAGATCTACCGTGCTCGCCACAGGTGGGCTAGGCCGCATCTTCCTCCACACCACCAATCCGCCCCTGGCGCGTGGAGACGGGCTCGCTATGGCTGCCCGCGCAGGCGCGAGGATCATCAACGCCGAGTACATCCAGTTTCATCCCACCGTATTCTACCATCTAAACGCAGCGCAGTTCCTCATCAGCGAGGCGGTCAGAGGCGCAGGGGCGCGCCTTGTGAACAACCGAGGCGAGCCGTTCATGCAGAAATACGCGCCACAGTGGGCCGATCTGGCCCCGCGCGATGTCGTCGCCCGAAGCATCCACCAGGAAATGCTTACCACAGGAGCCAACTGCGTCTACCTGGATCTGGCCTCCTACATCAACCGCGCCAAAATCTTACGGCGGTTTCCCACCATCCACGAAACCTGTTTGAAATACGGCGTGGACATCACCAAAGAGCCGGTGCCCGTCGTTCCCGCAGCGCACTATTTCTGCGGCGGCGTATGGGCAGACCAATATGGACGCACGAGCATCCGCCGTCTATACGCTGTGGGCGAAGTCAGTTGCACAGGAGTTCACGGGGCCAACCGTCTGGGGAGCGCATCGCTGCTGGAGGGTCTGGTCTGGGGATGGCGAGCCGCAGAACATATCCTCGCACATTTGCCCGAGAAACCTTCCCTCGGCCCACAGGATTTGCCCGAGTGGCAGGACGTCGGCCTGGAAGACTTTGCTGACCCCGCCCTGATCCACCAGGATTTGAGTACCATCCAGCATATCATGTGGAACTACGTGGGGTTGATTCGCTCCGCCAAGCGTTTGGAACGGGCCATCGGCGACCTGAGCGACTTGCAGGATGATATTACTCGCTTCTACCGCACGACTAGGCTGAATGACTCACTCATCGGCCTGCGCAATGCCGTCGAGGCTGCCATCATCGTGGCCGAAGCGGCCTGGCGCAACCGCGAAAGCCGGGGGTGCCATTACCGCGAAGATTAAGGAACTATCTCAAAACCCAGCATCTCAAAACCCGGCAGAGGCGGCTCCTATGCCGCCGGACATCGGGCGTGGGAGCCCGATCTGCGTGTTTTGAGATAATCTCTAAGAGCGTGTTTCAAAAGCATTGAAAGTCGGGTATAATGGAGGACATGAAACGTAAAGCCTACCCGACCGACTTGACTGACAAGGAATGGAAGTTGCTTGAGCCGTTGATCCCACCTCCCAAACC
>Ga0315291_10005744_pt1 | contig 15503 bp, 15 predicted proteins | sample YL17G12_20_MG_FD_203070 | JGI IMG/M metagenome (GOLD analysis project Ga0315291, IMG submission 203070) | Sediment microbial communities from Yellowstone Lake, YNP, Wyoming, USA - YL17G12_20 | ecosystem: Environmental > Aquatic > Freshwater > Lake > Sediment | place: USA: Wyoming | collected...
TGAATGAGAGGACAAATCAGTTTGAGATTCCTGGTGGCAAATCATTGGTTCGGGTCAACTATGGAGGGCTTGTCCAGAGAACCTCTGCATCTGTTGCTCCGGTGATTGTGGCACGTCGGCTGGCTCAACTGGCTAGCCGTGGGGAAATGGAGAAGGAGAAGATTGCGGAGATTGAAAGACGGCAGAAAGAAGAGAAGCTTTCTGTTCGTGAGCGAATGGAGTTAGGCAAGGAAGTGAAGCGGCTTCGGAATAGTCCATTTGCCAAGCATTTTGGCAATGAGGAATTTAGGAATCTGATTAACTCCGTTGAGAAGAATAACGCCGGGTGGTGGGAGGTAGACCCCTCTGGCCAGCAGATTCATCATCCATCGTCTCTCCTCTCCACAGAAGAAAAGGCAATGGAGGCTGATCGGAAGATTGCTACGCAGATTGAGTTGATTGAGGCACAAACAAAAACTGGTGAAATGCTGTCTTCAGAGGACAAATTGGGCATGGAGGGGGAGATCAATCCTCGTAGTAAACTTGGTAGAATGGTTCAGAAGGCAGAGGTTCTTGAGTCTCTGCGTCAGCGGCGTCAGGAGAACCTGGGTTTGGCTTTGGGATCTCTAGAAACATCAGCTACTCTCGCTGTAGCTCTGCATGAAGCCCATTTGAAAACCAGTGCTGCCAGGGCTGGCCTTACCAGGGTTCCGGAAGAGACCAGGACAGCTCATCAGCTCAATACCGAAATCAACGATCTGAAATCTCAGATTATTGATCCTAAGCTTTCCTATAATGAGCAAAAGGCTTTGGGTAGGAGGGTGAGGGATCTAGAGAGCAGACTTGGGACTATTGTCAGCTCACCAACTATCCCTACCCATGATGATGTGAGGATCGATATTCCTGGACCTGTGAGTCATCCTGATCCAGATCAGCAATTACTTCTGAGGCAGACTCAGACGATTGCTGCACGAGATTATGCTCGGAATCAGTTGGGCCTCGATGAGTCTGAGATTCATGAAGCTGAGGGATCTGCTGTTGCAATACCAAGAGGTAAGCTAGCAGCTATTGGTATTGATAAAAATGGGGCTCATGTGAGGTTGCGGATCGGTGGTCCTCTTACCCCTGAAGATGTAGAGCGTGAAGCATCTGAAGCATCTGGGGGGAAGAAAAAGAAGAGGAAGGCACGGGGTATCATGGATAAGCTTCCTCGTATGGAAGCCCATCAGGTTTCTCAGGATCTATATTCTGAGATCAAAAAGAATAGAGAATTGCCCACTGAAAAAGATCATCCAAAGCTCATGAGGTCTGTTCGTAGATCAGACCCAGATATGCCACTTAGAATGAGGTTGTCTCAGTTCAATTCGTTCAACTTCATGCGAAAACCAAAGATGTTTGATGAGAATGGAAAACCCATCAGAGGATCAAAGGGTGGGTTGAATACGATGGTTACGGGTGGTGGCAAGACATTGGCTGCGTTTCTCAACATCGCTGACAATGTTCAGCGTGGAGAACACATGAATTATGTGCTCTCTGTTCCCAACGACAAAGTTCAGGACTGGGTGAGAGAAGCTTGGGACAAGACTGAGTTCCACACAGTTGGCAAGCTTGAAGAGAGGGTGAATAAGGACACTGGTAAGAAGGAGAAGATCCCTCCGAAGCGAGATGCTTTGACCAGGGAGTTAGAGACTGCTCTCAAAGAACAAGGTGGTGGCAAGAATCCAACCCCAATCGTGATTGCTGTTCCTGATGGTATCTCGATGGCTCATGGCTATGGTATTAAGGGGTGGGGTAAGGAACAACAGCATGAGTTTTTCAAGAAGATTAGAGATCTTATTCGGGACAACGGTGGGATTGAAAAGAGAAACATCATCTTTGTGACGAACCATAACACGGATGGCAACATCCATGCAGAACTGACCAAAACACAGGTGAAACTTCGTACGGGTTGGGGTCATCAGTACGCTCAAGGGGGCTTTATGGCAGGTGGTCCAAGAGACCAAGCGAAAGAAGGAGATCGTATAGATCATCTTTCTCAGTTGGGAGTTCGTGGTCGGATTGTGGATGAGCCCCAGGTTTTGCTCTCAACGGGAGAGACAAGTAACCGAGGAGCAGAGGGTAAGCGGATTCTCTCTAGTAGCCATCCAATGGAATACCGACAATTACTGACAGCAACTCCCGCTCGTCGTCAGCTTGTGGAGGCTTATGATGCAGTGAAGTGGGTTGCCAGCACTCCTCAGATGGATGAAAAGGGAAACTACCTAAGACATATCAAGAAGGATGGAAGTTCAGGTGCCCATTTATATCACAAGATTGATGGGCTACCCACTAGAGGGGATTTCATGTCCCAGATGGGCGGTCTTGGGCGTGGTACTTTTACGCATGAGCATCTTCTGGAGGAGGAAGCTCGAAACATGATCGCCAATTGGAATATTGGCGATGAACAACGTGAGCGGCACTTTGCACAACATGTGTTTGATCATTCGGCCCCAAGATCTGAGACTCAGAAGCAACGACAAATAGAGATTGAACATAATGCTCGTAATATTGTGCGGAGAGAGCTGGAGAAAGAAGCCATTGATCAAAAGAAGCCAGTCGATAAGCTTGGCAAGATAGAAGAAGCCAATGCTAAAGCACGAGCCCTTCAATACATAGAGGCAGAGCACCGACAGAACATTCATGGACCGGGAGTGGTTCGCGGTGAGGGTGGAGAGGTCGTGAGGAGGACTACGAAGGAGGCTGGTGTTACTCAGTTGCCTAGAGTCAATGTTGCCGATTGGAAGCACAATTCTAAGATCAATTCTATGATTCACCAATTGAAGCAATCTGTGGAGGAAGCTCAGAAGAAAGGTAAAACACATCAGACAGTGATTGTGGTGGATGGTCCCGATCAAGCTGCGGCTGCCAGGGAAGCTTTGAGGACCGTCTACCCACCTCTCGATATTATTGATCCTAAAACTGGGAGGAAAGATCCTTTGCACAAGAAGGCACAGATTGGTTGGTTGGGAGCAATGTTGTCAGGACAGGGATCGAAGCGGCCTTCTCCCACTGAGATCGATATCGCAAAGAAGAAGTTCGAGGAGGGTGATCTGCAAGCTCTGATCATTGATAAGAAAACAATTCAGGGTCACGATCTTCAGATGGCAGACTCCCTTCACATGCTCACACACCTTGATGATGCAGGTACGTTGAAGCAGGCTCATGGGCGTGTGGATCGTTCTCCCAGAAAAGTAAGAGACGAATCAGAGATCAACAAAGATCTCCTTCACATCATCCGTTCTGACCCCCGTGGCAAGCCTTCGGCTTTGGTGAGGAGATCTATCAGGGATGCCTTCAATGATGCCCACAAGAAACATCCTGACATATTCCCAGAAGGGCAGGATGTGGGAACTCTTCCGAATGGGGAGATCAAAAAGCTCCTTAATGCTTATCGCCAGTACGATCACAATGAGTGGCAAGATCTAATGTTGCATTCGGGAGTGTTCACCGAGACTCCCATGGATCTGCACAACTACACCACTTCAGATTCTCCTCACGATCAAAAGTTGGAGGAGGATATTGCTCGTGGGTTGGGAACCCAGAGGGTGACATCTCCAGAGTTGATGAAGCCCCCAACCACCCAGCAGGCTGTCAAGCATGAACCATCTGGGGAGGTGAGCAAAGGTTTGCTCCCCATGTACATTCCATGGAATGAGCCTCTCTCTTTGTTTGTGAGGGACTAATGGCACACGAAAAAGTCAAAGAGGCTCTCGCGGAGAACACAGCGCAGATGAAGGTGCTGGCTGATCGGTATGTGGCGATTTGGGCTAGGGCAGGACGAGAGATCGAGGCTGAAAAAGAAAAGCCAGTTCCATCTCAGTGGAAGATCGAAGCTATGAAGAGGATGCAGGAAAGGGTTGAGGAGAAGATTGCACAGTTCAAGGGAGCAGATCGACTTGCCGATGACCAGCCAAAGGAGTTTTAGTGGATCATCTCCTGTCGTGCCGGTGTGGTGAAGTGCTGGTCAAATCCATGAGTGATGGCACCACAAAGGTAAGGTCCAAGATTATCATTTTTCGAGGTGGGGAAGCCTTTGCTGTCTGCAAAGGGTGTGGGGCTGAGAGGTTAGTTCCTCTTCAATTAGTCCCCGATGCCTTGGAGAAGGGATCTCGCCGACCCAAGCTTTTTGTGAGTGAAAACAAGAAGCTGGACCCCACAGACCTTCCGTAGTCGATCCACCGCTACCCCCCTGATCGAACATGCTTGACACTTGATTCTAGAACCAGTAGTTTCATCCTGACGATCAACCTGAAGGAACTCCACAAAGGGAGATGGGCATGAGCCCCTCTCCCTTTTTGCGTTTGGGACTATGATCTTAGATCTCCTCAAAAGCAACGAGTTTGAGTTCTGGCTTCCCCTGGACATTTGCAAGTCCAATGGGAAGGCTGATCCAACGAAGCGTTGGGTCCAGGGACTTGCCTCTACAGAAGATCGAGATCTTCAGGATGAGGAAGTCTTTCAGCGTGGGATCGACTTCAGTTACTTCCTAGAGCATGGCTACTACAACAATGATCATAAGCTTGGGTTCGAGAACAAAGTTGGCCAGCCTGTAGAAGCTAAGATCACTCCTGAGGGTTTTTGGACCAAGGGGTTCTTGTTCCAGAACCACAAAGTAGCTGATGCGATTTGGGAGCTGGCTCACGCACTGATCACCTCAGGTGCGATTCGTCGTCTTGGCTTCTCTATTCAGGGGAAGGTTCTGAGACGAGCAGGAAAGCGCATTCTGAAGTGTTGGGTTCAAGATGTTGCGATCACCGCTGCTCCGATCAATACCCACACCTGGTTGGACGTTGTGAAGTCCCTCTCAGCCGTTCCGGCTGAGATGTGGTGTGAGAGTGAGAGCGGGCTACTGATGCCTGAGGATGTGGCTACTTCGATCCCCTGTGTCAAGTCTTGTGGGGGTGGTTGCTGCAAGAGCGAAAATAAAGCTCTCCGTCAGGAAGATCTTAACCTCTTCAAGAAGAGAGATGAGGAAGAGGAAGAAGCCAAGGCTCTGTCCATTGGGTATGGACATCCCATGGCTCCAGAGAGCTTGGACAGCGAAGTCAAGCGGCAGACGTTTGGCAAGTCGATCCCGGAAATTCTCAACTTCCGTGACTGCGTGTACCTTCTTCAGGACACACGGGGTCTTTCAAAATCTGAAGCAACAACGTTGACTGAGGCGATCTTCGCAATGAACGAAGTGAACTGATGGTCATCAACCGAAACTCAACCGGAGGGAACTGAAGATGTCGAAGATGACGAAGCATGACTTCTTCAAGTCTCTGGAAAGGTTGGAGGCACTTGCCGGTGGCAGCGGTGACGAAATGCGGAAGTCGCAGATTGTCACTGGTGGCAACAGTGAGGTCTCCTCCTGGCCAGGTGGCGAGAAGGAAAAGATCGGGGACAACTGGGACGACAGCATCGGTGAGGACGGAACCGACTACAAGGCCCAGAAGGTTCGGAAGAGCATCATCGAGAAGGTTGCGAAGGGTATTGCTCTGTCCCCCTCCGAGGTGGAGATCCTCAAGGGTGACATGGACCGAGCTGAGCCCTTCGGTGGCAAAGAGTCTCCTGAGGAAGAGGAGGCCGAAGAGGAAGCCAAGGAGAAGACCAAGGGCAAGCGTCGTCCTCCCCCCAAGGAAGAGGAGGACGAGGACGAGGGAGCCAAGGGCAAGCTTTTTGGCAAGTCATTCACCGACGTTCTCTCTGAGAACGATACGGTCCAGAAGGGTGTCGAGGTGTCGGACTTCCTCACTGAGTTTGCCAAGTCCTTTGGGCATGGTCTCGATCACCTGGAGTCCCGGATCACGGAGCGAGTGGTTGGGACCGTCATGGGTGCCCTTCAGCAGTTTGCTGGGGAGCAGGGGAACTTCAACAAGTCCCTCGCCGAGGCGGTGGTGAACATCGGTCATGGTCTCGCTGGCTACATTCAGCAGGATGCAGCTCGGAGCGAGGAGCCTGCGGGTCCCCCGAAGTCTCAGCTTCGGACGGTTCCTGGTCAGGTGAATGTGCTTCAGAAGAGCCAGGGTGGTGGTCCGTTCGAGGGCATGAGCAAGGCTCAGGTTCTTGATCGGATGACTGATCTGGTGGAGAAGGGCGGTCTCAATCCCCTGGAGGTGGTGAAGTACGAGTCCACGGGAGAGATGTCGCCTCACATCGAACAGAAGCTCATGAAGAGCATGGGGCAGTAGCCCCTCAACCCCAGACACAGGAGAAAGATCATGTTTGGACAGATCAGCCTGCGTCACTACGAGGGGCTCAACGGTTTCGGGACTGCTCCCGCCCAGGACGTGTCAGAGTTGCACAAGGCGTTGGAGGCTGGCTATCAGGTGACTGGCCAGACCGGCGGCTCTGCACTCAGGGTGGAAAGTCTTGAGGCCAGCCTCAAGGTGGTGACGTGGACAAACCATCACATCAAGTTCTGGAAGAAGATTCCGAAATCGCCAGCATTTTCGACGGTTGAGGAATACAATGAGCTAGTTTCCTACGGAGGAACGAATTTCGCCTTTACGCAAGAAGGCGAACTTCCTCCTTCGACGGATACGAACTACGCTCGTCGTACCCAGCTCGTGAAATTCCTTGGGACCACTCGTGAAGTGAGCCACCCGGCCACGATGATTCATCCCGCCCACGGGGATGTGATCGCACTCGAAAACTCGAACGGCATTCTCTGGCTGCTCGAGAGGGTTGAAACGGCTCTCTTCACCGCTGATTCCGCGCTCGCTTTCGATGGTGAGGCTGAGCAGTGGGATGGTCTCGATGCTCTGATCGATGGCACCTCCTACGTCGATCTGGAGGGACAGCCTCTCCAGGAAGCGGACGTGGAAGAGGCCAGCAACATCCTTGTCGAGCACTTTGGTTACCCGACGGATCTGTTCTTGGGAACCCGTGAGCTGAGTGATCTTGTCAAGACGATGTATCCTCGCGAGCGCGTGGCTCTGCCCGCTCCCGTGAATGGGGTCATCGGACAGGCAATCAACTCCATGGCAACCCAGGCTGGTACCATCGAGTTCAACCCCAACGTCTTCGTCAAGCGTCTTCCTCGTCCGCCCGCGTCGGCAACGCACGCCAATGCTCCTGCGACTCCGCAGGTCGTGGCGGGTCTTTCCAGTGCTGGTGGTACGGCTCTTGATGGTGACTTCAATAAGGGAGCCCCAGCGGGGACCAACTACCTCTGCTACGTTTGCACAGCGTGCAATCGTTTCGGAGAGTCGTCTCCTTCTCCGGTCATGGGCGCAGCGGTGACGATGATTCAGGCGAACAAGGACGCCAACGAGCACATCGATCTCACGCTGACCAACGCTGCAACCATCGGAGCGTTCCCTCCCGAGTTCTTCCGTGTGTACCGTACCGTCTCCAGGACTGCGGCTGCGGTTCCTGCTGATCTGGCACTGTACAGCATGATCATGCAGGTGCCTGCTGCTCTCCAGGGTGGTGGTCAGGTTACCACTCCTGATGACGTGAACTTCCTGCTGCCCTTCACCAGCCTTGCTTACATGGGAGAGCTGACTCCGCAGGTGATCACGTTCCGGCAGCTTGCTCCGATGATGCGTCTAGATCTCGCGGTGCTTGCTCCTGCCTACAGGTGGATGATCATGCTTTACGGAACGCCCATCCTGTTCGCTCGGAAGAAGTGGCTGCGTATGATCAACATCGGTCGTCTCACGTAGAGGCGCATTTCCGGTGAAGGTCAGAATCTGACCTTGTGAGAGTCTGGGGAGTGTTTTTGGATGCTCCCCAGACTCTCCTTTTTGAGACCATGAACCTGGTATTCAGGTAGAGAGACAAGATCCATAATGGATTGCATTGTTTGTGGGAAACCAGTTCAGATTGTCGGAGCAGATACATGTAGCACCCGTTGCATGCTTCGACCTAGGGGAAATGCAGGTGAGAAGAAAGGACTGGCACCCAGTTCTGTTTTTTCGATCATGGGGAAGCTGACTCAGGCGTCTCTTAGGCAGCCCCCACTAGAATCGGAGGTTCCAATGCTGAAGGTAGCTCACCCTTGGATCAAGAATCGTAACGTCATTGAGGGGGAGACGGTCTTCTCGTTCAATGGGGATGGAATCGCTGTGGTGAAGGATCTTGGGAATGCTCGCGTGGATCTTCAGCGGTTGATGAAGAAACCAACGAGTAAGTTCTCCATTCTTGAGGACCCGAGGGAAGTTCCCAAGGTTGAAGTTCCTGTTCTCAAGGTTGAGGCTCCCAAAGTTCCCGTTTCCAAGATCGAAGTTCCCTCTACCGAGATCGAAGCTCCTGCTTCCGAGGTGTTCACTTCGACGGTTCTAGAATTAACAGAGCCAGAGGAGGAAACCACATCGGAGGTTGAGGACAAGGCAACCAAACGAACCCCCACCAAGAAGAAGAGTGGCGGCAAGTAAAGGAGAACAGTCATGGCGACCATCAAGACTCGACCCGTCATCGGCGACAACGGATCTCAAGAGCTGGCTCAGCTTCGTGAGAGCTATAACGCTCTGGTGCAGGTGGTTGGTGATCTGATCACCTCCCTCAAGGGCTCAACTGACGTGCCCTCCATCGTTGTCATCGTCACGGCTGCGGAGCTGGTGATTCAGAACACCGTGGAGAAGATTGGCACCCAGCCAAATCTGGGCCTGAATCCTCTCAGACCCGATCTGCTTCCTAGCACGCTCAGGATTCCGTAGAGGAGAGATCAAGTTCGATTGTTTTGCTTCAAGATCCCAACGCTGTCATGTAGCGTTCGGCCATGTGAAAACTTCAATGTGCCCCTCCTACCTATGGGGGCTTTGATGAGGAGAATCAAATGTTCAAGCCAGGCATTCCCGTGCATCCTTCCAGTGGGATTGGAACAGCTCCGAATGCAGCCACGACCCCTCAGGGGATCGAGATATCATTCGACAAGGGTTCCAATCGAAACCGGCAGAGCACTTCCCAGGTGATCATTTCCAATCTTGAGGCGGCGGTAGGGGGCAATGCTCTCGAGGTGAGCTTTGCCAACGGTCAGGACGGGAAGTGGTTCAGCATTCCTCCGGGGCAGACGGTACCCATCAATGTGATGACGCATCGCTGCAATGTGAGAGGGAAAACTGGAGCGACAACTGCCTACTCCATCATGGGGATCATATCCTGATGATGAGGGAGGGCAGATATGATCCTCCAACCTGTCGGAAGAGGAACGTCGATCAATGTTCTGCTGGGGAAGTTCCGGTGGAACAAGGAGCTGATTGGACCAAAGAACGGAGTCAATGTCATATTCACAACGCCTGAAGTTTTCATTCAGAGCGGAGAGACTGTGATCAGGGTGTACCGCAACGGACAAAGGTCGTACCTGGGAGTGTCTAATGACTACACCGTATCAGAGAGCGGTGGTCCTGGTACAGGGTTTGACACCATTACGCTGGCTGTAGCCCCATTGGGTTACGAGATCATAACCACCGATTACTTGATCAATTAACCCGAAGGAGAGAGAAATGGGACGCACCTTCATCCGTCAAGCAGTACAGATCGCACCGTCGGACTACGCCGCAACACCCAGTGGGTACAACGATAGTGTCGCCCCAACGCTGGCCAACTACGAGAGCACCCGTCCAGCCAATCTGGAGGATGACCTCAACTCGCTCCGGTCGCAGCTCAACAACCTGTTGAACCGAAATGGGGCAAGCTTCCCCAGCGGCCCCAAGTGGTACGAAGATCTCGTGCAGCCCACCGCACTCGAAAACGGCACCATCCGTGGTGTGGATGCCACCAACGCTGCTTTGCATGCAGTCGAGAAGAAGCGCGTTCTGCGTGATGTCTGGAAGCTCCTGGACATCTACCCTGGACTCGATCTGTCGATCTTGCTCGTCAACGATCTCAGGACCAAGTACGAGGCCCACCGAGTTCTGGTCGGTGGTGGTCCTGTTCACGGCTCTGCTGACGCAACCAACACCATCGCGGCACCTGCGGCGACCAACCTCGCCACCGCGATCACGCTGGCGAACGACATCAAGGCCAAGTACAACGCGCACCGCGTGGACGTGTCTGGGGCTCCTGCGATCCACGGTCTGGCCGACACCACCAACGTCGTCTCCTCGGCAAATGCGACCAACCTGGCCACGCTGATCACCCTCATCAACGAGATCAGGGTTGACTACGAGGCGCACCGGCAGCTCATCGCTGGTGGTGTCCACACCGTTGCGGACGGAACGAACATCGTGACGGCACTGACCGTCGGTTCGACCACACAGGTCCACATCTTCACAGCAGCTCAGCTTCCTCTTCAGACCCTCGCGGCCATTGGAGCAGTCACGACGCTGGGTACGGTTGCTGCGCAGGCCACTGCCTTCGGCACTGCTGGGCTGGATGAGGTCGTCAGCACTTCGGACGTGAACCCGAAGAACATGATGCAGCTCGTCGATGCCGCGAACCACCTCGACCCGATCCTGGTCGGTGGCAAGCAGTTGTTCGCGCTGTTCCAGACGGAGAGTGCCACCGACGGATCCACCATGACGGGAACTACGCCCAACAGGGCGCAGCTCTCGTTCGTCGTGCGCAACAACACAGGCGATGATCTGGAGCTGGTGTCGGTGCCCATCGGGCAGGGCATCAACTTCGCAACGCGCGAGCGCATGCGCCTTGAGGGACTCGACGAGCAGGACTTCTTGAAGGGAGCCACCGTTGAGTTCCCGGCCTCGACCACCGTCACTCGCCAGATCGGGTATGACAACCAGGGTGTCACTCCGGTTGAGATGGCGACCAACAGCTACCTCGATCTCGGAACCGGGCTTGAGTGGACCCTCCGCGATGTCCTCAACGCCGCGCTGCTTCGTGTCATTGAGGGTTCGCCGTCTGCCAACACCATTCAGCTCACCAGTGAGGTCGATGTTTTCGACATCAACGCTGTGCTGAATGACTTCCTCAACGGTGCCAGCTTCGACACTGGTGCTGCGGGCACCACGATCAACGTCGGTGTCACTCCCAACCAGATCGACGCGGGTGGTCCTCTCACTGTGGCCTCGGGTGGCTCCGGTGATCTGAAGCTCGACGCGGCGAACGAGGTTCTGTTCGACGACGTGAACCGGACTGGTGCTGGCTGGACGGCTACCTCGGTCAAGCTCTCCGACACCACGCAGGAGTGGATCGACTATCGCACCGAGTTTGGCGAGGTCTCGATCTTCAACGCGCTCTACCAGGCGAAGACGACAGCGAAGCGTGTCAAGGGTCAGGCCAAGCTCGTTGCCAACCGCGCTGCGGGCCTCGATGTTGACAAGACCACGACGAGCATTCTCGATGTCGATCTGCCGAACTTCGCTGCTGTCGGCACCTTCGTCGATGACGTCGATGTCTACCTCAACGGCGAGCTGCTGCGCAACGAAGCCTCGTACCCTGGAACCGAGGACGTGGCTCCTGGATCGACTCCTGCGCAGGGCATGCTCAAGTTCGAGTTCGCACTCAGGGGCACTGGAAGCAAGCCCGATCAGTTGTCGATGATCGTGTGGGGTAGCTAGTTCATCTGGGGGGTCGTTTTCAGTCTGAAAGCTGGGGACGGCCCCCCTCCCTTAAACAGGAATGAGCGATGAGTTTCCTCGACAAGTCACAGCTCACGATCACTGTAGCCACCGAACTTGGTGCTGATCTTGAGGATCGTCTCGATGGCGAACGCAAAGCCATGAACGAGCTGACTGGGGCACAGCAGGCGTTGAAGCAGGCGGCTAAGAAGGTGCCTGTTGATCTCGTAGCAGCCCTTGAGGCGTCCTTGGAGAAGGGTGAAGAGATCAAGGATGGGATGGAGAGCATCGAGGTCGCGCAGCTCATCCGAAAGTACCTGACGCGGGTCGGGGACTATCTTACACACCTGGGAGAGGTGGAGCAGCAGAAAGCGATCATCCAGGGAGGGCGCGTAGCTGGACTTGCAGACGCCATGAAGGTAGTCCAGAAGCGGCGTGAGGATGAGGTCACGAAGCTTCAGCGCATGATCGAAGCAGCCAAGCAAATCCAGAACGACGAGGTAGTGGCCGATGTCCGAACGACGGGAGAAGCTGCCCGCTCCGAACATGGCACAGTTGCTGAGCGAAGAGCGGCTGAACACGTTGCGGCCCCTACTTTGTCTCAGGTCGAGAAGCCCAAGAAAAAAGGGCGAAAGAGCCGTGCCTGATGACCGACCACGACGGCAGCGGTATCAGAGGAGAGACCGTCGATGAGATCCTCTGGTTAGACCAGACGGAAGACCCATCCGAGTTGGGTATGACTCGGATGGTGAGCGGCTCCTTCAAGTTCGTTGACGGGCTCGGCGTCTTCAATCCTCGTACTGGTGGTTCTGGAATCACAGAGGGTCAGCACGAGATTCTCGATACCCTCACCCACTGGATCGACGAGACTAACTGGCAAGAGCTGATCCGCAGCGTTGGAAAAGTCACCAACGCTATCCACTGGGAGACAAGCGCCAAACTGAAGAAGATTCGTGAGGTGCTTGTCACCAGGGCCGGTGGCAAGGTTTCCCAGATCGATATCATCCAGTACAACAGTGCTGGTACGGAGAGCCAGCGACAGGTTGGTGTGATCACCAGGGCCGGTGGGAAGGTCGAGTCCATTCAGTGGACAAAGACGGGGAGTCCCTAAATGGCGTTCTATGTCGTCGAAGTAGACAACGACGGGTTCAAGGTCTACGACAGCGCAGGCAACGCCATCGATCCAGCCAAGGATGCCTCAGTAACAGCTCTCGGCACAATCCTCACTGCCATCAAGGACACTGACGGCATCAAGAAGATCACCGACATGATCTCGGCCAACATCTCCCAGTGGCTCGGCTCGACCGCCCCCACTGTTGGCCAGAAGGCCATGGCCGCGTCGATTCCAGTCACGATGGCCAGCAACCAACCTCCAGTCTCGGTCACCTTTGCAATCCCTGGTGGTGAGGCTCTACCAAGGATGGTCTCGTTCTTCTATAACCAGTCCACTGGAGCCATCGTCGCTAATCAGTGGAAGCGTGTCATAACCTACACGGTACCCGCCGGCTTCGCAGGTTACTTGATCCGTTTCACGACGTTCCAGGGAGAAGCTGCTTACAGCAGAATCTGCGCTTTGACCGCCATGGGGTCTCTCAACATCATCACCAACGTGTTCACGGCAGGCAGCAGTTACACGTTGCCGCAGTGGACCAGTGACCTGGAGGTCCACGTCACGCAAGCCATCGGGTCTGCGGCCAACGTGGTGGTCACCATCGGGTATACCAATGAGGTGGGTACCGCAGGTCGTACAGGCACAGTCACCATTCCCAAGAGCAGCATCATCGGAACCAGACTCAGTGTGGCTTTGCAAGCGGGCGATCTCGGCGTGTCGTCCATCCAGACGGCCTCGGTTGTGCCGACTTCCTCGTCCGGTGCCATAGTCATCGAGGGCTTTGTTCAGCTCGGCTACCACGAGGACGGTGGCACCAACTTCATGGAGACAATGTTCAACCCAGGCTCGGTTGCCTACCCGGCGGGCACGGTCCTAGTCCTAGAACATCAGGGAGGCACGGTGGCAAAGTCCCGGCGCTTTGACGTGCTGACTCAATTGATCGTGGTGCCCTAATGGCAAACTTCAGGATCAATGGCGGAGTTGTTCTCGACTACACCAGCGATGGATGGGCCGAGTTCAAGAAGTGGCTGGACGGCACTTATGCCACCTTGCGCTACGCCTGGGTGGACGAGGGTCTGGCCTACAACATTGTCGCCAACGACGACCCCTTCTACCGCACGTTCTCGATCAACAAGACTGACGCTTCCGACTTCGAGGCGAACTACAAGAAGCAGAAGTCGGGCTCGGGCGTCAATACGGCCAAGATGATCAACAGCCCGTTGAAGAACGGGTCCAGTGCGAACATGGCAGTCAACGGTTCGGTGACGCCGCAGGTGTTCGTCTACAACCCGCCATCAGGCCGAGACATTCTAGTAGAAGATGTTTGCTTGATCGCTGAGACCAGCAACGCACTGGCCTTCGGAAACAAGTTCATTGACACCACGATTGGCACGCTCACCAACGGGTTGCTCCTGGAGATCAAGGCCAACGACGAGGCGTACACCTGGGCAACGCTCAAGCGCACGCGAGACGTGGTGGAGCTGTCCAAGGGTGACGGCATGGACTTGATCACGAGTACACCGAACTTCGTTCGCTTCTGCCTCTGGCTTCCACCGAACCTGGTGCTGTCGAAGGACGGTTCGTTTGCCAGCGCGGACTACCTGAAGGTGACGGTGCGCGACGACCTCCGCGCTATCACCTACATGGAGATGTTCTACCAGGGGGTGAAGCTGTGATCGGACATCTTGGTCTGACCCCCATCACGACAGAGAAGACCGCAGGAGACGGGTCTCCCCTCCTCGCTTCGAGGAAGCCCGATGCGCCGAAGCTCACCTTCATCACGCCCAACTGGTGCGACCGGACGAGCTGGTACCCCAGCTCCGTCTACGTCGAAGACGAGGTGGCCGGGGACAGTGGAGACCACACGACCTACGAGCTGGACCACCAGGGCGTGGTTGACACCTACCACGGCAAGATCACGTTCGAGGACTTCCTGAAGGACAGCTCGAACCACAACTACCGGGTGGCGGTGACGGTCAACGACGTGGTGAAGGCCGAGCAAGACCCACACACGGGGTCTGGTGGCGACTTCACCGTGGACTACGCCCTGGGCAAGGTCACGTTCCTGGCCGCGCTCCAGGGGACGGAGGTGGTGAAGGTCACCTACCACTACGCCAACGGCAGCTCTTTCGTCGTGGCTCCGATTGTAGGCAAGACGCTGGTGATCGAGAAGGTGGAGGTTCAGTGCTCGGATGACCTGGAGATGCTCGACACGTTCGTCTTCCAGGCGTACGGGCTCGTGGACGTGTTCGCGCCCCAGCTCATGGGACCTCCGTACAACCTGCCCTCGGGCACCAAGATCCCTCTCGGTGACCCGCTGAAGTACAAGACGATCAACGACATCATCAACGACAGCAACCACAGCTACCCCTCGTATCCAGTCATCGGCGGCAATGGGTGGCGTGGGAACAAGAAGCCGCTATGGATCTTCGCATGGGACTACGACGTGGGCACTACCCTGCTCCACTCCAGCTACGGGATGGAAGTCCGGATCAGCCTGGAGCACGAGACGAAGTGCGGAGGGACCAGCGCCACGGCAACCATGTACTGCACGAGCGAGTCGGAGTTGTGATGGAGTTGTGAGGGAGGTGGGGACTTGGAGAGGGATTGCAATACGTGTCTAGACAAGGTGGAATGCGTGATCTGTAAACGGAAGCTCTGTCACATACATGAGCCAGAGCCGAAGCTGGTCAAATTGGTCGAGGGGCACTACGTGACCAAGGACGGCACGATCTGCATGAAGTGCATAGTGCATAGTGTATTATGAAGCGAACCTGAAGCGAATTGCTGTTGGGTATTGGCGTAGGCAGGACGAGAGGTTGGCCAACCTTGAGATGCAGCAGACGCTGGCCAATCAGGCGTGGCAGCGTCAGGGCAAGGTGGTTGAGGAGATCAACCAGCGGTGCTTGGGCAAGTTGGGTTTGAAA
>Ga0315291_10005747_pt1 | contig 15500 bp, 7 predicted proteins | sample YL17G12_20_MG_FD_203070 | JGI IMG/M metagenome (GOLD analysis project Ga0315291, IMG submission 203070) | Sediment microbial communities from Yellowstone Lake, YNP, Wyoming, USA - YL17G12_20 | ecosystem: Environmental > Aquatic > Freshwater > Lake > Sediment | place: USA: Wyoming | collected...
GAACCTGTACTTTGCCGCGCCCTGGCTCACCTCGACGACCAGTCTGGCGGCACGCTCTCCTGCACCCCCTCCCGCTCCCGAGTGGAATGCGGATCACAGGATGGGAACGGATAGGAGTGTAGCGGTGGCATACTCCCCTGCGTCCTCTCCTGCTCTCGGCGGACAACAGTCCGCCGTCCCCCTCCAGGAACCGTACTGGGCGTTCACCGGCCAGGTGGGCCAGGCCTTTCGCGTGGCCGGGCTGGCCCGGCACCCGGATGGGACGCTATACGCCGCCGCCACGACCCGCGACGTAGAATTGGCCAACACAGGGGCCGTCTTCCGCTCCCGCGACGGCGGCGTGACGTGGGAGCCGAGGCCTGAACTGCCGCTGGCCTGGTGGCTGGACAGCATCTTGGTTACCGACGCCGGGACGCTGCTGGCTGGCGGCACGCTGTACGACTCGCACAACCCGGATGCGCGCGCCCACGGGGCCATCTATCGCTCCGAGGATGAGGGAGAGCACTGGTCAGTCGTTGCCGAGCGGCCGGACACGGGCGCCGTGCTCGCGCTGTTGCAGCGGGCGAACGGCGATGTCGTGGCCGGGGCGGGCCCGGGCGGGAGCACGCTCGTTTCGCCGGACGACGGGCAAACCTGGCAGCCGCTGGGCACGCCACCGAGCGCCCGGCGCGTGTATGCGCTCCTGGAGACGGCCGAGGGCAGCCTGTACGCCGGGGGCGAACGCACCGGCGGCACCGGTGCTATCTACCGCCTCGGCAGCGGGGGATGGGAGACGGTCGAGGTACTCGACAACCCCGCCGCCGTGTATGCGCTGCTGGAGGACGACCACCAGGTACTGTATGCGGGAGTAGCATTCACGGACCATACCGGCCGGGTACTCCGGTCCTCCAACGATGGACAGGACTGGGAGCCCTCAGCCCCTCTGGGAGAGAGCCAGGCCGTGCGCACGCTAGTGGAAGGACCGGAGCAGAGGCTGTACGCGGGCGTGGACATGGGCCCCGGCACGTTCACCAGTTACGTGTACAGTTCGGCCGATGGTGGGCAGACCTGGCAGGATGGCGGCTTCGTGTATATGGCAGACGCCGTGTATGACCTGCTGCTCACGCCAGAAGGGGGGATGTATGCTGCCAGCGGCGACACCTATGGCGTTATCTTTCGCTCCGAACCGTCAGGTACGGGAGGATATCGTGTGTATCTCCCGCTAACGTTGCGCAACGCGCAATAGGCGCAATGCGCACCAGGCGCGCTTCGCATCAAGCATAACCTGATCGAGAGGGAGAAATGGCCAAACACATCGCGCAACTGCTGATACCGGCTATCATCCTGGCGCTGGTGATGCCGCTCAGTCCCCTGGCGACACAGGAAACGGCCCGGGCCTCGAGCGGGCATGCACCGGCGAATACCTGGGAGGTCAACAACACCTACGACGAAAGCGGCACGTGCACGCCAGGCTTTTGTTCGCTGCGCCAGGCTATCGCTGCCGCCAATAGTAGCGAGGGGGCCGACACGATCACGTTCGACATTCCCACCACCGACCCCCACTATAACCCGGCCACCGGCCAGTGGGCGATCGCCCTACAGTCTCCTCTGCCGGTGCTCAGCGACCTGGCCGGCACGACGATTAATGCCACGAGGTTCGGTTCCTGCTCCGCGTTCGTGATCATTGACGCCAGTGGCGCCTCCTATGGCCTCGAGATCACCGCGACCCACAACGCCATCAGCGGGTTGGTGATCAAGAACGCGCAGAACTCGGGCCTCTACATCCACGGCTCCAATGCCCAGAACAACCAGTTGACGTGCAGTTACATCGTGAGCAACACGGTGGACGGTGTGCAGATCGCGGGCGGCGCCATCAGCAACACGATCGGTTCTGCCACCGCTACTCTGCCGAACGTGATCTCCGCCAACGGCGGCGACGGGATTGACATCTCCGGCTCGTACCGTAACACGGTTGCCTACAACTATATCGGCACGGACGAGGACGGCAATTCGGCCTGGGGCAACGGGGGGTACGGCGTACGCATCTCTGGCGGCGCCATGACCAACACGATCGGCCTGGCCGGCACGGGGGGCCGCAACCTCATCAGCGGCAACGAACTGGGGGGCGTCTTGATCAGCGGCAGTACGACGCGGGACAACGTCGTGCAGAACAACTATGTCGGCGTCAACGCCCTGGGCAGCGCCGCCATCGCCAACCTGGACGCCGGGATCATGAACGACGGCGTGGTCATCAGCAGTGCGCCATACAACACGATCGGCCCGGACAACGTGATCAGCGGCCACCGGCGAGATGGGGTGCGTATCGAGGGCGGCACCGCCATGAACAACGTGATCAAGGGCAACACGATCGGCGCGAACGCCGCCGGGTTGGCCCGGGTGACCAACCGGAGGTTCGGCGTGTGGTTGCAGGGGGAGGCGCACCACAACACCATCGGCACGGCCGGGAGTGCCAACCTGATCAGCGGCAACGGCTACGACGGGGACTTTGCAGTATACGGCGGGGTAGCGATGCTGGGCAGCAATTACAACACTCTGTGTGCCAACAGAATCGGTACGAACCGGCAGGGGGATGGGCTGCCGAATGGGGGACCGGGTGTGCGGGCGACCGACTCTGCGCAGCACAACAGTATCGGGCAGGGCACGGCACAGAATTGCACCAACACCATCGCCTGGAACGAGGGGGATGGCGTCTATATTCACGGCTCCTACACGCTCTACAATGCGATCGGCCGCAACTCGATCCACGATAACGAGGGCCTGGGGATCAACAACGAGTCGGGGGGCAACCGGGAACTCCTCCCACCTGAGATCACGAAATACAGCCACTCGCCCGTCGGCTACGCCACGCTGGAGGGCCGCACCTGCATCACCTGCACCGTGCAGGTCTACTCGGACAGCGGCGGCGAGGGACGCACTTACGAGGGGCAGGCGACGGTCACCAACGGCCACTTCAGTTGGCAGGGGGTCGTCTCGACCGGCTATGCGTTCACGCTGGTCGGCACCGACGCCAACAGCAACTCGTCCGAGTTCTCCGCCTCCCCGGTCAAAGTGAGCCTCTCCATTGACGACGCGCTGCCGCACGTGGTGGTCAACAAGTTGCCAGGGGACAGCGATGGGCCCGCCATCAGCACGACTGTCGAGTTCGCGGCCACCATCGTGAGTTATGACCCTTCGCTGCGCAAGAATCTGAGCCTGGAACTACGGCTTTCTGGCGGGATATGGGGCTCACCGACGCGCGTCTTTACCCGCACGCTTGCGGCGGACTATAACGGCACCCTGGCCAGTTGGAGCAGCCCATCGGCGGGTGTGTACCGGGTGCAAGGGGTGAACCTCCTGCCGGACTCGGACAACGCCACGAGTTGGTCGCAGCGCGTGGTCCTCCGCTTCGACATCCCTCCCGGCACTTCTCCGACGCCCGTCCTGGCAGTCGGGCTGATTACGGCCACGGCGCGCACGGTGAACCAGGGGGCGGACCTGGCTGCCCTGCAGGTGCTCAAACAGGCGGGCGAGATCATCATCACCAACCGCACGCGGCTCTATGCGCAGTACGACGCGACGGAGACGGCCACTTTCCTCCAGGACCTGTATGCCTTTGCGCAAGGGGCGCCGGCCAACTGGAGCCCGTCCTCGGTGATCTATTACGTGGACGCCTATTCGTCCACTCTGGCCTCCTGGACCAACACGACGGTGAGTTACGCCAGTGAAAGTGCCGCCAACGTGGCGGCGGGACGGGTGGAGGCGCTGCTCGAGGACTGGGTCGAGGATTCGCCGACGACTTATGTGAAGGTGTGTTCCAGTTCGTACGGCTGCCACAACAATCCCGTGGATGCGCCTTATCTGCTGATCGCGGGCGACGACAACATCATCCCCTTCTATCGCCGGCCGGACCCGACGGACACGGAAGCAGAGTACGTCTGCCCTGACTACTGCGCGCCCAACACGGTGCTGACGAACCTGCGCTACAACGACTACTTTTTCACCGACAACCTGTACGCGGACCTCTCCTGGGTATTCGACGAGTTTCCCTGGGACGAAGGGGGTGTGGAACTGGCCACCGGGCGGCTGGTTGGCTCGCGCGCCAGCCACATGTCCACCTTCCTGAAGGCCGGCCAATACGGGCCGTCTACGACGAACCCGGCCCAGGCCATCGTCATGTCGTGGCAGGGACGGGACACGGACGAAATCGCGGCCTATTTGGTCAATCACGGCTATGACGTGCTGAACGACACGGAATCCCCCATCACCGTAGACAACAATGACTGGCTGGAGTCGTATGTGCTGGCGATCTTGATGCAGGACCACTATCAGATCCTGCACCACAGCGACCATGCCAATGAAGGGGGATGGTCTACACCTGACGACGGCAACTCAGACACTGGGGACAGTATCGGGGTGGACGACCTGAATGGGACAGGCCAGGCCAACCGGATCGCTGCCGAGCACCCTATCTTTACCTCCAACGGCTGCCGCTCTACACTCCCGGACGCGCTACCGAACCCCAATGCGAGTGGCAATTTCGTCGAGCAGACGATGGTCAACGCATTGGCGCACTTAGGGGCTTCGGCAGTGATGGGCTCGACGGCGATTTCATTCTCCGACCCTGACGACGACGATCTGTGCTGTGGCGAGGAGTTCGTGCGCGACTTTTGGTCGTGGGCTGCCCGTGCCCCCAGCAGTGGCACGCTGAACCTGGGGCACGCCTTGCGTTACAACAAGCGGTACTGGGACGGGCATTACTCGGTGGACGACGTAGAGGAAAAGACCGGCGGCGAGTTCACGCTGTTCGGCGTACCCTGGGTCACGGCTCCGTACCGTGGTACGTCATCCCCATCGCCGCTGCGGCCGGCCGAGAACGGCGCGCTCGCTGTGCCGCAGGCGATCGCCGCGCAGACGTACGTCGTCACGCGCACCTTCGACGCCTCTGGCTACACGATCAGCCACGTGGAGGACTATGACCTGGTGGAGGTGCCCGGAATGCCGCTGGCCCACGACTTTGGCGTGCCGCTGGTGCCGCTGGCCGAGGTCGAACTGCAACTGCCACTCGGAGCCACGCTGCTGGACGTACGGGTCACACAGAAGAACCCGGTCAATCTGGGCACGCTGAACATCCCAGCCAAAATACCGGCCGTGGACATCCCCGGCGGCGACCCCGGCGGCCTGACCCAGACGCACAATATCGGCGTCTATCCGCCGCAGTTGGCGGTCAGCCGCACCGTATCTATGGACGGCTACAGCCTGGCCCGCGTGTACGCCAGCCCGCTCTCCTACAATACCGATCCGGCCTCCCACCAGGCCACCCTCTACCGCAGCCTGACCATCCGCATCACCTACGACACTTCGGCCACGGTGGGCCTGCTGAGTTTCGCCGCCGATCCAAGTGACCTGGCGCCCGGCCAGCCTTTCTCGGCCAGGGCGACGCTGCTCAACGGCAGCGACGCGCCAGCCGCCGTGACCGGCACGCTCAGGCTGGTCAACAACCTAGGCCAGGTGGTGGGGGTGCAGGGGCTGGATCGCGTAGTTCCTCCTGGCGAACCGTTCCCACTGGAAGTGGGGTGGACTGCCCCGCTGACCGAGGGGGCCTACAACCTGTTCCTGGACCTGTGGCAGGCCGGGAGCCAGCAGGCAGTGGGCTGGCAGATGGTGAACGTGACCGGCGGGCGCATCACGGACCTGACGGTGCCGCAGGGGCTGAAAGTCGGCCAGGAGGCAGCCTTGGCGGTCGGTTTCGCCAACCGGCGCCCCACCCCGTTCGAGGGACAGGTCATGCTCTCGATCTACGGCGCCGGGGGGGCACTCGTGACGACGCTCTCGGCGCCCATCTCGGTGGGTGCTGGAGAGCAAGCCACGGTGAATCTATTCTGGGACACCAGTGGGACGCCGGCCGGCGAGTACGTGGCGGCGGCCACGGTGGCGGGTGCGGGGGAAAGCGTCACCTACGGGGTGGTTCAGGAGAGCTTCAGCCTGCAAGACGCGCAACAGCGGACGTTCTTACCGCTGGTGTTGCGGAGTTTCTAGCAAATTGCACAACCAGGGAAAGGAGCGAAATGTACATCAGGAGATCCATCACCATCGTACTGGTTGCCAGCGCCATCATGCTGGCCGTGGGAGTTGGTCCCCGCGCCATCGGCAGCGCGCAGGCGCTGCCCCCGGTCCAGGAGCCCCAACCTGTGGGCGCAACCGTCCCTTACCCTGGTCGCCTGGCCGACCAGGCAGGGCAGGCGGTAGCCGATGGGGCCTACGACTTTACCTTCACCCTGTACGACGCCGAGACCGGCGGGGAGCCGCTGTGGTCAGAGGTACAGAAGGACGTCACGGTACAGGAGGGTGCTTTTAGCGCCCTGCTGGGTAGTGTGAACGCGATCCCAGTGGAGACCCTGAGCGGTGACGAGCGCTGGCTGGAGGTGGGGGTGCGCGGGCCAGGGGAGGCGGAGTTCACCGCGTTGACCCCGCGCCAGCACTTGAGCGAGGCTTCGGCCTCCAGTTTGGCAGGCCCGGCGGCCATTTCGAGCGGGATGACGTGCCCGCACGACCACTGGGGGGAGACGTGGGAGGGGAGCACCGGTTGGCTCTACCTGCGCAACACGAGCACCGGCAATACAGCGTACCTTCCCGGCTGGCTGGCCGGCGTCTACGGCGTAAGCGATACCTGGGCTGGCGTACACGGGCAGAGTACCTCAAATATCGGGGTGTATGGCCAGAGCACGAATTCCTACGGCGTGCAGGGACATAGTGACAGTGGCTATGGGGGGTTCTTTTCCAGCGACGCTGACGACCTCGACCTGGCCGTCGGCGGCCGCCGGGGGCGGATCAATAGCGACCCTGACGACCCGGATAGCAACTTGTATCTTTCCAGCAACGCCGACGTTACCATCAAACTGGACAATGACAGTGGGGGAAATCACTTCCTGCGCGTCCTGAACTCGGGGGGCACCAACGTGTGCACCGTGAGCGAGGATACAGCCGTCGGCCTGGTGTGCACGAACAAGAGCGCCGTCGTCGGGACGGCGAACTATGGCTCGCGCCTGCTCTACGTCGTGGAAAGCCCCGAAGTCTGGTTCGAGGACTTGGGTACGGCCACGCTGGTGGATGGGCAGGCCACGGTGGCTTTCGAGCCGATCTTTGCCGAGACGGTCAACCCAGATGTGGACTATCACGTCTTCGTGACCCCGCTGTGCCAGGAGCCGGTACTGCTGTTTGTCACGAACAAGAGCGCCTCAGGTTTCACAGTGCGCGGGGTGACGCTGGATGGGGAGCCGTCCGGCTGTGCCTTCGACTACCGCATCGCTGCCAAGCGGCTGGGTTATGAAGACATGCGCCTGGAGAAGACGGACTGGCAGGAGGGCGAATGATGAGCAAGCACATGTTCGCTACCGCCGTCATTGCTCTGGTCTGCGTGCTGTTGCTGGCCGGCGCAACATCGGCCCAGTCCGGTAGCCAGCCCTCACCTTCGCGGTACGTTGCGGTCGCCGACCGTGTGGAGAAAGGCGAAGCCTCCGGCGGGCGTTATCACCTGACCAGCGTGTCGTGGCACGTCAGCGGCGCTGCCAGCGGTGGGGATTACCGCCTGCTGAGCCCATCCAGCCCCACCCTGCGAGGCAACGGCTGCTGCTGCACGTACCTGCCCTGTGTGTTGCGCAACCACCACTAGGGTAAGGACATGAAAAAGCGGTTTCTTCACTGCACATTGGCTACATTGTTGGGCCTCGTGCTGACCCTGGCATTCATCGGCTTGGGCGCGGCCGCAAGGGTGCGGCCCGCTTCAGCCGTGCGCTACGTGGCAACGACGGGCACAGACACCGCGAACGACTGCACGTCGAAAGCCCTGCCCTGCGCCACGATCCAGCGTGCCGTTGACGTGGCTGCCCCCGGCGACGAGATTCACATCGCGGGCGGCACCTATAGCCGCGTGGGCACACTGGCCGTGATTACCAAGACATTGTGGATGTGGGGCTGCTACGACCCGGCCTTCACCGCCCCCGATCCAGACCTGTACCAGACGGTGCTGGATGCGCAGTGGGGCGGGTCAGTGATTAGCATCACCAACGCCGACGAGGTGGGGCTCATGCACCTGACGCTCACCCACGGCGACGGCACCGGCAACTGTGGCAGTTACGGCTGTGGCGGCGGCCTCTACGCCGTGGATACCGATCTGCACGTGGGCCATTCTGTCATCACCGATAACGTAGCGAACCCAGCCGGCGGTGGATATGGTGGCGGCGTCTACGTTGAGCGCAACGGGCACGTCAACATTTGGGAAAGCCAGGTCGTGAGCAACACTGCCAGTGCCAACGCCGCATCCTCCGACTACGGCTGGGGTGGCGGCATCTACGTCAACGGCGGCACGGTCTCGCTGGTACAGAACCAGGTCCTCAACAACGTGGCGCACGTGTGGCGGGCGGGCTTTGGCGGTGGGGTCTACATGAACGGTGTCACGCAGGCCGACGTGCTGACCAACGTTATCCGGGGCAACAAGGCCAACGGCACGAACAGCCCTTATGGCAGTTATGGTGGCGGTCTCTACGTCAGCAACGGTTCGGCGGTGGCCGTGACCGGCAACCAGATCGAGGACAACCTGACGAACGGGACCGGTGGCGGGGTCGAGGTTGCCTTTAGCGACGCCCACCTGGCGCGCAACACAATCGTCGGCAACGTGGCCGCTGGCGGCGGCGGAGTTTTCGTCCAGAGCACTACCCCCGTCACATTGAGCAACAACCTCATCGCCCACAACTATGCGGGCTTCCGCTGCGGCGGAGTGTACGCGAGCCTCACATCCCTGCCCGGCAGCCAGGTCGTGCTGGTCAATAACACGATTGCCGATAACGGCGACATGGGTGTAGCGGACTGGACGTACGCCGTCCTGACTATGACTAACAACCTGATCGCCGGCCACGCGACCGGGATCGGCATCAAGGACACTGTGCACAGTTCCGTCTCTGCCGATCACAACCTCTTCTGGAACACTTCCGATCCCATCACCGGCACGCACGCTGTCCTGGAGGACCCGCTGCTGGCGCCGAACTACCACCTGCGCATGGGGTCACCCGCAGCGGACCAGGGGCTCACCATTCCCTGGCTGACGACCGACCTGGAAGGCCACCCACGCCCGGAAGGCAGCCAATACGACATGGGGGCATTTGAGGGGGAGAAAGTGTGGCGGGACGTGTTCCTGCCACTGGCATTACGCGACTAGAGAAAGAAGCGACTCAAGTCGCCACTACGAACCACGGCGCGAGTAAGGAGGAGGAGGAGATGAATAGCCTATACACCAAGATCGTTGTGACTGGTGTCCTGGTACTGGTGCTCGCGTGGAGTGCTTGTACAACCACGACGCAGGCGGGTGATGCCCCTGGTTCTCCTCCGGCGTCGCCAGCCGATGCGGCGACCTGGGCACACGCACCAGGCGCTGTCACCTATTACGTCCGCCCGGACGGCGGTTCTGCGACGCAGTGTACGGGCCGGGCGAACGCCCCCTACCCCGGCAGCGGAACGGGGCGCGCCTGCGCCTGGGACCACCCGTTCCGGGCACTCCCACCGGGTGGTTCACCGCGCATCGCCGGCGGCGACACGCTCATCATCGCTGCGGGTAGTTACCGGATGGGGCACGGCGCGCCGGGCGCCGACAACTGCGAGTCCGACTACCCCTGGGATTGCCACATGCCACCCATCCCCAGCGGTCCCGACGCAGCGCACCCCACCCGCATCGTAGGAGCCGGATGGGACGCCGGGTGCTCCCGTAAGCCGGAACTGTGGGGAACCGAGCGGGCGAACTTGATTCTCAACCTCACTGACGTCAACAACGTCGAGATCGCCTGCCTGGAGATCACCGACCATTCCGGCTGTGTCGAATCTCACAGCGGGGGGTTGGCCTGCCAGCGCGACGAGTATCCCTACGGAGATTGGGCCGCCGAAGGCCTGTATGCCGAGGATTCTGCCAACGTCCATCTGCGAGACCTGAACATCCACGGACTGGCCGCGGCGGGGATTCGCGCTGGCCGGCTCTCCAACTGGACGGTGGAGCACGTACGCATCGCGGGCAACGGTTGGGTCGGCTGGGAAGGAGACTTGACCGGTGACAGCTCCAATTCCTCCAATTCAGGCACATTGATCTTCCGACACTGGACGGTGGAGTGGAACGGCTGCGGCGAGACCTATCCGGGCGGCCAACCCACCGGCTGCTGGGGCCAGACGGCCGGCGGGTACGGCGATGGCGTCGGCACCGGCTACACTGCAGGCGATTGGATCATTGAGGATTCCGCCTTCCTGCACAATACCTCCGACGGCCTGGACCTGCTCTACCACGAGTTGGGCGGCCGCATCGTCATTGACCGCGTGCGGGCCGAGGGGAATGCCGGCAACCAGATCAAGATCACCGGCCAGTCCACGATCACGAACAGCGTGCTGGTGGGGAACTGTGCCTTTTTCGAGGGCAAACCGTTCACTTACAACGTAGATCCCTGCCGGGCGCTCGGCAACGCGCTGGAAGTCGTCTACGCGGGAGGGGAACACGTCTCCATCGTGAACTCGACGTTCTACAGCCAAGGGGATGGGCTGGTTGGCGGAGGCCCACGCGAGGGGCACAATTGCAGCGGCACAGAAAGCCTGACGGGACGGAACAACATCTTCCTGGGAGATGCAGACTATTTCGACCCGGGCGACGTGTCCTTTCTCTTCTACCAGGAGGGCTGTGCTGATCTCAAGCTGGATTCCGACTACAACATCGCCTACAACACGAAGAACATCGAGTGCGACGTCAACGACACGTACGTGAATTCGCACTCCCACGACCTGTGCCAGGACCCCCAACTCTCAGGACCGTTCACCGGGAATACCTACGGCATGATGCCCAACCCGGGCAGCCCTGCCATTGACACGGGCAGCAACGCCGTTTGTCCATCCATTGACTATCTCCGCAACCCCCGGCCGGTGGACGGCGATGAGAACGGGAGCGTCGTGTGCGACCGGGGGGCATACGAGCGGTGGGTCCCGCAGGCGTGGATCTATTTGCCGGCGGTGTTGAGACAGTGAGCCGAAATGTGAATCGCAAGCTTCTCTCTACATTGGTGTGGGTGATACCGCCCGTCCTGGCCGGCTTACTGCTGGCCTGCGGGGCCTCTGCCGGCCGGCGGGGCGACGGTGATTCCGGCCAGGGCGACGCTTCCACGTACTTGCCGTTAATCCTGGACTCCCAGGGATCGCCCCAGGTGGCAGGGTGCGCCGTGTTCCCCGCCGACAACATCTGGAACGTGCCCGTAGACACCTTGTCCGTGGATGCCCACTCGACCGCCTACGTCGCCGCCATCGGGGCCAGCGAGTACGTGCACGCCGACTTTGGCTCCGGCGAATGGCCGCCCGGTTCTGGCGCGCCCATCGGCATCCCCTACGTGGCCGTGCTAGGCACCCAGCCGAAGGTGGCCGTTACCTTCGAATACAGCGACGAAAGCGATCCCGGTCCGTACCCCATCCCGCCGGATGCGTCCATCGAGGGCGGTCCAGACAGCGAGGGCGACCGGCACGTCCTGGTCGTGGACCCTGACCACTGCATCCTGTACGAATTGTATTATGCCTTTCCGCAACCCGGGGGAGGCTGGCACGCCGGATCAGGTGCCATCTTCGACCTGAACTCCAACGCGCTGCGGCCGGCGGGCTGGACCTCGGCCGACGCGGCGGGCTTGCCGATCCTGCCAGGGCTGGTGCGCTACGAGGAAGTGGCCGCAGGCGAGATCCAGCACGCGCTGCGCTTTACCGCGCCGCAGACCCGCCGGGCGTATGTCTGGCCTGCACGTCACTATGCGTCGGACCTCACCGGGGCACAATACCCACCCATGGGCCAGCGCTTTCGCCTGCGGGCCGATTTTGACGTTTCGGGGTTCTCACTGCCTGTACAGGTCATCCTGCGGGCGCTCAAGACGTACGGCATGATGCTGGCGGACAACGGGGCGGCCTGGTACGTCTCCGGTGTGCCAGACGAGCGCTGGGACAACGACGCCCTGCACGAACTGCACCAGGTTCACGGTTCGGATTTCGAGGCAGTGGACGTGTCGTCGCTGATGGTGGATCCGAACTCGGGCCAGGTACGGAGCCCCTGACAGAAGACCGGCACAAACGGGGCAGAGGCAAAAGGTGCATCACAAACACGAGCATCCAGTGGCCTGTCGCATGCCTGGTATGGTGGCAGGGCTGTGCCTCCCGGCGGCGATGTTTGCGATCGTGGCCGTCAGCCTGCTGGGCCAGGGGGGGTGCTCTACGTCGGATGCGGCTTCGCTGATGGGGCCTGGAGACGCGACCCGCCTGGCTGCGCCCACGCCTGATGACGGCGAGCAGAACCTGGCCTACCTGCCGCTCGTCCTGACTGCTTCGCCATCGTCTACCCTGTCGGCAGTAGATGACTTTGTGTACCAACTCCAGGGTCTCGACCTGGCTGCCATCGGCAACACGGCCTATGACCTGGTAGTGATGGACTATGCTTCCGATGGGAGCGAGGCCGGTGAGTTCACTGCCGCCCAGATCGCCGCGCTCAAGCACAGCCCCGGCGGGGAGAAGATCGTGCTGGCCTACATGAGCATCGGCGAGGCGGAGACCTATCGCTTCTACTGGCAAGACGGCTGGGCGCCGGGGAACCCGGCCTGGCTGGACGTCGAGAACCCCGCCTGGCCCGGCAACTACAAGGTCCATTACTGGGACCCGGCCTGGCAGACCATCGTGTTCCGTTACACCGAGCGGCTGCTGGAGGCCGGGTTCGACGGCGCATACCTGGACATCGTGGACGCCTACGAGTACTATGCCGACCGGGGCCGGACCACGGCAGCCCAGGAGATGGCTGGCCTGGTGGCCGCCATCCGCGCCTATGCTCGCGCCCGCGACCCCGATTTCTACGTCTTCCCGCAAAACGCAGCGGCACTGGCGGTGGAAGTGCCGGGTTACCTGGACGACATGGACGGCATCGGCCAGGAGGACACGTATTACGGCTACGACGGCGACGACGTGATGACGCCACCGGCGGTGACCGCCGAACTGGAAGGTTATCTCGACCTGTTCAAGGAGGCTGGCAAACTGGTGCTGACGGTGGACTATGCCACCACGCCGGCCCACGTAGACGACGCTTACGCCAAGGCGCAGGCCAAAGAGTACGTCCCCTTCGTCACCGTGCGCGGCCTGGACCAGTTGACGATTAACCCAGGCCACGAGCCGGATTGAGCGGAGAGTGGAATAGGAGGTGAGTATAACGAGAAGAGAAGGTTGGTGACACAAGGTTCAGATTTGCTGAGTGTGTGCTCGACCGGTCACTGCATGGAGCAATGACCATAGTAGGAAGGAGGATTACAACATGAAACGGCGAATCCAGGTATCCTGGCTTCACATGGTTTGGCTGGTAGTCGCTGTGCTGGCCGGGCTCGTGCTGACCTTATCGGTCACGTCGGCCATCGCACTGTCTGCCAGCCCGCATAGCCCCTCGAATGGCGTTGGCCATATCGAGGGCTGGGTCCGTACACCGGATGGTACGATGCCGGTAGACGCTGGATGGGTCCACATGCACGGCGAAGAGGGCCAGCCCGAACGTGGCACGTGGATCGGGGCGGGCGGTTACTACTCAATCACCGACCTGCTCCCCGGCCCCTACACCATCATCGCCCACCCGACCGATGACTCCCCCTACGCCGCCTCAGTTCCGGGGCTCGTTGAGATCATGAGCGGGCAGTGGGCTTCGCAGACCTTGCGCCTGACCGAGGTGCGCATCAGCGGTTGGGTGCAGGATAGCGACACCGGTGGTCGCATCGCGGGGGCGGCGGTCGTGGCCCGCAACCTTCCCCGGACAGTAGAGCGGTGGGCCACCACCAACGTCACCGGCGAGTTCAAGATCGGCGGCGTGGCAGACGGCGTGACCCACACACTGGACCTCATCGCGCCCCCGGGGAGCGAGTACGTCCCGCTGGGGCCCTACGCGGTCGTGCCTCCCGCCATCGGCGTGGTCCTGGAAATGCACATCCCTCCGACCAACGTGGTCGGCTTCGTCCACGATCCAGGCGGTGCGCCGGTGCCCGGCGCGGGAGTCATCATCTTCCGCAACGATTTCTGGTTTGAGACGCACGCGGACAGTCTCGGCCACTTTCTCTTCCGCGGCTTGCCTCCCGGCGAGTTCTGGATCCACGCTGCCCCGCCCTGGGGACCGGCTGGCGAGGGGCTGGCGGCCAGTACACCATTCACCATCTCCGTGAACCCACCGCCGCTGGTGGACGTGGGCGTGATTACGTTGCCCCACGCTTACAAGACGCTGGCCGGCCAGGTCATCTTGAAGGGGACGGCTATCGGCGTGCCCAATGGCATGGTGCGGGCACTCCGGCTCGACGAACCGGGCTACGCCGACGGGCCGACCGGCCCCGACGGCCGGTTCAGGCTGAGCCTGCCGGGCGGCGAGTGGCACGTGGACGTGCAGCCGCTCTCCCCGCCGGTGACGTGGGTCTTCCCCGGCCCGCCCGCCTGGGTGGTCTTTACACAGAGCCTTACCACACCCGAAACAAAGACGGTGGCGCTGGAGGTACTCCCCACCAACGCCCGGGTGACCGGCCGGGTCGTCTGCCCGGATGGCCTGCCCTGCAACGGCAGTCCGCCCTACGAAGGGGGCATCCTGCCGGGGGACATCTTGGTCGAACTGCGCAACGACGTCATCCGCAACAGCGCCCGGCTGGGACCGGACTACCGTTTCGAAATCCCGATCCCAGATGGCTGGTACGAGCTCGCGGTCCACCTGAACCATCCGGGGCTGCAGGCACCTCCACCCTTCCCTGTCTACGTAGGGCCGAACCAGACCCTGGTGCTACCTGAAGACATCCCGCTACTGCACAAAGACGCCCGCATCGTAGGCCGGGTGCACGACGAGTCCGGCCAGGGCATCCCTGGCGTGCTGGTCGTCGGCTGGCAGCCCAAAGGGTTCGCCTGGGGACAGGCCGAGACCGACCCCAACGGGGTCTACGAGATGCCCGTCATCGGCGGCGAATGGTTCATCGAGCCCCGGCCGGGACCCGAGAGGCCCTACGTCTTTCGCCAGCCTTTACGCCTGGTGCGGGTAGGGCCGGGCGGCACGATGGCCGGCGTGGACCTGGGGTTGACCTGGGCGGGGGCGCGCATCGAGGGGATGGCCGTGGACGCCCACACGACCGACCCTCTGTGGGGACTGGACGGCTGGGCCTGGGCCCGGCTGCTCCCATCGAACGAACTCTTCTCGGACGCACCGCTGCGGGACGGCGGCTTCAGGCTCAAGGTCCAGGGTGGCACACAGTACGAAGTCGGGCTAGACCTGCCGCCGCACGCCCCCTACGTGTCGGGTAGTACCGGCCCAGTGCCGGTGGCCCCGGCGGCGAGTGTGTTCATCAGCGTACCCCTGGAGCACAAGAATGCGGGGATCGAAGGACACCTGGTCGTCGCAGGGACGACCAACCCGGCGGTCGGCGCCCACGCCGAAGTCTTCGGCGAGGATGGGCAGGGCCACCGGGTCGCCGCCAACG
>Ga0315291_10005750_pt1 | contig 15489 bp, 16 predicted proteins | sample YL17G12_20_MG_FD_203070 | JGI IMG/M metagenome (GOLD analysis project Ga0315291, IMG submission 203070) | Sediment microbial communities from Yellowstone Lake, YNP, Wyoming, USA - YL17G12_20 | ecosystem: Environmental > Aquatic > Freshwater > Lake > Sediment | place: USA: Wyoming | collected...
ATAACGTGAATTAATAAATTCAATACAATATCTATTATATGGGGATTGATTATAAATATGTGTTTCACCGTTTACAAGATTTGAGATTTTAATAGATGCGTCTACTAGTTGGCCAATCGTGTGAATGTCATCAATTGTGTACGCCTTTTTATATTCTAATTTGTTTTTAATAAGTTTATTATATCTTGCTTTTTTTCGTTTATCTTCTGAATTATCAAAATATTTCAATAACCCATCATAAACACACGTTCCGGTTTCATTTAATCTAAACAGTTGAGAGTCGTAATTAAATTTTTCCTTGATAATATCTGTATTAATAATATCATATGCATAGGTATTAATAATAACATATGCATTATTATCATCTATTGATCGTCTACAAGAAAGAAAACGTTCCACATTCCAATTACCTTCTGATCCGCCTTTATCTGATACTTTATATTCGATTGTTTTTATTTCTTCTTTTGTTAGGTCTTTAGCTTGTCCAATCCATTGGAAATTATTAAATTTTATTTGAGAGTTCCAGGTATTATATACCGGCTGTTCTTCTACATCAAAACTATCGAACTCTGCTTCAATATAAGTAAATTCTTTATTAGATAATAGTTCGCCATCTCCTGAATAATATTCAAGAGTTTGACGATATACTTTGTTTGGGTGTTTTTTCATCATTTTTTTTAACTGTATACGATGAGTCGCAATCGTATAAGCTTTTTTATTTTCTAGTCTTACATCATTATAAGTTAATTTTAACGAGGTCATTTTTTGATCTAGTTTTTTTACTGGTTTTTCATATTTTTTAAGTTGTTGATCGAGTTTAGTCTTAGAATTAATTGATAATTTATTTATCTTGCCATCTTTATTATATTTAACCATTCGTAAAAATACTCTGGCTGATGCGATTGAAAATTTTTCATTAGTTAAATATAGATTCTTGATGCGGTCATAATCTGGGTTCTTTTTAAACTGATCTAGTTTCTTGAAATTTCTTTGTCTAGTAATTTTATTCATTGTATTATAGTAATACTATATATTATTTTTATAGTTTTTAAATGCTTTTTATTTAAATAATTTAATTAAATAATTTAAATAAAATGAATATGTTTATTCGAGTCTTTCATTAATTTTATCAGTAAAGACACTAATCTCCTTTTTAATTTTATATCTATTGTGTGATCTTTCTTTGATTTTATCTTTATTTTGTTTATAATAATTTTTCATATAATCTTTTTTATTGATAATTGGTTCTTTTTTTTCGTTAATATTACGATTAAGTTTATATCTTGATCTTGTTCGATCAATAATTTTATCACGATTAGCTTCATAATATTTTTTCATATATTCTTTTTTATCCATAATAACTTTAAAAACATCTACTTCAGAAGCTTCATCAAATTTTTTAACATCTTCTTCATTTACATCAATTACATCAATTACATCAATTACATTAACTTCATCAATTACATCAATTACATTAACTTCATCAATTACATTAATAACTTCTTCGACTGGTGTAATTGAATCAATTTCTTTTAGTGGTATAATTGCATCAACTAATACGTGTAATTCTTCATCTTTTTTGAGTTTGCGTCCGAGTTTAGAATTAATTGAAACCATTCGATTGGTTTTAGGGTTAAGAACTTTTTCGTTTGTCATTTCTATAATATAATAATACATTATATATTTAAATATCTAATTAAATATTTAATTATTATTATTATTATTATCTTTATCAATATTATATATGAATAATTTATATAAAAAAGCATTATCACTCGGTGCGTCATCATTTGGAGAATCAAAAGTTAAAACTAAACGTTATTACGTCATATATAATGATAAAATAATAAATTTTGGTTCAAGGGTTGGGAATACATATATAGATCATAAAGATAAAATTAAAAGGAAGAACTGGTATGCAAGACATAGTAAAATTTATAATAAAGCTGGTAAACAAGTAATTAATGATCCTAAGTCACCTTCATATTGGAGTGCTCGTATATTGTGGTAATTTATTCTTTTTTTGACTTAGGTTTAAATTTATCTTTATTTGATTGATAATATTTTTTCCTATATTCTTTTAACTCTTGTGCTTTCTGTTCTGCTGTTTTTGCTGGTTTTTTTGCTGGTGTTTTTTTTGCTGGTGTTGTTTTAGATTTTGCCACTGTACCAATCGGTACATCTGATGAAACGTTCATTAATTCTTCATTTGATTTAAATTTCGATATTGTTTTTGGTCTTTTAACTGGATATTTTATTGGTTCTGGTATATCTGTTGAATAGTTCATTAATTGTTCATTTGATTCAAACATTTTATAAAGATCTTCTTTAGATCTTTGTGTTTTTTTAGGTTCTTTTAATTTTTCATTTGATTTTTTTACTATTTCTTTATATGCTTCCGATCGTTTTGTTTTAGGTCTTTGAGGTGGTCTTGGTCTTACATATTCAGTATATATAGCTTTTGGTATTTTTATTTCTTCTGGTGTTTCTTTAGGTTCTGGTTTTGTTTTAGGTCTTTGAGGTGTTCTTATTAATTCTACAGAATCAGGATATAATTCTGTATATACATCTCTAACTATTTGTTTATAATTTTCACCAAATACGAAACCTTCATCTTTTATTTTATTTTTTATTGGTGCAAACCATTTAACTATTGTAGCATTTGAAGGATAACCAATCTGATATTTATCTTTACTTAATTTATTTCTAATTTCTTGCTTCATATATGCAAGTGGGTCAAAATCAACAATATCAGCAGTAGGAAAATTATATGCATCAACAATTTGAACAGAAGAAGATGACCCTACATTTTCAACTGGTTCAACAAAAGACGATATAAATGCCGATCTTCTATCTCCAATACTTGTAGCAGTTCCACCGGGTACAGCGTCCCAAGAATTACTTATAATAGGTTCATTATCTGGTGGTGGTCCCATTATATTATCTTGTCTTATATTATCATCAAATAAACTATTTTTTAAATTATTATATAATTTCTTTGATACTTTCTTTAATTGATATTGTTCATTTGGATCTCCTCCATATAATTGGTATGCTTGTTGTGCTCTCAAATTATCAATATAATCATAATACTTATTAGGATCATCTGTATTAATTGATTGATTAGGTTCTAATAGATTGTTTAGATCATTATAGTCCAATAATTGATTTGTTCCTACATTATCCCTGACGAGCTCACGTCCGATTTTTCCTTTATATTTTTTTGTCTTTTTTTTTGTCTTTTTCTTTTTTGAAATCTGTAAATTTAGTGTTATTTTTGGCATTATATATAATTATATAATATATTAAATATTATGATAATTTAGTCCACCTTATTGATCCGAAAGTTGTATAAGATGCTCCTGTAAAATTATTTAAAACGACTAAAAACAACGTCTGTGGTGTTGTTAGATTGACGACTCCACATCCTGTAAATTTAGGCTCCTGAAACAATGCTGGACTTGGTGCTGTGTATGGTATAGAACAAGCCTGCTGCAATCCGACTATTGGATTATTACTCAAAGAACCACTAGATGTAGTGACGCCCCATCCTTGATATGAAAATACGCGTGCAGATGCATTAAATTTTACTTCGTAATTTATACAATATATTCCAGGAGTTAAAACAGACGTGTTAACAATTGTTGCTGCAATTGTTGAAACAGTTGTAACCCCTATTATATTATTTTCAAATAATGCGGTTGTTACAAAAAATTGAGCCTGATTGACCCACGATGTTGTTTTAGGATTTACTGCACTGTTTAAAATTGCTAATACTTGCCCATTTGTTGCTGTTGTCCTGTTAGATGGTAATTTAAAACGCTGTCCAGATATACCTATACTATTATCAACTGTTAAATCATTTATATCAGATACAACCGCTAAAACATTATTTTTTAATTTAGCTGTCACCGTATCATATTGAACATAATTATTAATAGCTGGTATTGGTTGCCATTCTGTTTCAATTGGAACAACTGCGTCATTTGTTATTGTTAATACTTCACCATTGACACCATTAGATAAAGGTAATTTAAACAAAGCAGATGAATTTTGACCCACTCCATCATCTAATATTGTATTATTATTCACAATTAAATCCTCGGTTGTTGTTGTTTGTGCTACAATTAAATTACTATCGATATTCGTATCTCCTATTAATTGAGTTGTTCCTAAGACTGTTAAATTACCATTGACAACTAGATCATCGACTATGATCGGAAGACTTGCCCCTTCGCCAATTGGGTTGATCAGTCCTGTACCCTGATTATAAATAATTGGTATTATTGACATATATATTATATTATAGATATTTATAAAAAAATATAGATTTCTATATATATATATAGATAATGGATAGCCCAGATGAACTTGAGCCTATAAATGAATCTTCATCAGAAGACGAACAGGTGAAAATAGTAAAACCAAAAAGAATAATGAGTGAGAAACAATTAGAAAATCTAAAGAAAGCTAGAGCAATGGCAAAAATAAAATTAAATGAGAAAAAGAAAGAGACACAATTAAATAAAAAAAAGAATAATGAGCTCAAACTTCTTCAAAAATTAGAAAAGAACCAGACCATAGACAAACAATTAGATGAATTAAAAAAGAAAGTTATTAAACCCAGACAACCAGAACCAGAACCTGAACCAAAACCAGAACCTGAACCTGAACAAGAACCCGGAGAGATTGAATTAGAAACAATTTATATCAAAAAACCTAAACGACAAATAAAACCAAAAAAAAAGAAGATTATATATATTTCAGAAAGTGATGAAAGCGAAGATGAACAAATAATTTATAAGAAAAAACCACATCAAACACCAAAAAAACAAATTGAGGTTCTACAAGATATAACTATAAAAGATGTTAAAAAAAAAGATGATGATGAATTATTAAAAAAGCAATATAATGAAAAGCTAGAATTAGTCAGAAGACAATTTCTTATGAATCAATTATTTCCTAACTAAATTAATATATATCATTATAATAATAATGACAGAAGAAGTTTTTATTTCAGAACATTTAAATGGTCTAGAAAATAACGAAATAAAAGTAATTGATGATTATAAAATGAAAATCCCTAAAGATCTACCACAAGGTTTTTTTAGTCTTTTGGCTGTTGGATCGTCCGGAAGTGGTAAGACTAATTCAGTAATCAATCTTATTGAAAAATTGAAGCCATATTATAATGTATATATATTGATTTCACCTACTGGTTGCTGTGATGCTGAACGCGGAGGCAAACGCGGAGAAAAGAAATATAACAAACTAAAAATAAAATTTGATGAAGAATATCCTGATTATCATCACGGATTAATAAGCCAAATAATTAAAAGACAAAGACAAAGATTAATTGATTATGAAGATTGGTTAAAATATGCAAAAATATATAAAAAAGCAATTGATTATTTGGCAAAACATAAAGATGAAGATCCAGATGAGGCAATATATGGCTTTAAAGATGTAGAATTTTTGATGAAGTATGATTTTTGCACTCCTAATGATGATGAATATTTTAAACAAATGATTGTACCAACTGCAATGTTAATTATTGACGATATGGGAAGTTCTCCGATATATTCAAATGGTAGCTCATTAGGCGAGCTGATTAGTTTACAAATGAAAAACCGACATTATAAAATGAGTGTATTAAATTTATTACAAGCATATAAATTATGTCCTCGATCTATTAGATTAAATTCACGTGTTATGATGCTTTTCCCGTGTAAATCTAAAAAAATGATATTAGAATTCGCCGATACTTGTAATGGACAATATACACCAGAGCAATTTTTAAAACTTTATGATTATGCAACTAAGGACAAACCATATGACTTTTTATATATTGATTGTAATGAAGGATTTAGAAAAAATTTTAATGAAAAAATAAATATAAATAAAATATAATATAGAATATATAGATAAATGTCAGGAGATTATTTTACAACTAAAGAAGAGGCAGTACAATTTTACAAAAGTAATTTTAAAAACTTAGAGGATAAACCCGACTGGTTAATAGAATCATTGATTGAATTCTGCGTAAAATATCCAAATTATGAAGAATACATAAAAGTTGAAAACAAGATAAAAAATAATGTTGAATTATCAGATTATGAAAAGCGTGTTTATGGTGATTTATCTTGGGATAAGAAATTACAATCATATAAAAAGAATGAGATTATTTATGACTCAATAGATATAAAAGATCAAGGAGAATATGATGATATAGCAAGAGACAAATTAGCAAGAGATAAGATGAATAAATATAATTTAGATTTTGGTGAAACCTTGGAACCATTACCAGAAGTAACAATAAAACTGAGTAATAAAGATGAATCAGTATTTTTAAAAGCAAATATTGATGAATTAAATCAAGGAATAAATACCAATTGGACTGTTGAAAAAGAATAAATATATATATATATAATATATATATATAAATAATGGAATGGAATAATGGAACAATATTTAGAGTTTATGTGAGCTCATTTGAAAAAAATATAATTAATACAAAGGTAGATATATCACAGATGCAATTAAATAACAAATGTTATATTGGAGTAGAAAATTATATGTTAAGGCCAAATGTTGAAACACTCGATCAACAAGATTATTGGAGTTTTAATACATATATACAATTACAATCTTTAAATTTACCGCCTTTTATCGACTACTCATCTTATGACGATCCAAACGATATTAATACAGGTAACACAAGAATTTTTGCAAGATTTCCTCTTATTGCAGTGCCTACATTAGGTGATTCTCTTTTAACAACTCAGGCTACGTTTGGTTTAGATCGTGTATTAAATAAAGATTCGATTTTATATGAAATGATAAACAATCCTAATGCTCTGTCTGGTAATCTTAATATAAGAATTTTAGATGACGAGGGCGATTTAGTGCCTGATGATTATATTTTAAGCTTTTTTTGTACATTAGTAATTTATAAACCATCTAATAAATATAATTAAAATATTAATACAAATATATAATTTATATGCCATATATAATATGGTATATGAAATTAGAAAAACTTTTTTATTCTTTCTAGACACTAGATATAGAAGCGGAGGATCATTAGGAAAACCCGTTTTTACATTCCCGAATAACTTAATAGCAGTTGGTGATGAGAAAATAAGATTAACATTAAATGAGATGTCAATGGAGTATACATTTTATCAAACAGAAACATACAATAATAAATTTTTATTGATTGAAAATGGTATAAATCGATTAATTGAAATAGAAATAGGCAATTATAATTTAGTAACTTTTTTGACAGAATTAACAATAAAATTAAATGATGCAACATCGTTATATAATTATGTTATAAGCTATATCCCGAATACAAATAGATTAAAATATATAGCTACGCCGAAACCATTAGTTCCTATTGGATCTATTATTTTTGAATATAATAGAAATACTGTATTTAATACAATTGGTATTGATATTATCGAAAGTTTAAATGAGATGATGGGATTTTTAGACGATGCAACTATAACATTAGCACTCACACCAACCGGAAACGGGTTTTCTTGTGAAAGTACAACACCAATAACGATGTCACCAGGTGTTCAAAATTTATATATGGTAATCAATAACAGTTGTCAAAATTACGCGAATACATCGACTGATAATGTTTTTTCTTCGTCAAATATTTTAGCTAAAATCCCGATTGGAACGCCTCCATTTTCAACAATATTTTTTTTCGATATAAATTCTAATTATTCGACAATTATTACTAATAGATATTTGGATAATTTAAGCTTTACATTATTCAATGAACAATTTACTGAAATTACACCAAGAAAGAACTATAGTTTTACAATAAGAATTGATATAGTAGTAACATCAACAAATATAAGTACTCAGAAAACACTAGATGAAATTTTAGAATTAAAAAGATTATCATTCATCAATAAAAAATAATAATATTATATATAAGTATATGCGAACAAATTTTAAGAAAGTTGGTAGACGTTTTAAAAACACAGTTAAAAAAGTTGGGACCATTGTTAGACGCGGTGCATCGGTTGCTAAAACTATTTTAGGAACAATAGACAAATTTACAGGAGGAGCAATGACAGCGAGATTACAGGCCGATCCAAGATCGGCTTTAGCATTGGGTTTAGTTAATAATTTAGCCAATAAAGATAAAGAAATTAAATTTAGCGGAGAAAGAAAATATAAACAATAAATAAATAAAATTATAATATATTTATAATATATACATATGTCAAATTCACCATTTACAGATCAACAAATATATCCTCTCGTAGTTGGGGTATCTAATTCACCTTTTACAGATCAGCGAGCCGTCGCTGGAGCAGTCAATCCAGCTGTTAATTTAAATTCCTTAGATATTTCTTATGATACTGAGAATAGTGTTTTAATTTTATCAGATCCATTATTAGTTAATCCATTTATTAGCGCAACAACAATCGTAACAGGTCGTACAGTATTAATAGATGATGTTTACACAAATGCTTTGGCTTGTATTCCTGAGTCAGTTATAGGTCTATCAAATACAATTTTCCCACCACCGCCGAGTTCTAAATTAATCGGTAATAATCCTGTGGCTGTATATTTCCCAAATCAATTTACAGGTTTAACGTCTTGGTTTTCTGGTGGATCTTTCCGTGCTACTATATCAGGAAAAATAAATAAATTATCCATAGCGCAGACGCTAATATGTACTATATGGAGTAATAGAGGACAAAAAACAGAATTAAAATTAAATGAGTTTACATTGGTTTTAGAATCTGTATCGGGGTCTTCTGGTTTTGGATGGTCTTGGGATGTTATTTTTACTTGTCGTTCAATTAATGGACAAATAACACATACAAAAGAACTTGAACCAATCAAAGAAGAAGTAACCGAACTTGAACCAATCAAAGAAGAAGTAACCGAACTTGAACCAATCAAAGAAGAAGTAACCGAATTAGGCTCTGTTGCTACAAATTCTAGTTTTTCTTATTCAGATGATCGTACTTTACCCGGAATAGCAAAACCAGAAGGCATTATAGTCTCAAATGTTGTATCAAATCAATTTAATACTGATATAAATCAATATTTAGATTTTACTTTTTCTTTTTCCAACCCATTAGATGGATTAACAACAAATTTATTTATAATAGAAAGGATTTATTAAAACAATATGTATATATAATATATAATATGTATATATATTATATATTATGAATATTCAATTTGTACACAAACCATCATATGTTTCAACTAACGTTCATTTAGGAAATGCGGGGGCAGGTGATGATGTAAAAAGTAAACCAACTTTTCCAAAAATAGATTATAGTCCATCTAGACAATTTATACTCGGCGAGTATAATAATAATATTCAGCCTACAGAATTAAGTACTTTATTCTCAAATAGTGATAAATTATATTATCATTCAAATAATCCTATTAATGGCAGAGATTTTGTTAATAATACTCGATTGGATGGAAATGGAGGAAATCGTGGATCATTTTATAAACCTAATAACTGGTCTCCTTATGATCTTAATGATAGTAAAATTCCTGGTACAAATCCAAATAGTCAGACATTTGCATACAATAATAATTCTGAATTTATACAAGGATCAGTAGCTAGAGCTTGGCCATCGTATAAATTTGATAATGCTAATAGTAGTATAGGAGGGTTAGAACAAATACCAGTAAGAAATGAGATAGAAGTAGAGCAAAAAATGACAGATGAGGAATATTACGCTGAACTAAAAAGATTAAAAGATGAAATGGATTAAATGAAATCATTAAATGATAATTTTATTTATAATATTAAATTTAATATTATAAATAATTAATTAACTAACTTATTGAATAATTTTCAATTGAGCACCAGCGAATACTTGGATCATAGATGTACATAAAACGAAAATTGTAGAAACAGACGCAGCACCTGTACCACCAACAACATTATAAAATAGCTGGGAATTCGATCCGAGAGTATTAACACCTGATATCAGACGTGAATTATCACAATGAAGATCAAAAGATGTAGCAACTACATACTTTTCGTTTAAATATGTATCAATAGGAGATTTGTAATCGTATGGGAACCAATATGTTAGAGCAGATCTAAGAACTGGCGCAGGTGGTTGATTAGCCTGAGTAAGACCAGGTACTGGGGTAGCAGCAACAGTAAGATATGGAGTGCCGAGGCCTAATTCAAAAGGCATCTGAGTAGTGCTACATAGCTTATGATGCGTGCTTTCATAGTCATAATCTGGGATATCTAACGCGGCCACCGTCTCAACTAGCCCCGAAGATTGTTGGTAAATTTTGAGATTAGCAGGAGAAAATAAAGGCGCATCGACATTTGTCGCAACTGAAAAATCAAAAGCCAGATTTAGACCTGAATCGATCAGATAATTAGGCGAATATTGATTATTAATAGAGAACTGACATTGAGTTGCTGCATTAGAATTGCGACGTAATGCCTGAGGTACACCATTAAAAAATCTTTTCTGTGTCCCATCTTGTACTAAATCTGCAGCCAATTGTGTCACTGCTATAATTTTATTAATACTCTGAGACGATACAGAAAATCGTTGATTAAATGAACCACCGTTATTAGTCTGTTGAAATGAGAAAACATTCTCAAACGGAATATTGATCGGCTCACCTGATCTCAAACGTGTTTCAATCAATTGATCTAAAACATTACTTTGAATCGATGCGGTTTCGATGTAAAAATTAATATCTTTCATATCATAAGTACATCTAGCTTGAAGACCTGCTATTGCATTTCCATTGGTTACATTACCACTCATTAAGACGCTAGTATCTGAAAGCGTAAGTCTTAGCTCTAAATCTCCCAATAAATTAGTATTAATATATGATGGGCTCATACTTTGTGTAGGAGAAATCCAGCTGTTGATGCTAAATGGGACGTATGCCGAAGTAGCACCTACGGCGACAACCGCCGCATAATCATACAATAACGATGGCAAAGAACCTTGAAGACCTGCACGATTAGAAATTTTTTCATCACCGCCGTATACGTCGTTAAGCGTGTTAGCAATCAATTTATAATTTAGAAATGGTTGAGATATGATACCACCATTAGATATGATTGATAAACTCTCAATAAAAGAATAATCAAGATTTGTAGGAAGAGCCACGCCTTCAGTCGCAACCGCTCCACTAATTGAGGCTCTGACTGATCCTGTCATAGTAAGAGATGCCATATTAAGCATTGTATTAGATGGTAAACGTACAATAATTTGACCATTTGGATTAGCAATTTGAGACGATAAAGCTTGTAGACGTACTCTGTTTTTAGAAAAGGATAAACGATTAACGTAAAACTTTAAGGAATCTGGTACAAATACACTAGATGATTGATCTGAAATATTAGATGACATTATTATATATAATATAAAGATATTATATTTTATTTCTATATAAATATATATGAATGCCACCAAAAATAAATATTAAAAAGCAAATTAATAAATCATTAGAGAATACAAGATCTAAATTTAAAAAAAAGGTTATTAAAAATAATAAGCCAATTATGCCAAATAATTTGAACGTCGTAAAAGAAATCTTAACAGGTAGAGATGACTATCCTAGTAAGGTCATAAAAATATTAAAACAATATGGAAATGAACCTATTGTCGGTTTTAGTCTTAAAAGAACACCAGTCTCAAAACTTTTAGTTAATGCTTTATCTGTATCATCTAAAGGAGAATTTAAAGAGCGATTAAAGAACAGTGAATATGATCAATTATTTCATTTATATTTGGAAACTACTCTCCAATCTGGTAAAAAAATATTAGTTGAAAAAAACGAGGTTATAAATATGATGCCTTCATCTAAACGTCCAGATGAAGAAATAAGAGTAATTAATAAATCTCCAAATGGTTTGACACTAAATGTTATGATGGAAAAAACGAAAAAAGCAATGGGTGCTAATTTTTTCAAATATTCAGCAAATAACAATAATTGTCAAGATTTCATTGTGAAAATTATGAAGTCAAATAAAATAGGAAATTCAGAGGATATAAAATTTGTTAAACAGGATACAAAATTTTTATTCGAAAATATGCCTAACATCAGAAAAGCATCAAATACTCTCACAACAATTGGCGCAAGAGTAGACGTCTTAAAAAATATAATGTAATCATATTATATTACAGTAGAATTAGTTTTTTTAATTTGATTTAATTCTCTTTCATCATATTCTTCTTCTATAAATACATCACGTTCGATTTTGATCCCCCAACATTGAAATGTTTTACATTTACTCTTATAACATAATGAAATTAATTTTAAAAATACACTCATAATAGATGTTATTAATATTATTGTTATTGGTTCACTTAACATATTTATTATGTATATATATATGTTATAAAATAAAAATACTATCATCAAATTTTTTTTTCTTTTTTTTAATTGGTTCATCTACATATTTATCGATTTTTTCCAGATTTTCATTATTTAAAACTGCTTCTTTTAAAGATATTGTTCCTTCTTCGATTTCCTCACCTATTAAAGCATCATTATTTTTATAATATTTTATTTTTAAAATGTCATCATCTATTAATGGATTACTATCCAAAGGTTTTTTAATATGGATAAAATATGTATTTGAAACCTCTACATTAGAAAATTTAACTGAATCTTTTTGTTTTTTAAATGTTGTTATTTGTTTAATATCTAATAACAACTCATTATCATCTGGTGGCGATTTTGAAGGAGTATTATTGAACCAATCTTTACCAATTATAGCGTGTAAATGTCCGCCAGGTTTTAACATCGCATAAGCTCTTAAAATAAAATCAAAATCATAAACATCCCTTAGTAAATTATTTTCATTTTTTCTCAAGTGAAAAGGTGGATTTGTGAAAATGTAATCATATATTGCTCCGCTAGTATATGTTAAAAAATTTTTATGATCACATAAATTTAATATAGGTCGTCCGTCTGCCATATCCTTTAATATTTTTCTATTGTCATCATCTAATTCAATCATATCAATTTTAAAATTTACATTTGTTAATTTCATTAAAGGAGCTATTAATGACCCATCTCCGGCTGTTGGTTCTAATATTCTAATATACTCGTCTGTTCTCTTTGATATATTAGATGAATTAATTAATGTCTGTGCTGATTCCGGATTTGTAAAATATTGTTGTAATCTCTCCTTTGTTGTTCTTTTACGATTTTCAAAGAATATTTTTTTAATTTCTTCTTTATCATCTTTAAAAAGCTTATCATATATGTCATTCTCTTCTTTATCCGTCAATCCATCTTTACCTAATCGCTTTTTTTCTTCCATTACTTTTCCTAATAATTTAGATTCATACTTTTCAAATACATATATTATCTCATCGCCAAAATATGATATAAAGTATTTTATATTTTCGAGCTTAGCTTGACATAAAACATATAATCTTAGATCAATTGACGTAACATCTACGCTTTCAGATGTTGATTTATACAATCCCCACCATTTTGCATAATTTCTAATAAGCCAATTTTTACGCTCGTCTTGTGTCTTTAATTTTTTATAACTAGCCCAACCCTCGCGATATAATTTCATTTCTTGTTTTTTACGAAATCCAACATTAGCTTTCTTATATGTGTCTTCTTCTGGTACAAATAACTCATTACTAGTACCTTCTTTTAATGATTTCATTAATTTAACAGTAGGCAGGAATTCATCATTTTCTTTTTTCATTAATCTTGTCTCTTCTTTTACTGCTTCTCTTATTTCATTATTTAATTTAATAAAATTAACTTCTTTTTTTTGGATCCTTTCAAAAACTTTTTTATCAGTTTTAAATCCTAAAAATAATCTATATACATTTACATATCGTTCTTTAACTGGTAATGAAAAATGAGATTTATATCTTACTGCTCTAGCTATAATTTGCTCACTTAATGCGTCATTCCATTGGTGATCTAATAATATGATGTTTTGTGTGTTCTTTGTGTCAACGCCTTCAGCGCCGGCTCGTGAAATCAATAATACTCTACATCCTAATAATTCATTTTTTGATCCATACTCAAATGAATTATATAATAATTTATTTTTTTCTTTTTGTGTAGCAGTCTCTTTTCCTGTAATTCTTGTATAATTTATTTTATTATTATTTAATTGTTCTTCCATCAATTTTATACCCGTAGCATACATACCAGTATATATAATAAACTTTTGTTTTGGTTTTTCTAAAATCTTATCAATACACCATTTAATTTTTGGGTTCATCTCCATTGTTTCGTCATTTACAACATTGTTTATTTTTTTCTCTCTAATAAAAAAACTATTTTTTCTATCGTCTTCGTCATTTGGATTTTTATTATAATTATATGTTTTTTCCATTGCATCAGTCATTTCTAAAAATACTAATTCTTCTATTTTTTCTGGGAAAAATTCACTTGGTATTGATGGAACATAAGAAATTCTATATGAAAAATAATCTGTTATATTAGATGCTGATGTCATTACATTATCAAGAAAAGTAGCTTTTAATATTGGATCTCTTTTGTCCACCATTGCAATCAAATTCTCAATATCATATATCGAATTTACAAACGCAGTACCAGTTAAAAGTAATATTTTATCTGAATTCATTGCTCCATATTCTAATATATTGAATGCTCTTTTATTTTGTCTTGCTTCTCTTCCTATTATTTTTGTCGGTTCATCTGGATCAGTGATAACAGACATTTGTATCTCTGTTCTTAAATTATGAGCTTCATCTACAATTAATAAACAATTTTTCGCATTTTTTTTCTCTTTGGTAAATCTTATATATTTATCATAAGTTGTAAACATATATCTATTATCTTCTATTGGTACTCCATATTGTCTCATACCCTCAATAAAATTAAATAATAATGCACTCGGGCTAATACATATAACTTTATTATTCGGATATAATTTTAAATACCAATAAGCACAAACAACCGCCGTCAAAGTCTTACCAGATCCAACACCGTGAAACATAATAGCTCCGTTTAAATTACTATATACAAATTGTTTTATAAAATGAACTTGGTGTTTTTGTAATGATAATGGTTCTTCGTTTTCTTTTTTCTCTTTTCTTGGTACTAAAGGCGACTCTTTTATTTTTTCTTCATCAATTAAAAATTGCTCTTGTTGTTCTTTTGTATTTTGTGATGTATTATATTTTTTTAATATATTTGTGTTAGCTTTACTACTTGGTGATGATTTTAAATAATCTGGATAATCAGAAATATTTAATTTTATTTTTTTCATAAAATTAATTAAATCATTTTTTTTTAATTTAGTTATATATGTTCTTTTAACTTCTTTATTATTGGTTTTAATTAAATGTTGTTTTAGTATATCTTTTAATTGATATACTTTTAATAAATTTAATGTACTCATATATATTATATATATATATATAATATATTATATAAAAAGTTATAATAATTTATTTAATACAATGATGTCATTTTTATTATTACTTAATTCTTAAG
>Ga0315291_10005754_pt1 | contig 15483 bp, 9 predicted proteins | sample YL17G12_20_MG_FD_203070 | JGI IMG/M metagenome (GOLD analysis project Ga0315291, IMG submission 203070) | Sediment microbial communities from Yellowstone Lake, YNP, Wyoming, USA - YL17G12_20 | ecosystem: Environmental > Aquatic > Freshwater > Lake > Sediment | place: USA: Wyoming | collected...
GCAGGCGCGTTTGGACCAGATAGCCGCCGTTGGGCGCGTTTTGGAGCGCCAGGTTCTTGGTGCCTACGCTCCCGAGAGTCGTGAGGATGCGCAGGAAGCCGGGGCGCGCGGTGAGGCTCCACCTGGCAGGGTCTGGGTTGACCCACGACCAGCGGGCGTCCAGAGTGGTGGCGCTGAAGCCGTCATCGCCGAAGGGGCGGTGGTTCTGCATCACGATGGGCAGGGACACCCGCCTGATTGCGCCTGGACCCCACGTGGGCGATGGGCCGGGCGTGTTGGTGGGTCGTTTCGTGAACGTGACTGTCACCGTCGGAGTGATGGTGGGCGTTCGGGTGCGGGTGCGTGTGACTGTGGGCGTGCGGGTCGGGGTCGGCGAAGGCCCGGCTGTGGCGGTGCCCGTCCTCGTGTAGGTCGCCGTTCGGGTGCGGGTGCGTGTGACTGTCGGCGTGCGGGTCGGGGTCGGCGAAGGCCCGGCTGTCGCGGTGCCTGTCCTCGTATAAGTCGCTGTCCGGGTAGGCGTGGATGTGGGCGTTCGCGTAGGCGTAGGGGTCTCCGTGTAGGTCGCCGTTGGAGTGGCGGTCGGGGTGGACGTAGTCGCGACGCACGACAGGCTTATGTCGTAGGCACCGCCTCCAAAATACGAGCCGTCAACAACAATGTAGTAGGGATATCCCCCCCTCGCCGAGAACGTGGCCGAAGTGTCTCCGTAGGCGATACATTGGCTGGAATAGCACGACCCATTCAGCACAAAGACATCCAAATCTGTAGACATGTTAGAGAGAGTGACAGTCACCTGCGCATTGTATGTAGGCTCGAAGTAATAGGCGTATTCCGGGCCGGATTCATCCCAAGCAGGGATGCAGCTGTAGTAATCTACATTGTAGGTGGCGCCGCTCTTGTTGGTGCCCCAACTATGCGTGTCCCCACAACTCAGGAAAGAGCCCACAGCGCACTGGCCTCCCGACGGCGTCGGCGTGGGGGTATTCGTGCGGGTCGCTGTTGGGGTGGCGGTCGGGGTGGGCGTGCGTGTTGGGGGGGTAGCGGTCGGCGAGGGCGTGCGCGTCGGGGTGGACGTCGGATAGTCACACCACGTCCATATGCTGAAGTCACCGCTTGCCCCTGAATAGCCGTCAACAACGATGTAGTAGGAGTGCCCGGAAACAAGCGAGAACGTGGCTGTGGTGCTCCCATAGGCGATACATTGACTGGAATCACACGTCCCATCCAGCACGAAGACGTCCAAATCCGCAGTCGAAGACAGTTCGACCGTTGCCTGTCCAGGGCCATAAGCGTAGAAGTGATAGGCGTATTCCGGGCCGGATTCATCCCAAACAGGGATGCAACTGTAGTAGTCTATCTGGTCGGTGCTATCCCAGTTGGTGTTCCAAGTCCTGACATCATTGCAATACAGGGCATAGACATCACCGCATTGGCCTTCCGGGGAGATGGGGCGCGTTGGCGCGCCTGCTATCCAGGGGAATGCGCCGGTGAGGTTCAAGCCGGGCGCCGGAAGCGCCAGTTCTGCGCTGGCGGCGCTCTGCCGCGCCGGGGAAGCGCTGGTGGTTGCGAATCCCAATCCGCTGAGGCACAGCAGCAGGATGACGAGCCTGATGGCCGTTACTGCCAGTTCGTGGTTGTTGCGCCCTGTTTGTTCCATTTCACCCCGCCTCCTCCGCCTAATCGCGACCGCTTGCGCGACAGGCGATGCTCCGGGCGGCATCGGCCAAGGTGTGGCAAGGGCAGCGGTGCGAGGATATGTCTGGAAGCCGTCCGGCTGAGACATGAAGCATTGCGGGCTGCCCCACTAAACTTGCGTGTGAAGTATAGCACGAGAGAACAGGGAAAGCAAATGCGGGCGTGAGCAGGTAGGTCGGGTTTTGAACCCGACGGGGTCCGATGCGCGACCCGAATAGGTCAGGCTGTTGCAAGATCTTTGCGAGGAGTGAAACGACGGAGCAATCTCCGGCCAACGGACGCCTTGCGCGATTGACCGAGATTGTCCGCTTGGCTTGCAATGATGAAGGGCGCGGCCTACCGATATGTGATTTCCAGCGTCGGCTCCTTCCCCGCGCGGCTGCGAGAGGAGAACTCATATACGGTGCTCGCGCCGCTGGTGTAGAGCAGAAGCAGCCCGTGGTTGGCCGTGCCGTTCGCCCACGCCTGGACCGCCGATGTCACGTCCACGTTCAGCCACATGCCCACCGCATTCAGCGCCACACCTCCATCCGCCGCAGCCTCCACGTCTGTGGGATCGCTCGCTCCACCGCCCAACCACGGCGCGTTCCACGTCACCGTCCCCTCGTTCCACGCCCTCTTGAGCCGATACGCGCTCAGAGTCCCCGTCCCCGTGTTGGAGCGGGTCTCCACATACACCTTCAGCGTGGCGCTCGTGATGAGCCGCCCCATCACCTGCGGCGGCAGGTCGGCCTTGACCAGCGCCTTGTGGATGCCGCCGCTTCGCACCTTGAGCGCGGCATCCGCGCCGTGGTTTGCCCCCGCGTTCCACTCGTCTATCCAGGCGTCGGCGGTGACGGGCGCGGTGATCGTCTGCGGCTCCGATGGCATGCACCAATCTTTGTACATCAGGGGCACACGGAGCCTGCTTCTTGCCCCTGCAACCCAGGTGGGCGATGGGCCGGGCGTGTTCGTGGGGCGGCGGGTGAAGGTGCGTGTGGCCGTCGGCGTGCGTGTTGGCGTGGGGGTGCGCGTCGGCGTCCGCGTGGCCGTGCGCGTGCGGGTAGGGGTACGGGTAATCGTCGGCGTCCGGGTGTGGGTTGGAGTGCGCGTCTTCGTGGAGGTCAGGGTTGGACTGGAGGTCCCGGCAAGCGTGGCTGTGGGTGTTCGCGTGCGCGTGCGGGTCGCGGTTGAGGTGGAGCCCTCGCCGGGTGTGGCTGTGGGCGTTCGCGTGCGGGTTGCGGTTGGGGTGGAAGTTCCGGCGGGCGTGGCCGTGGCCGTTGGCGTGCGCGTGCGGGTCGCGGTTGAGGTGGAGCCCTGGCCGGGTGTGGCCGTGGGCGTGCGCGTGCGGGTCGCGGTTGGGGTGGAGCCCCCGGCGGGCGTGGCCGTGGCTGTTGGCGTTCGCGTGCGGGTTGCAGTTGGGCTAGAGACCCCGCCGGGCGTGGCTGTGGCGGTTGGCGTTCGCGTGCGGGTCGCTGTTGGGGTGGATGTCCCGGCTGGCGTGCCTGTGGGGGTCTCTGTGGGAACAGGCTCGTCGCACGTGAGTCTCAAGCCGTATGCGTCCTCTGGCCATGCGTGGCTTTCAATAATGATATAGTAGACGTGTCCCGCCGTTATTTCAAAATAGGCGCCACCGACCTGGTAGCTGCCATAAGTGATGCAGTCACTGGGATTACACGACCCGTCCAGAACAAAGATGTAGAAGAAGAAAGCCTGATTCGTGAAATAGGCATTCGCCCACCCATCGTATGGGGCAACGAAACGATAAGCGTATTCTGGGCCGGACATCTCCATTGGTGAGCAGGAAGGGTAGGAATCTATCGCGTCGGTCCAGCCGGTCTCACTGGCGCTGCGCCAGTCGGTGGTCCCGCACATTAGGGGGTGGGGATCATCGCATGCGCCTTGCGGGGAGATGGGGGGTGTTGGCGCGCCTGCCATCCATGGAAATGCGCTGGTGATGTTCAGACCGCGTGCAGGTAGCGCCGGTTCTGGATTGGTGTCGCTCTGCCGCGCTGGGGATGCAATGGTGGTCACGAATCCCAATCCGCTGAGGCATAGTAGCAGGATGACGAGCCTGATGGCAGTCAATCTTAGTTCATGGTTGTTACGCCCTGTTCGTTCCATTTCATTTCGCCTCCTGCGCCCTGTCTGACGCTACCGCTCTAGGAATCCTCTCAGGATGCGTCTGATCTTGCGCAGCGGGCGATCTTCTGGGCGGGATTGTCTGAAGTGTGGCAATGTGAGTGCGATGTACTGGCTAACAATGCGCGCCGCGCAAATGCGACGATGGCATAAGTGTAGCATAGTGGACATCCGAGGGCAAACTCAGTGAGGGGCAGGTCTTATGGGTCGTGCTTGCAGCGCGGCATCTGCTGCGTGGGTGAGCAGTCGGGTTGCGTAGGATAGGCTGGCAGCCTGTCCGGCGTGGGCTGGGACAGACTGGCAATCTATCCTACGCGGCGCGCTCCCGTTTCAGCAGGGCCACAGCACCCAGGGTCAGCGCGAAGACGAGCGCCAAGTCGGTGAGGAAGAACGAGTTGTCCACCAGTCCGTGGGCCAGGAAGTTCACCATGCTGGCCATCAGGCCCAGGACGAGGGCGCGCACGGTGGGATCAGCCGCCCGCCTGTACAGCCGCGCCGCCCCAGCGAAGAACGCCGCCAGAAGCCAGACGAGCGCCACCAGCCCCAGAATCCCCAGCCGCATCCACCAGTCCAGCAGGATGTTATGCGGGTGCGACAGGTTGCGCTCCTCCCACGCGGCGGGCAGGATGTAGCGCGAGCGGTAGACGTACAGGAAGTTGTCCAGGCCGATGCCGCGCAACGGATGGTCGCGGATCATCGCCCAGGCCGAGCGCCACAGATTGAGCCGCAGGAACGTCGTGCCTTCGCCTGCGCGGAACAGGGAAGCGATCCGCTCCGTGCCCGCCAGCGGGATGAGACCCACGATAACTGCCGCGATGCCCGCCAGCGTGGCCCACAGGACTTTGCCTCGGCGGACGATGCCGATGAACAGCAACGCGGCCGGGATTCCCAGCAGAAGCGCACCCCTGGAAAAGGTGAGGAAGAGGGCGGCGAATTGAACTGCCGCCGCAAGACCATAGGCCCAGCGCCGCCTGCGCCCAAACGCCGCCAGGCACAGCGCGATGGGGAACGTGCGCCCCAGGAACAGGGCGAGGTTGTTGGGCGAACCGTACAGCCCGCGCACGCGGTAGACCCCCTCGGCGGTGATGAGGTTGCTGCCGATGATGAACTGGACGAGGGCCAGCAGGGAGATGGCCGTCGCGCCGGCGGTCATCCAATCCACCAGAATCCAGACAGGCCGCCTGCCTTCCTGGGCGTGGACGAGGGCATAGAAGGCCCCGGCGGCCAGGACAACCTGAAACCACTCGCGGATGCTGGCGGAGGGGCGTTCGGACGTACTGAAGGAGAAGGCTCCCACCAGCACCAGCGCGATGACGGCGAGGTCCATCCCATCCAAATTGCGCCACCACCCTGTGACCTTGTCCTGCGCCCGCTCCCAGGCGTAGCGGAGGCCATACACCCTGCGCCCAAACGCGCCTTCCACCACCCACGAAAGGTATCCGTCTGCGATGGCGGCAAGGATCGCGGCGATCAGGAGCGCAAGGGTCACGGAAGCGCGCTGACCGAGAACCGACCCATAGACCTGATAGAAGGGCAGGGACGCGGCCACGCTGCCCAGGGCGATGTCGGGGCGCACGGCGGCGCTCACGATCAGAATCGCCATGCTGACAAAGGGGAGCCAGCGCGGGCCGGGGACGAGGAACAACGCGATGCCCAGGGCCATGCCGAGGGTGAAGACCCACCCGTGCAGGCGGCGCGCCCGCTTAATCCACTGGTACGGGAACCGCGCCCACCACAACGCGCTGCCCACAATCGGAACGGCCAAGAGGAATGCGACGAACGCCAGCGCCGCGGCTGGAAAGAACTCGCGCTCAGCCTCGCGGAATATCGACCAACCGGCAAGTGCCCACTGTCCCCAGCCGCCTTCGGCTTCCAGACGGAGGGTGTGCGGGCCATCCGAAAGGCCGCGGGCCACGGTGACAGTGCGGGGCTGCTTTTCTGGGTCGTAAAGGATGACGTAGGCGCGGCCCTCGGCGTCTTTGGGGAGGGCAGGGGCGGGCGCTCCATCCACGGTGACGCGCAGCGCGGCCCAGTAGTCGCCGGGCCGCAGGCGCAGGTCTATCCGCGTGCCGGAAAAGGCAATCTCGGCGGCGTCGCCTGTCTTGCCGATGTCCGCGCCCAGTGGGCAAAAGCGCCAATCGCCGATCCATTTGGCGGACGACGGTATCGCGTCATAGCGGCCTGGGCCAGCGTATGCCAGCGGAGAAAGCGCGCCGAGAGCCTTCGCAAAGGCGCGCTCGCTGCCATCTGCGCCGGCCAGCGCGAATCCCCAAACCGGGTCGTCGTCGGCGGCAGCCTGGGGCTGGTATGAAGCCCAGACCATCGGCCCCATCCAGGGCCACTCGCTGCGGGCGGTTCGGACAGCCTCCAAAGAACGGGCTTCCTGCTTGTCGGCGGCGTCTGTGCCCCAGGGAGAGAGGCGGCCCTTCCAATCGGCGGGGAGCGCGTTCCAGCCGAACTCCACCGCCCAGATGCCCTTTGCGCCGTCACCGTTCTGGCACATGATATCGTAGTGCAGCGCGGCGCGGGCGAAGTTGGTCTCGCCTACGTTGGCAGGGGCGTCGGGGCCGCTCCAGAAGCCGTAGGGTTTGACCGCAAGCGCGTCAAAGTAGGGCTGTGCCCCAGCGGCGTACATCCCACGGAGAAAGTCCAGGTCGCTCAGATTCTGCGGGCTTCGCTCGGTGGTCGGCGCAAGACCTGCCGCCAGGACAACTGCGCCAGGGTCGCCACGCCTGATTCCCGCATACCCCGCGCTGAGCAGAGCAGTGTAGGCGGCGGGGCTCACGCCGTCGCTGCCCCAGTGCGCGCCCAGGTTCGGCTCGTCCCAGATTTGATAGGCGGTGATGCGCCCGCGAAACCGTTCAGCGGCCTCCTCTGCGAAGACGGCGAATGCTGCGGGCTCGCGCGGCGGAGCGCCGGGGAAGGATTGGTCTTTCGTGGCCTTGGCCCGCGCTGGAGCATTCTCCAGGACGGCAATGATGCGGAGATTGCGGCTTGCTGCCTCCTCAACCAGAGGTTGCCAGAGTTCCCAGCGATATTGCCCCTGGGCAGGTTCAACGTCCGCCCACGAGAGGCGCTGGCGGATCCAGGCAAAGCCGTCGGCTTGAATGGCATCCAACTGGCGGGCGATTGCTTCGCGAGGAAGCCCCTCCAATTGCACGTTCACGCCTAGTCCCGATGGAATCGCGCTCCGGTTGGGGATGCAAGCAGAGGCGGGGGAGCGGCTCGGCGCGGTGAGGGCCAGGAACGCCCCCACGATGACCATCGCAAGAACCGCAAGCACAGCGATTCTCTTGCTGCGGGCGTCGGACAGCGTCATGGATTCTGCCCTCACCTACCGCGTCCAGCAGGGATGGCTGCCATTGCCGTCTGCGGTGAGCTGTTGCATCTTGCCGGTATCCGGGTTCAGCAAGTACAGGTCTCCCTGGAGGACAATCGCCAGCAGAGTTCCTTCCGAAGACCATGCGGCATCCACAGTCTCCACGCCGCGCTGTTCGGGCGGCGGAAAGACCTTGCGACGGTTGCTGCCGTCTCTGTCCATAACGTGCAACTCGTACAGAGAGAGTTGCGAGTGGATGGGGTTCTCGGCGACTCCGAAGAGAATGCGGCTCTCTGGCTGCGGCGCATCTTTAGCCGCAGGCGACCACGCCGGCGCGGCCCACATGCCCACGTCCCGCGCCACAGGCACAACCATCGCGCCGTCCGCCGAAAGAATCCACAGGTCAAAGACGGGACTTTCTTCTGGAACTCCTGTATCGGAGTGGCCGTGCACCACGGTTGCCAGGAAGCGGCTGTCGGGCGACCAAGAGACGCCGGGAACCCACACCCACGCGCTCTTGGAGTCAAACGGGGGGAATTGAACAAGATTTCTCCGCGCGCCTTCGTTGAGATCCACAACGCCGACTTCGCCCGCGCTTGCGTAGGCGAGTCTCTTGCCGTCCGGCGACCATTTGTACGTTGTGCCCCACCAACTGTAGTACACATTGGCGGTCGGCGAGAGCACCTGCGTGGCCGTGAATGTGGGGGCGCGGGCGACCCACAGATCGTTGCGGGCCTGCCATCCTGGCGCGCCAGTCGCCCGCTCTCCTGTGGAGAAAGCGAAAGCGTTGCCCTGGGGCGACCATTCGGCCCAAAGGACATTTTCAACGCCCAGCGGCGCTGGCATCTCGCCTTTGACAGTAGTCGTGACGACCCACAGGGAGTTGAACGATGGGCTTTCCGCGTCAGCGCTCGCGCGCGAGAAGAGCAGAAGTCTTCCGTCGGGAGATAGGCTGAAGGCGCGCTTGTCCAGGTCGCCGTCGGATGTCACGGGCCTGCGCCCGCTGGAGTTTTCGCGCATAATCCATGCGTTGCCGCTGGAGATGTACGCGAGGGCGCCCGGCAGCTCCACCGGCGGCAGGCTTCCCTTCGCGCCCACGACCAGAATTTCGTCCACGGGCGCGGTGGCGGTCGTTCGCCTGACCAGGTTGCGGCTCACCTCCACGCTGTCCTCGTAGACCACGCGGTAGGTGAACTCTTCTACCCCTTCCTTGCCCGCCTGGATGAGGCGGCTCTCGCCCGCGGGCAGGGCTTCGTCGTGGATGATCTTGCGAGAATAGGGCACAGACTCTGTTTGCGTGACGAATTTCTCGGTCACACGGACGATGACGATGCGGATACCGGGGGTCAGCTCCGTCCACGACGGCGGCTTGATGTGGTCCAGGCTGCCCAGGGAGATGCCTGCCTCTTTGATGACCTGGTTGACCGTGGTCGCGGTGGTTGTCACCGCGCGCTCTGAGCCGTCCACAACGATGGTGACAGAAACGGTTCGGTTGGAGGCGCACGCGCTCAGGAGGACCAGAAGCAGGACCAGCGCCGAAGCCGCAACGAAGAAAATCGCTCGCGGCGGGCGGCGCGCAGAGATGCGGCAGTGCCTGGCTGGTGTCTGCGTTTGCGGGAATCCGCCTGGCTTCATGTGCGCTTCTGCCGCTCCCTGCTAGGGTGTGCCAGAGGGGCCATTCCCCTTCGGCCCGCCCATGTTTTTCAGTTTGGGCGCCAGGGCCAGGATGCCCCCGCCGATGAGAAGCAGTCCCAGGAACACGCCAATTACCACGGAAATGACACCCCACTTGCCGCCGCCAGCAGCCGCTGGGGTCGGCGTGGCGGTAGGCCGCACCGTCGGATGTGGTGTTGGAGGCAGCGGCGTCCGCGTGGGCGTCTGAATGACAAACGGGGTCGGCGTCTCGGTGGGCTCCTCCGTGGGGAGTTCAAACGGCGGAGTTGGCGACGACTCAAAGAGGAGCGTCGGCGTGGCCGGGAAGGTGGGCGTGCGAGTGGGCGTCGCGGTCGGACTGGGCGTGGACGTCCGCGTCACTGTGGGCGTATCGGTCGGCGTGAAGGTTCGCGTCGGCGTATACGTTTGGGTTGGGGTGGGTGTGACCGTCGGCGGCGGCTGCACCCGCACGTACAAGAATTCGCGATTGTTGTCCTCGTTGGATTCGGTTATCACGCTGGTGGAATCGGCTTTGACAAACAGGTAGTGGTAGCCCGGCTGGTCTGGCGATGCAAATGTCATGGTGAAGGAGACAATCTGGGTGGCGTTCACCTCCACAGGCCGGATGGGCATCTGCAGCAGAGGAGAGGTCTCCGAATCCTTGTACAGAGCCACCCAGGAGATGGCGTTGGACTTGGCTGCGCCGCGATTGGTGACGTTGACGATGACTGTCAGCGGCTCGTTGAGGACGGGCAGTGCCGGATCTGTGCGCATCAACGTGACAACCAGGTCGGGAAGTCCCTGGGGCGTTGGGGTGCGAGATGCTGTGAGCGTGCGCGTCGCAGACACAGTTCTGGTCGCCGTTTGAGAAGGACCTGGTGTGGCCGTTCTGGTAGCGGTGCGGGTCGGAGTGTGCGTCGGCTCTGGGGTGGGCGTGCCGATGCTCGTGGGCGTTTCGGTTGGAGTGCTGGTTGGAGTGTGCGTCGGCTCTGGGGTGGACGTGCCGGTGCTCGTGGGCGTTTCGGTTGAAGTGCTGGTTGGAGTGCTGGTCGGCGTTTCGGTGGGCGTTTCGGTGGGCGTGGGGGTTGCAGTATCCTGCAACGCCGCAACCGGCTGAGACAAGACTGGGGCGGCCCAGAGCAGCAGAGTGATTCCAATCAGCAGTCCCCAGTATGCAGAACGGCGCAGTCCTTTCATCGGCTCCTGACTCCTTGACTGGCTTGGGCACCGATACTCGGATGCCAGGTGAGCACGTCTCTGCAGGTATCGCCGCAGAGCGTGATGTTGGTAGACATATTATAACCCACGCTGCGAGATTTTGCAATGTGCACACGAAAGTCATTGGCCTGTGGTTGTGGTGGAGGCGAAGCATTCCTGGCGGACACTCTCACAAGCGGAGCGTCTCGCAATGGGGAGACCCTCAATAGCAGCCACTTGTCTGGGAATGCTTCGCCCCTACGCGCGGCGATGATGCCGACACTTCTTGTTGGCGGCGGTGTTGTTGTATCAAACGGAACTAGCCTCGCGTAAGGAGGTGCGTCATGTGGACGGATGCTGCGGTCATCTTCGCGGGCTACCTCTTGGGTTCCATCCCCTTTGCCTACCTGGTCACGAGAGCAGTGACAGGCAAGGATTTGCGCGCTGAGGGCGAAGGAAATGTAGGAGCGCGGAACGCCATGCGCACGGCCGGGCGCGTGCCGGGCCTGCTGGTGTTTCTGCTGGATGGGAGCAAGGGGGCGGCGGCCTACTGGGTAGGACAACGCTTTGGTTCCGGCGAACTGGTTCTCTACCTGACGGGATTTGCGATGATGCTGGGACACGGGTTTCCCCTCTGGCTGCGGTGGCGCGGCGGCAAAGGACTTGCGGCGGCGGTTGGATTCCTCTCGCAGATGTGGCCGTACTCCGTGCTGGCGGGGCTGGCCGTCTTCCTGCTGGCGCAGGCGCTCCTGCCCGTGTTTGACGGGGCTGTGGCGGCGGGCGCCGGCACCATGTTTGTCCTCTCATTCGTGGAAGGTAACAGCCTCAAAGGCGTGCTGTTCATCGTCTTCTTCCTGGGAATGGCGGGTCTGAAGCGGTTGATAGACCTGCCCTACGAGCGGTCCACCAGCGCGAGGAGCGGCTGGGTGGAGGGGCCGCGCGGCATCCATCGCAAGCCCGACCAGAACGCAAGACGATAAGAGAGTATCCCCGAGCCTGGCAGATGCGGCTCCCATGCCGCCGGATACCGGGCGTGGGAGCCCGAACCGCCTGTTGTGAGACAGTCTAAGCAAACCGGCCGCACAATCGGATTCCGTGCGAGGAGGGTGCAATGCTCAAAGACATCGCAGTGGTTCTTGCGGGGTACTTGCTGGGTTCCATACCCTTCGCCTTCCTGGTGACGAAAGCAGTCAAGGGCAAAGACATACGGTATGAGGGGGAGGGAAATGTCGGCGCGCGCAACGTCATGTACGTGGCGGGGCGCGGGCCAGGTTTCCTCGCAATGCTCCTTGACGTGAGCAAGGGAGCCGCGGCCTACTGGGTGGGCCGCCACTTCGGTTCGGGCGACATGATCCTCTACCTGACCGGATTCGCTATGATGCTGGGGCACGGGTTCCCGGTCTGGCTGAGGTGGCGCGGCGGCAAGGGGATGGGGCCCGCAAGCGGATTCCTCCTACAGATGTGGCCGTATTCCTCGCTTGGGGCGCTGGCAATCTACATCGTGGCGCGGGCGCTGATTCCCGATTTCAACCTCGCGTTTGCGGTATGCGGGACGGCCTTGCCCTTCCTGACCTTTTTGGAGGGCAACAACCTGCAAGGTTTTCTCTTTATCGTCTTCCTCCTGGGGATGTCGGGCATCAAGAAAGTGATTGACCTGCCGCACGAGCGGGCCATCCGCGCCAAGAGCGGCTGGGTTGAAGGCTTGAACCACGTCCGTCAGAAGCACGACCAGAACCCCGGACAGTGATTGGAGGCGGGCAATGCTCCTTTACTACCAGTTGTTCGTCGTTGCGGCAATGCTATACGTTCTCCTCACCACGCTGTATAACCTGCGCACCATGCCCAGGCTACCGTCCGGCTACAATCTGCCCGCGTCCCTGCCGCTGGTTTCAGTGCTGGTTCCGGCCCGCAACGAGGCCCGCAACATCCGCGCCTGCCTGGAGTTGCTGACCGCGCAGGACTATCCAAATGTAGAGATTATCGTCCTGGACGACGATTCATCGGATGCCACGCCGGAGATTGTGCGCGAGGTGGCGGCTTTGCACGAGCGCGTGCGCCTGGTGATGGGCCAGCCGCTGCCGCCGGGATGGCACGGCAAGACGTGGGCCTGCCAGCAACTCTCCAAGGAAGCGCGCGGCGACTGGCTCCTGTTTGCGGACGCGGACACCCGCCACAGCCCCAATTCCATTTCGGCGGCGCTGTCCGCAGCCCACGGGCAGGGTCTGGACCTGGTCAGCCTTATCCCGGATATGGCTCTAAAGGGCTTCTGGGAACGGGTGATCATGTCGGTGGTTCCATTCATATTCGTTGGGTGCGCGCCTCACCCCCTGTTCACGAAAACCCGTCTGCCTGGACTGTCGGCGGCTATCGGCCCGTTCATGCTGTTCCGCCGCGAAGTCTACGATCGCTTTGGCGGGCACGAGGCGGTGCGGAGCGACATTGCCGAGGACATCTTCATCGCCCGCTGTGTGAAGCGGGCCGGGGGGCGGATCGCTCTGGCCGACGGGGTGGAGACACTGCGCGTGGAGTTCTATTCCGGGTTCCAGGAAGTGTGGCGCGGGCTGACGAAGAGCACCTTCGCGGTCTTTGACTATTCCCTGACGGGGATGGCGTTGATGCTGGTGGCGTTCGCTGTGCTGTTTTTGGGGCCTTATGCCTTCGTATACCAGGCTTGGAGGCAAGGCCTGGGCGACCTAGCGCACTTCTCGCTGCCGCTGACCCAGATTATCCTCACCTGGATTGCCATGTGGTTCATTGACGGGCGGTTTCTGATCCCCAGACGGTATGCGCTGCTCCTTGGTCTGACGATCTTGATGGCAATTGGGTTCTGCCTCCATTCCATCTGGTGCTGTCTGTTTGGGGCGGGCACGGTGTGGAAAGGGCGGGCCTACCAGTTCAGGGGGCATTGAGCGGCCACCGCCTCGTTCTAAACCGTTCTTAAGGTTGCTTTAATTTGCCTTTAACGTTCCTGCGCTATACTGGTTGGTAAAGTATCAGGCAGGAGGAATGTACTATGAAGGACCGAAGTCGCGTGTACGTGATCGTTGGCATCATCGCGGTCATCGGGGTGCTGGCGAGCCTGCTCGTGGGTGCTGTGGCAGGCGGCATCGCGGGCTATTTTGTGGGCCGGCAACAGGCGCAGGCCGTCGTGAGAGATGAGTTGGAACTCGGCGGGCAACAGACTGTGCCGCAGCTGCGGATGCCCCAACCGAACGAAACAACGCCCTACGTGAATCCGCAGGTGCAGCCTCTCAGTCTGGGCGCGCTGCTGACCAGCGTGACTGCCGATTCGCCCGCCGCCAAGGCCGGCCTTGAGGAAGGGGACGTGATCCTCGCGGTGAATGGCGAGAAACTCTCCGTCGCGATGGAACTCACGCAGGTGATTCGCAAGTACAAACCCGGTGACGTGGTGACCATCGCGTACCGGCGCGACGGCAAAGAGAGCAAGGTGGAGGTCACTCTCGGAAAACATCCGGATGACCCAGAACGGCCGTATCTGGGAGTTTCCTACCGGGCGGTGATGACGTCACCCGATTGACGCGAGCGCGGCGAAGCGGCAACGCTACGGGAGTGGTCCCGTCAGAGTCTCGACGGTGGAACCGGTCGGGCCAAAGGGGCGAAGCCCTGCGGGCTTGGACAAAGCCCAGCGGGGCTTTGTTCTTATAGCGCCGCGGCTTCCAGCCCCGCCGCTTGGACACCCTCCTTTTTGCAGGGGATTTGACCCTCCCTGCGGGTTTGCCTACAATGGCCGTGAGCGGAGAACGCGCAGGCCCTGCGTAGGGGTCAGGCATTCCCCCGGCAACTGGCCGTTCTCGGACGTTTTCTCATTGCACACCGCTCTGCTGGTGGAAGGGCCGTACGGCAATGCCTGACCCCTACTTCAACAAAGGAGCGTACCATGCTATTTGAGCACGGCACCATCATCACTGTGGACGGGGGGCGGCGCATCATTGAAGATGGCGCCATCCTCCTGCGCGGCGACCGCATCGCCGCCGTCGGCAAAGCCTACGACCTGGCGCAGGCGTTCCCCGACGAGCCGCGCGAAGACCTGAACGGGAACATCATCCTGCCTGGACTGGTGGATACCCACGTTCACCTGGCGCAGGCGATGATCCGCGGGTGCGCCGACGACCTGGAACTGATAGAATGGCTCGGCAAGCGGGTCTGGGTGCTCCAGGGCAACTATGACGAGGCAGATGGACGGGCCAGCGCCGAACTGTGCATCGTGGAAATGCTCAAATCGGGCACGACGGCCTTCCTGGAGTGCATGATCGCCGCCCGGTATGGTCTGGATGGGATCGCCGACGCGGTAGTTCAGTCTGGCATACGGGGCGTTTTGTCCAAGATCGTCATGGACACGGCTACGTACGCCTCCAAGGACGACTGGATGCACCCCGGCATGAAAGAAGACCGGGACGCGACGCTGCGCCAGACGCTGGAAGCGTTTGACAAATGGAACGGCGCTGGCAATGGGCGCGTGCAGGTATGGTTCGGCCCGCGCACCCCAGGCGGTGTGTCCCCAGAGCTATACAAGGAGATTTCGCGCCTGGCCCGCGAGCGCGGGATGGGGATTACGGTGCACCTGGCGGAAGTCCGCGCCGACCGTGAGTTCTTGGTGGGAACCTATGGGCTGAGGCCGGTGGAGTTCGCCCGCGAAGTGGGGCTGCTCGGCCCGCGCACCGTGCTGGCCCACGTCATCTGGGTGGAGCCGGATGAAATCCGCCTGCTGGCTGAGACGGGAACTCATGTGGCGCACAACCCCGCCTCCAACTCCAAACTTGCCTCTGGGTTCGCCCCCGTCGCCGAAATGCTGGACGCGGGAGTGAACGTTGCCGTTGGCTGCGACGGCGGCCCAAGCAACAACACCTACGATCTCCTGCGCGATCTGCGGTGGGTTTGTTATCTGCAGAAGGCCCGGCTTCTTGACCCGCAGATCATGCCCGCCGAGACGGCCCTTGAGATGGCGACGATCAACGGCGCGAAGGCACTGGGGTGGGACAGGGAAATTGGCTCGCTGGAGGTTGGGAAGAAGGCCGACTTCATCGCCGTGGACATCCACAAGCCTCACCTGACGCCTTCGCCGAACCCGGTGTCCACGGTGGTGCATTGCGCCACCGGCGCGGATGTGACCCTCGTCGTGATTGACGGCAGGGCGGTCGTGCGCGATGGCAAGGTGCTCACGCTGGACGAGGAGAGTGTCCTGCGGACGGCGAGGGAGCGGGCCGCCGCACTCTATGAACGCGCCGACGTGAACGTCAAGCCGCGCTGGCCGGTGGTGTGAGATTCCCGCGTGTAGGGGCGAAGCATTCCCAGACGGCTGTCCGCTATCGGGCGCTTGCTCATTGTGGGATGCTTCGCTTTAGGGCCGCGTCTGTGGGAATGCTTCGCCCCTACTCTGCGCGGGCGGCTTCGCAACGATAGGGCGGTTCGGGTGTTTTAACCTAACGGTTGTGCAATCAGTGGCCGAACCATCGAAAACGGCCTGAAAACGAAAGATT
>Ga0315291_10005755_pt1 | contig 15482 bp, 15 predicted proteins | sample YL17G12_20_MG_FD_203070 | JGI IMG/M metagenome (GOLD analysis project Ga0315291, IMG submission 203070) | Sediment microbial communities from Yellowstone Lake, YNP, Wyoming, USA - YL17G12_20 | ecosystem: Environmental > Aquatic > Freshwater > Lake > Sediment | place: USA: Wyoming | collected...
TGAATCCGCACGATTCGAGGATTTCACGTTCGGATATCATTCTTTCTGTTCTCTCCTGCGACTATCGCCTCACATCCGGCGATCCGACTAAGTTGATGATTGTACATCGTCATAGATATCCTCAAACTCCTGATCCGTAATTCCCCTGCGCTCTTGGATGGCTTTGTCCTTCACCCGCTTCACCATCTCGCGGATCGCTTCCTCCGAGGCCTCCCGTCCGCTTCGCTCGAGGTGCCACAGGACGTTGTACTTCCCCGATTTCTTGCCCAGAACGATTCGGAATTCGTTCCCAACTGCTTCTGGCAAGTACGGCATCACCCCCAAGGGAAATCCGGCCTTGAATAGCCGATACGAGAACATTGCCGCAATCCCCGCTTCGTAGGTGAAGGAGTTCTTCCCGATCACCGGCTTGTGCCCTGGCATCATCACGCCTGACGCCTCTTCGAACAGCCTGCCGACCTTATTCAGCTTCTTGAGGTCAATCCCCGTACTGATCCCGTATAGGTACTCGAGGGCCACTGCCATTTCCTCTGTGGCAACTCCTCCGGATCGCTCGCCCAGGCCCAGCATGTTCGTGTGAACGACTTCCGCCCCGGCTTCCACGGCTGCGAGCGAGTTTGCCAGGCCCAGCCCGAAGTCGTTGTGAACGTGGATCTCAACCTGAACTCCGGCCCATTCTTTCATCTTTGTCACAAACGCGGCTGTCCCGCGCGGATTCAGCCGGCCAAACGTGTCTACCGCTGTCAGGGAATCGATATCCGTTTTCGAGACCACTTCCTTGACTAGGGACCTTAGGAAGTCGGGATCCGCGCCACTAGAATCGATTAGGAAGAATGTCGTATGCAAACCTTTCTTCTTAGCATAGTTGCAGGTATCTATGGCCTTGTCAATAACGTCGCTTCGCGTCCAGTCGTAGCCTTTGGTAATCAGCGTCTCGTTACAGGGAAGCTCCACGAGAGCACCCCAGGCCCCCGCGTCCACAGCCATGTCTACGTCGCTCCGCATTCCTCGGCAGAACACAACCACTTTGGCCCGCACCTGTTTCGCGATGGCCTGGACTGCCTCGAAATCGTCTTGTGAGACAGCCGGCATTCCTGCTTCCAGCCGTCCAATGCCTAGTTCGTCGAGCGCCTTCGCCAGACGCACCTTGTCTTCCTTCGTGAAGACAAGCCCCGGATACTGCTCCCCGTCCCTCAGAGTCACATCGTACACTGTGACCTGGCGCGGCAGCTCCAGCGCCTCTCGGTCCTTGAATGTCCACGGGCTGATGAATGACTTGTCCGTTACCCACGGTTGCCCGCCCGCTAGTTTCACCGGCGCTCACCTACCTCGTTTCGTCTCCTCTCCGTGGCTTCGCAGTTCCCTTTCTCCATTCTGACATCCTCTCCTTGCGGCAAGGCATCCGACCCAAGCAGCCCAGGGTTGACTCCTCTCAGGCACTGCCCCACGCTCAGTTCGAAACCAAGTCGCCTCAATTCGTCCTCAATAGCGAGAAGAACCCCCACGCCGTTTGCCACGGTCGCCTGGGGGCCCATGTGTCCGACGCGAATGGCCCTCTCCGAGCAGGGCACGGCAGCTCCGGCAATCAGTATCCTGTGATTCGTCCTGATGCCTTCACGGACTGTCTCTGCGCTCGCGCCGTCTGGGAGAATCGCTGTAGTGACGGTGGGAGATGCGACCTCGTCCGGAACGTATGGGGCAAGACCAAGACCACGCATTCCCTGCCGGATCAACTGCGAAACGCCTTTGTGCCTGGCAAAACGGCTACCCAGGCCTTCTTGCAGGACCGATTGAAGGGCCTCACGAAGCGCAAGGAAGTTGCTAACGGCCATTGTTGTAAGCGTTGGATGCCAGTTCGCCCACTCCACAGATCGCTTCCGCCACGCATTGAGGTTCAAGTACCACCCCGGTCCCCTAGTCCGATTCTCGAGGATGGACCAAGAACGAGGACTCACAGCAACCAAACACAGGCCCGGCGGAGCCCCCAGTGCCTTCTGAGATGCAGTCACGCACAGGTCGATCCCCCACGCATCCATGTTGAGCTCTGCTCCGCCGAGCGAAGAGACTGCATCCACCATCAGAAGGGCACCGCGGGCTTGGCAGATGCCGCCGTATTCCTGTACTGGGTTGAGGAGCCCAGTGTGTGTCTCTGAGTGCACGACAGCCACGGAGGCCACGCCTTCTCGTTCTGCAAGCAGTCGCTCAAGTGCACTTGCTGGAATCGGCGTCTCCCAGGGGAACTCCACCTCCTCGACCTCGTCGCTGTACGTTCTTGCGATGGTGACGAGTAGCTTCCCAAACACCCCGTTTGTCGGTATGACTGTGCGGCCCCCATTGCCCGCGATCTGACTCAAACAGGCCTCCAATCCTGCGCTCCCGCTCCCGACCATGATGAACACGTCACCGGCGGTTTGAAAAACCCGTCTCGCCATTTGAATCGTGTCTGCGTGGATTCGCGCGAACTCAGCCTCGTAGTGAGGCACAAGGGGCCGCGCCATCACCTCGAGGATCTCGGGCTCCACTTCGACGGGACCTGGTATCATCAGTTTCACATGTCCACTCATGTCCTCTCCGCTTTCACAGCTCTCAGTCCCTTGTTGAACGCCACCAATGCGGCGTCTAGGTCGGCATCAGAGTGCGCAAACGTCACGCCGTGGTGAAACAAATAACTCCTGTGCATCCAGATTCCCTCACGGAGAACAACGCGCTGGAACTCACTAAACGCCTTGCTATCAGCGCTCTGTGCGTCCCGATAGTTCGTGATACCGCGGTCGACGAAGAACACCTGGAACTGGCCGCCGCATTCCTCAAGCCGAGCGGCGAGACCAAGAGCTTGCGCGTACTCGGCAAACCCTTCGCTCAAACGACGCGTCGCCGCCTGCAGCCGCCGCTGGACCGCCCCGTCCCTGAGCTTCGCTAGGCAGGCTGCTGCTGCTGCGAGTACCACATACTGGCCATTGTACGTCCCACCGTACAAGACCCGCCCGCCCGGCCTGCTCAAGTCCATCATCTCGCCTCTCCCGACCACCGCACTCAATGGGTATCCATTAGCGATCGCCTTCGCGAAGACCGCGAGATCCGGAATCACACCGAACCGTTCCTGGGCCCCCCCCGGTGCCAGGCGGAATCCGGTGATAACCTCGTCGAAGATAAGGACGACACGATGCCGTCTTGTCAGCTCGCGCACCGCCGACAGGTATCCATGCTTAGGCAACACGCAACCGCAGTTGAACATGACCGGTTCGATCAGCACTGCTGCAACCTTCTCTCGGTTCTTCTCTAGCGCCTCCTCCAGCGCTGCTGCATCATTGAATGGGACAACCAGAACGCAGTCAAGGGTGTTGGGACGAAAGCCATCTGCGTCGAGGACAGGGCGCGGGGCTCTGGCTGGTCCGGCAAGAGCCGGATCGGGGTGAACACTGACCTGTGCTTCGTCGAACCAGCCGTGATACCCGCCTTCTACCTTGATGATCTTCACCTTACCAGTGAAGGCTCGCGCGATCATCAGCGCCTTCATGACCGCCTCAGTCCCCGTGTTTGCGAACCTCACGCGCTCTGCGCAGGGAATCATGTCGCGGAGTTGTATCGCAACGCTGAGGCTCAACTCCGATTCAAGACCCGCAGTGAGGCCACGGCGTACCGCTTCGAGAACCGCGCTCTCTATGTCGCGGTCCGCGTGTCCGAGAATGCACGCCCCGTTGCCAACCATGTAGTCGATATACTCGTTTCCATCCACGTCCCATATTCGCGAGCCTCGGGCCGTCCTGAAGTAGATCGGGGCGCGAAAGTTCGAGTGTACCCCGCCAGGCACGACGCCGCTGCATCGCTGAAACAGAGACTCAGATTGCTCTGTCTTCATGTGCGCCATTCCCCCTTGATGCAGATTGCCTAGACGATTCGGCGCTTTACGTCCGCTCGATCAACTGGGCCGAATACCGCCACGCCGTCCATACTGACGAGGTCTACGTCGCATTCTCCTGCAAGGCACCGACTGCTGCCCTGCCCGCCTGCCCTTGAGCCGAGAAAGTGCATCTTAGAACCTATTCGACTCCACTGGCTGCTCCTCGATGTCATTCTCTCCTTCAACTAGGCCTGCGAGGCCACGATCCATTGTCACTTCCGCTCCTCGTAAAGGTTGCCGAACTCCCAACCCGAAAACAGTCTGAGGAACCCTGCCACTGCAGTCACTGCGGCCTCGAGGAAACGGTCGCCACTCTCCTTTGTCGCGACGGTCGGATCTCCCACAACGCCCGTTTTCGTAATGTCTTTCAAGTGGAATCCAAGGTTCACCTTGCTCGGTACGTACCAACCAGGCATGAAATACCCATTTGACCAGTTGGGAAGGAACTTCTTGGCCTTTGACATGTCAACTTGGGATGGGTCGATGGCAAGCACCGCCGATGTCTCGAATTCACACGAATGCGAGATCCCTCCCATCTCCGAGCGCCTGATCTCCTGTACTTCTTCTCGGATGAACCGCCAGTAGCTTGCCGTCGCGCACATCACTCGCCGTCCCGCTTGGCGGCGGAGCTCGTTCACCACCAGCTGAAGGGGGGCTTCGTTGCCGCCATGTCCATTCAGGAAGAAGATGCGGCGGAACCCGTGCCGGATGATAGACATCCCAACCTCAGTCACCGCTCGTACAAACGTCTCATCACTCAATGTCAGCGGACCGGGGAACTCCATGTGGTGTTCCGAACAGCCGATCGTGATCGTAGGCGCCAATAGGACCGGAGTCTCGGCTACAGCCGTCCTCACTGCACGCTCGGCAATCTCTCCTACAATCATCGAGTCCGTCCGCACAGGCAAGTGGAGCCCGTGCTGCTCAATCGAGCCCACCGGGACAACGACCACCGTTCGCTGGTCTCTTGACGCCGCGCCGATTTCCGGCCAAGTCAGGTCAGCCCAGTGGTATGGGGTCTTCACTTTCCCCTCCTCTTTGGGAGGTAGGCGACGATTTCGTCGAGCCCGAGTTTACGCAGACGCTCCGGAGTTGGCCCGAGCTCGTCGAATCCCCTCGCCACATAGTACTCGTCGATTCGTGCTTGCAGCTCCCGGTCCTCGATCGGTCGGCCGGCACTGCTCCCCGTCCGAAGTGGCTCCTTCAGCCGAGCAGGAATGTCATCGTCAGCGCGCGTGTATCCCTCCCGCGCGGCTAGCACCTTTCGCAAAGCGTAGTTTCGCTCACCGACCTCTAGCATTTCGGCTGCTGAGATCTCGCGGCCGGTGATCGAAGTCAGCGCCTCACGAATCCTCTTGAATGGGTAGAACGCCCCGACTGACTTGCCCCACGAGATATTCGCGCACATCACCAGCGAGTTCGTAAACGACATCAGATCTTCGAAAACCTTACATAGTCTTGGGGTGTCACGCCAGTCAAAGCGTTCCTTCCCTTCGAGCACTCCGAGTTCTTCAATCGGGGCCTTCAATCCCTCCAACATGGTGTCGTGGAACGCCTCCAAGTGGGTTCCCCCGCGGGGACTGGTGGCATAGCTAATGGCCAGACCGACCTTCCCCCGCGGGTCGTGCATGGCCACTTCCTGTCCCTTGACCTGCACTGCGAAGTCGACGCCCCACTCCTGGGCAAGAGCGTCAATCCCGCGCGCCAGCTCCTTTCCTAGGCCTTGCTGATGTGCGATTTCGTCGATCAGCCTCAAGAGCACATTCGCGTCTCCCCAAGGCAGTCTCGCATCTATCACGCCTTTCTCACTGGCCTCCATGGCAAACGCAATCGTGACCCCGGTGCTGATGGTGTCAAGTCCATAGGCGTTGCACTTCTGGTTCGCCAAGGACAGGGCGTTCAAGTCGTCCACGAGACAGAGCGACCCCAAGGCTGCTGCCGACTCATACTCCAGTCCCCCGTAGGCCTCGTGCACAGGCTGGCCGGCGTACGCTGTCCTAACAACGCGCTTACACCGCACTGGGCAGGCCGTGCACGTCTCACGGCCGACCAGGATGGTTTCTGCCAGTCGGTGGCCGTCTATTGCCTTCGCCCCGACGAAGGTGCCCTCCGCGAAGTTGCGGGTCGGCAGTATCCCAAGCTCGCTCAGCGCCTCCACTTGCCCAATTGAGCCGTAGTCCCCCAGGCTCCGCGTGCCAGGATCCTCCATCAGCCAATGTGAGAACTCCCGGCTCAGAGTCCCCAGCTGTTCAGGCGCAGCGAACTGCTTTGCCGCGGTGCCCTTAAGAGCAATGGCCTTCACTCTCTTGTCCCCCATGACTGCCCCAAATCCCGGGCGCCCCGCAGCTCGGCTGTAGTCATGCATCACACAGGCGTGTATCACGCGATTCTCCCCCGCTGGCCCAATGCTTGCCACCTTGACTCTTCCATGTCGCTTCTTGAGCCAGTCTTCTGTCTCCTGTACCTCCTTCCCCCATAGCTCGGCTGCATCGCAGAGTGTCGCCCCCTGCTCCGCAATCAGCAGGTACACCGGCTTCTCGCTCTTCCCCCTGAACAGAATCCCGTCGTATCCCGATCGCCCTAATTCATGCGCGAAGTACCCTCCCGAGTACGAATCAGAGACTGAGTTGGTTTTCGGCGATTTCGCTAGGACCACATGCCGTCCAGAACCGGGGAACCCCGACCCCTGGAAGGGGCCACCTGCGAAAACCAGCAGGTTCTCATCTCCCCAGGGGTCGATCTTAGGTTTCAGCTCATCCAGCAGAAGTCGGAGAGCCACACCATAGCCGCCCAGGTGTAGTGTCTGCCACTTCTCCGGGATTTCCCGATCATGAAGCTTTCCCGCCGCCAAGTCCACTTCCAGATACCGCCCAAAGTAACCTCTCATGTTATCTCCTCACAGAGCCATTCCTCTTAACGGCCAATCGGCTCCGCGACCTCGCGTGATATCCTGCCTGGCCGGAGCCCTGCCCTCTTCCGCTGCCCACTTCTCTACCTCGTACGTCTCGCCTCCTCAGCACCAAGACCGCGAATGCGCCTCACCGGCGGAAGCCCCGTCAGGTGCGCACGCGGTACCGCTCTGCGGAATCGGGCGGAACTGCGAATCCGATCCCCGACTTCTCCGGAATGCGAACCAGTCCGCACACGGCCATCGTGATTGCCGGGCTGACTGAGTCCTCGACGAAGCTCTGCAGCGTCGCGGAGAAGTCACTCGGCTGTTCGAAGGCCGGCAGGGTCGCTGTCGCCAGATTGCCCCCCTGCCCCAAGCCAGTTTCCACCATAGTCACCTCCTGCCCCGGCTGAGCGTCCGCCATCAAGGCAGCGAGGTTTCCCATCGTCCCGCTCGGTACGCAGAGCCCCGCCTCCTTCTCCTTGCCCATCAACCGCGAGCCCCGAGACACTCCAATTCATGGACACAATCGGATCATCGCCAAACACGGCGTTCCTGAGTCTCGTGCTCTGCATGACAGCATACACGGCCAGCGTTGGCATGGTCAACGTATCGCTGGGTGGGTCGACGATGCTGCCCGCAGTTTCATTCTCCCACTCCTGCCTGCGAGAAACCCCTTCTCGGCGCCCCCTCCGCTAGCTGGACACAAGCAGACTCTTCTCCACGTTCGCGATGTCCTTGAATCCACTTCCCGTGATCAAAGCCACCACTCGATCCCCGCTGTCCAGGATCCCTCGTTCACGCGCCACAATAACACCAGCCACACTTAGCGCGCCTGACGGCTCAGCAAAGATCCCCTCTTGCCGAGCTAGCAGCCTCATAGCGTCGATGATCTCTTCGTCAGGCACATCTAGCATCGCTCCTCTCGTCTCCCTCACGGCGCGCAGTGTCTCAGCGCCATCCAGCCCCGGATCCTCCAACATCACCCCCGTGGCGATTGTCTCGACGCTTGTCACTGGCTCGACCGTTCTGGCATTGCGGCGGAAGGCGCGGACGACGGGGTTGCAGCCTTCGGGTTGCACACCCAGCAGACGCGGCATCCTTTCTATTAGTCCCCATTGCAGCAGCTCTGCGAACCCCTTTCTGAGACCGAGGAGGAGTGTGCCTGCGCCCACAGGTGTTGCGACAACGTCCGGGAGGCCTTGCTCGGCAATCTCGTACGCAATGGTCTTGAAGCCTTCCACCGCAAGCGGGTTCTCCTGTGCCGTGGTACTTAGCACCGCCCACCCGTGCTCGTCTGCCGCCTGCCGCGCAGCTGCACGAAGAAGTCGACCAGAGGTCGATCTCGGTTGGACCACTCGAGCTCCGAAGCTTCTGGTGTGCACTACCTTCTCACGCGGCGCGCCTTCCGACATAAAAACCACGCACTCGATTCCGGCGGCAGCTGCATACATGGCAACGGAACCGGCTGCGTTGCCACTGGATGTGAGCACCACAGTGCTGCGGCCTTGCGCGACCGCCACGCTGACCATCAAGGCCGCGGCGCGATCTTTGAACGATCCGCTGGGATTCCTCCCCTCATCCTTAAAGAACAGAGAGCAGCCTATCCTCTGGTTAATAGCTCGGCTCTCGTGAAGGGGAGTCCATCCTTCATCCAAGGAGATGGCGTTCTCGACCGGAGGCAGCACCCTTCTGTATCTCCAGATACCCGGCGCCTGGCTGCGTAGCGTAGCAAACCGCCTGAACCGTTTCCGGGCGTACAACGCCTCGACGATTCCGTCGCCTCTCGGGCAGGGTACTCCGCAGGTCTCGAGCTCCTGCCCGCACGACCGGCACCGGTAGACTGGATCCTGACGGACGGACAAGTTTCTCCTCCTCCTTCACTCCTGACCAAGCGCCCCAAGCCTGCCGTCGAAGCCAGGCACTCACATCTTCGGATCGAGAACGTCGCGCAGGCCGTCGCCCACGAGGTTCACGGCCAGAACAACGACCACGATCACCGATCCCGACCAGAGAGAAACCCATGGTGCCACCCTGAGAAAGTCGCGGGACTCGTTCAGGATGTTGCCCCAACTCGGCGCCGGCGGTGGCGTACCCACTCCCAGGAAACTCAGCGCCGCTTCCACAAGAATCGCTAGGCCGAAGACCAGAGTCTGTTGTACAATCAGAGCCGCCAGAACATTCGGAAGAATATGCCGGCGGAGGATGCGAGCGTCTGATGCACCGGCCGCCCGTGCCGCTTCCACGTAGTACTCCTGCTTGACCGATACCACCTCGCTTCGGCAGACCCGTGCTGTGCGCGGGATGTACACCAGCGTGAGCGCGAGAACGGCGTTCAATTCCGAAGGGCCGAGGACCGCCATGAATGCAATTGCAAGGAGAATCTCGGGAAACGCAAGAAGCGTGTCCATCGCTCGCATCATGATGCCTTCGAGTCGACGGTAGTAGCCGGAGACAAGGCCGATGAGTCCTCCAAACAGGGCGGACAGAAGGCTCACCGAAAGCCCCACCCTAAGCGAGACGCGTGAGCCGAATATGACGCGACTAAGGACGTCTCGCCCGAAGTCATCGGTGCCAAGCCAATGTGCAGAGCTCGGCTTGCTCAGGATGCTGCGCACATCCATCTTGTTTGGCCCGTAGGGTGCGATCCACGGAGCGAAGACAGCCAACACAACAAACACTGCTAGCAGGACCATCCCCGTCATCGCTGCCTTGTTGCGCACGAATCGTCTTAGGATCTTCTTGACGCGTGAGCTGGACTGGTCCACGTGCGCAGTCCATGCTTTCCCTTTCCTACCGTGCGTTCTCATTCTGCGATCGTTGGTCACCCTCTTTCAATAGCGGATCTTTGGGTTCAAGACCGTATAGAGAATGTCCACCAGGAAATTCATAAATATGAACATAAAACCAACTACGAGAATGCAACCTGTAAGTAGTACATTATCTCTCTTGTTCACCGCAATCAAGAGCGCCCGGCTTATCCCGGGAATCGTGAAAACTGTTTCGATGACCACAGTCCCCCCCACCAACCCCGCGTACGTAAGCCCGATAATCGTGACAACCGGCAGCATCGCGTTCCGCATCGCGTGCTTCACGACGACCAGCCGTTCTTTCACACCTTTCGCCCGTGCCACTGTTACGTACATCTCACCAAGTACCTCAAGGAGGGTCGAGCGCATCATCCGCGCGATCGAAGCCGCGTTGATGAGACCCACCGCAAGCACCGGTAGGACCAGGGTCCTCACCCACTCAAGAACACTCTCGCTTGGTGGCACGTATCCTCCAGATGGAAGCCATTCCAGGGCGACCGCAAAAAAGAAGATGAAGTTAAGCCCCATCCAGAAACCCGGAACCGAGACACCCAGCGTGGCAAAGAGAATCGCGAGCTTGTCAACAAGGCGCCCCCGGTGCACTGCAGCGACAGCCCCCAGCGGAATGCCAATGCCAACAGCGAGAACAAGGCCAAAGGTTGCCAGAACAAGCGTGACCGGAAGCTTCTCGCCGATGATCTTTGTCACGGGCTCTTGTAGGTAGAAGGACTTCCCGAGATCTCCATGCAGCAGGACTCCCTTTAGCCAGGTGCCGTACCTGACAAGAAAAGGCTTGTCCAATCCCCAAGCATGTCGCCTTGCCTCCACCAGCTCGCGAGTTGCCCTGACCCCGAGCGAGACAGTCGCAGGATCACCTGGGATTAGGTCCATCAAGCCGTAGATCAAGAAGGACAGTGTCAGCAGAACCAGAACCATCGCCGCGAACCTGCGCGCAACGTACGAGATCATGATCTAGGCTTCAGCACTCCACCTATCGACCCAAAGACGGCGAGGCGCGGCACGTGCTCTGGCCGCACCTCGCCTTTCGGTCGCTTACGGCTTCCCGCTACTTCTTGTCTATCCAGACGTTCCAGAACGTCTCGCGCTTGAACGCCTGGTAGTTCTTCACGTACGCCTGATGCACCTGCAAACTCTTGAAGTTTCCGATGATGCAGCAATACGGGTCATCAAGCAACAGGGACTGAATCTGCCCCCACAGTGTGTACCGAGCCTCGAAATCCTCAGTCTGGTACTCAACATTGAACAATTCCGCGATCGCCTTCGCCGTCGGCGAGATGTAGCCCTCCTTGGCGATCGTCGGGTTGTTTGTCGCGTCACCCATAACCAGGCTCGCGTTGTGGCCGGAGTCTGGGTCGTAGACGTAGGCGTTCGCATCCGGGTCCACAGGGAATCCAAGCCCGGTGCACCAGATGTTCATGTTGGTGCCGACTTGAATGTGATTCACGAAGGCAGCCCATGGGTAGACGGCTAGAATGCAGTTGAAGCCTGCTGCCACCCACTGCTCATACATTGCCAGAGACTCACGGTAGATCCAGTCGTAGTCACGGGTGGTGCTGATTATGATTTCGGCGTTATCGTACTTAGCCTCTTGCGCCAACCTCTTGGCTTCCGCGACGTTCGCCGGACTGTACTTCTCCATGCCAACGTTCGACCACCAGTTCACTTGGTCGTCGAAGAAGACGCTGCAGTCAGCAGAGTAGAAGTCCTTCTGTCCGTATGCCGTGAAGTTCAGCACCTCGTCCATGTCCAAAGCGACTCGAAGAGCAAGACGGATCTTGGGATCGCTCGTCGGCCACTTAGTGCAGTTCACGAAGTAGATGGGCTTGTAGTACGGGCTGAACGCTCTCGAGACAAGCTTCGGATTCGCGCCAAGCCGGGACGCTTCCGACAGAGGGATCTCAGTTGCAAGATCGTACTTGCCCGTTTCCAGTCCGGCAATGCGAGCGCCTGCCTCGGGAACGTAGTTGAAAACGACCTTGTCCAGGTAGGCGATGCGGCGCCCACCATACCCGGTCGCCTCAAACGCAGTGAGCGGCGTGTAGCCGTCGAAACGCTGGATCACTACCTTCTCTTCCGTCCACGACTCGAGCTGGTACGGCCCCGTGCCTACGATTCCTTCCGCCGGGATCGGCGTATCCCCGTACTTGTCAATGATTGCCTTAGGATAGATGCCGGCTCCGTTCACTGTGGTGTTGAGAGCGGTGAGCAAACGTGTTGGTGACGTCAGCACAAACCTGACGGTGTAGGGATCTACGACGACGATCTCCTTGACGTTCTTGAAGTCGCTCTTCCTCTCAGCGACGCGGATGAAGCGGTCGATCGAAGCCTTCACATCGGCAGCCGTCAGCTCGCCATAACCTTTCTGGAACTTCACTCCCTTCCGCAGGGCGAAGGTCCAAGCAAGCTTGTCGGCACTGATCTCCCAAGACTCAGCAAGCTGCGGAATATCTTTGAAGTCCCGGCTGAACGTCGTGACTGTCTCGAAGATGTGGCAAGCGATGGCTTCACATGCCCCCGCCGTCGTCTGGTGCCAATCTAGATACGGAGGCGAGATCCCAAGCGCAACTTCCAGTGTCCCGCCGTACTTCCCTTCTTCCGCAGCGACGAAAACCGAGAGACCCAACGCCAAGATCAGCGCTATAAGCAAACCCCATCGATAGCTCACTGTTTCTCCCTCCCTGTTTCGATTCCGCCCACCTGAGGAACTCCGTATTCCCCTTGCCACAGAAAACCATCCTTCCCAGCAGTTCCTTATTCTCACCTCCTTTTCGCACGCTCGGTCTACTGGAGAGGCAACTTGATCTCGCCGCCCTTCTCAATCGACATCTCCGTGGCGAGGGCGACCTCGAGCGACCGCCTTCCGTCCATTCCGCTAACACAAGGCTCCCGATCAGCCTCCAGACACTCGACGAAGTGAGCGACCTCCGTCTGCACCGCGCCGACCAGGCGGCCTTCAACTTCCGTCCAGAGTCGCGTGACTGGGAACTTCCAGCCTTCGGGAGCAACCGTCATCAGATTCATCGGGACGAAGTCGAGCGCGCACTGCCCTTTGGTGCCGATCACCTGCATCTTGGCGTCACCCCAGGAGTTCTCCGGCAGCCCCCAGCCCGTCTCCACAACGCCCAAGCTCCCGTCGCGGAACTCGAACATTGACCACGAGAAGTCCCATGTCCCCAACTCCTCCTGCACCCGGCCGCGAACGGCCTTCGCATAGACAGTCTTAACCGCGACGCCTTCGTGGTACCATAGAATCTGATCAATGTCATGGACAGCGATGTAGTTGGTAACACTTGTTCTCCCCTTCAGTCGGCGAGCCTCGTCGATGGATCCGTTCCGTCGGCCATAAGCGACCTTCAGCTTGCCAATCTCCCCATTCTGGACCGCACGCTTGATGGCAACATACGCTGGCTCAAATCGCAGGATGTAGCCAATCATGAGCTTCCGCTTTGCGTTGGCGCACGCCGCAATGATCCGGTCTGCTTCGTCAAGGGTGCGAGCAATGGGTTTCTCTAGGAACACGTGACATCCGGCACTGACTGCCTGAAGGACTGGATCCACGTGCAGCGGCTCGGGCGTGGCGATGATCACTGCATCGAGTGACTCCCTCTTCAGCATCTCGCCATAGTCCAGGTATAGGCGAGCCCCAAGCTCCTCCGGTGACCGGAAGAGCCGGAGACCGACCGCGCTCTTCTCCGAGTACCCCGCAGGATCAGCTACTGCGACAAGCTTCACTCCGGGTATCTCGGCCGCAACACGCCCCAACAGCTGGCCCATCCACCCATACCCGATGACGCCTAGCCTCTTGCCCATCCACTACCTCCTTGACGCTCGGATTGCCGTCGCTTCCGGCATCCACTCATAGTCGAGGTTTCCCAATCCCTCCTGACTAGGAACGATCCCCTGTCCGAAACGCAAGGGCCGTGACGTTCAGTACGGCACGGCCCTTGGCACACGGTCTGCATGCGTTACCTGCACAGCCCGTTCCGCGGAATGAGCCAATACACTACCTCCCCCACGCACATGCCACTTCAGTTCGGGCTCAGCCCCTCAGCGGTTGCCAGCATAGCATGAATCCGCATTATCGTCAACGGGGGTGCATTGCCTCACCAAGAAAGTACACGAAGCGGGAGGTGAGGCTACGGTGTCTCTCGGGAATTGAGCGAAGAGACGCCGATGGCGCTGACGATGACCGAGAAGCAGGCGGTAACGAAGCAATTGGCGCTTGAGTACAGGCGGGCAACAAAGAAGGAGAAGGGGAAGATCCTCGACTCGGTGATCCAACTGACACAGTACAACCGTTCCTACGCGGCGCGGGTGCTGCGGCAGCGCGCTCGAGCCACCGTGCTGGGACGGGGAACCGCAGGGGGTGTCAGGGTCACCTTGGTCGAGGACGAACGGACGAAGCGCAGGAAGCAGTCCACGAACAGGTCTAAGGAAGTACGAGCAGGGGGTTCTTGTCCCGTTGCGGAAGATCTGGGTGATCTGTGATGGCATCTGCGGGAAGCGGCTGGGTCCCTACCTGACCGAGATCGTCCCCACGCTGGAACGGCTGGGCGAGTTGACGATCGAGGATGCGGTGAGACGCAAGCTCATGGCGATCAGCCCGGCGACGATCGACCAGTTGCTGGCTCCGGTGAGGAAGCGCTACCGGCTGAGATCCCGATCGAACACCAAGCCGGGGACGCTGTTGAAGCATCAGATCCCGATCCGGCCGGACGTTCAGTGACTGGGATGAGTGGCGTACCGGGTGGACAGAAACGGAGGCGGTGAGGAACAGGGCGCAGAGGTGGGTCTTTGCCGGGCTGGAGAAGGCCAAAGAGAGGTTTCCGTTTGAGATCCGCGGGATCGATTCCGACAACGGGAGTGAGTTCATCAACAACCACCTGTTCCGGTACTGCGTCGAGAACAAGAGCACGTTCACGCGGAGCAGGCCGTACCGGAAGAACGACAACTGCTTCGTAGAGCGGAAGAACTACTCCGTCGTGAGAAGGGCAGTCGGGTACCGCCGGTATGACACAGCGAGCGAGCTTGAGGGGCTCAATGAGCTGTACGCGGTGCTGAGGTTGTACACGAACTTCTTCCAACCGGTGATGAAGCTGATCGAGAAGACACGGACGGGGAGCAAGGTGAAGAAGAAGTACGATCGGGCGAGGACGCCTTACCAGAGGGTGCGGGAATCGGGCTTCATTCCCCCAGAGGCGAAGGAGGCGCTCAAGGAGACCTACGCGACGCTGAACCCCGTGAAGCTCTCTCGGGAGGTCAGCCGCTTGCAAGACAGGTTGGAGGCACTTGCCCGGTCGAAAAGCGAGGCGGACCGGAACGAACAGAACGTCAACTTGGAGTACATTCCTACATGAGGCAACGAGGTCCGCGAGGCGGAAAGGTGGTTGGGACCGCCTTTTTGCTCGACAGACGGGGGTGCAGAAGGCGCCGAGCGGATTCGTCCAGTGGTGTATTCCCGGTCGAGAGTGCTCCCCGGAAACTGGACCACGCAGAAGGTGAGCAGGTCATCCGGAGGATCCGAGTGATCACGAGGGATGTAATGCCCAAGAGAAGGGAATTCTAGGCGCTGGTTGGGAGAGGAGGATTCGAACCCCCACTAACAGGGCCAGAGCCTGTCGTCCTGCCATTAAACGATCTCCCAGACTTACGTTGCATCTTAAGCAAGAGGCCAATCGCTGTCAAGAACTCGGTTGCCACCTGCCGCGCGAAGGAGCTAGAATGGCGGCGCGATGAACGGGATTCGGGAGCCGATCGTGGCGGGTGCGTTCTACCCTGGAACGGCGTCGTCCCTCTCCGCCGCGCTCGGTCGTCTCTTGCCCGAAGAAGTCCGCGCCGCGAAGGCGCCTCTGGCCGGGCC
>Ga0315291_10005759_pt1 | contig 15478 bp, 9 predicted proteins | sample YL17G12_20_MG_FD_203070 | JGI IMG/M metagenome (GOLD analysis project Ga0315291, IMG submission 203070) | Sediment microbial communities from Yellowstone Lake, YNP, Wyoming, USA - YL17G12_20 | ecosystem: Environmental > Aquatic > Freshwater > Lake > Sediment | place: USA: Wyoming | collected...
CCTGCCCCCCCCTCTCCCCTCCTCCTCCCCCCCCCCCGGGATGTTGGTGGGGCGTGCCCATGAAACGCGGCGCGGGCGGCGTCCCAAAGAGCGCGCGCGTTGTTGTGGTCGTGTGTCGTGGTGGGGAATGGTCAGCGCGGGGAATGAAAACGCCCTCGTCCCACGCTCAGCCGCGCACCGCGCCCATGGGCGCGCGCCCGCGGCGGCGGGACAGTGCAAACGCGGCGCCGCCCGCGGCGGCGAGCAGGACGGCGGGCACGAGCACGCCGACCGCGACCGCGCCGCCCTTGGACAGGCCACCCTTTTTGGGGGCGCCGCCCAGGGGCGCCGCGTCCAGCACGCCCGGCAGCGACGCCGACGCGAGCGAGGCGCGCACGCCGTCGGGCGACGCCGCCGCCGCAAACGCTGTCGCGGGCACGGTCCCGGCCGCCAGCCGGCCCACGGCCGGCACCAGCTGGGCCTGGGCGACGTACATCGTCTTCTGCGCGTCGGCCGGGTTGCGCGCCGCGCCCGCCTCGGCGTTGAGCGAGGCGACCGCGCCCGCCGCGGCGGCCGCGACCGCCGGGTCGACCGGCGGCGGCGCGCCCGCGGGGTTGGCGGCGGCCATCGCCTGCGCGCGCGCAAAGATCGAGGCGACGACGGCGGCGTCGGCCAGGTTGAGCGTCGCGCCCTTGACCGGGTTGGCGGCCGCGGGAGCGGCCGCGGCGTCGGCCTCCGGCTCGGCCGCGGGCGCGGCGGCCGTGTCGGCCGCGCCCGGCAGGCGCAGCGTGGGCAGGGCCGGGGGGGCGCGGCGCTGGGGCGGGCCCTGGGGCGGGCCCTCGCGGCGCGGCGGGCCGGCGGCGTCGGCCTGGGCCAGGCGGCGGCCGCCGCGGGCGAGAGCGGGCGCCGGGGCGGCAGCCGCGGGCGCCTCCTCCTCCTCCTCCTCGGGCGAGGCGGCGTCGGCGGCCGCCGGCGCGGCCGCCACCGCGGGCGCCTCCTCCACGCCCGCCGCCTTGGCCGCAGCCACCGCGGCTTCCGCCACCGCGCCATACGCCAGCACCGCGGCATTGGCATACGCCGGCGTGTCGCCCGCCAGCAACGCGGCCGCCATGGTCACCGTGTTAGCGACCGCCGCGTCGGCGCGCGCGGCCGTCATCGCGGGGCCGTCCGGGTTGGCCTCGGCCAGGGCAGAGGCCAGAGCGTCGTGGGTGGCGACGTCGATGGAGGGGTCGAGGCCGAACGCGGACGTGAGGTGCGCTTGGGTCATGCCCGCCGCGCCGCCGAAGACGAGCAGCGACGACAGGGGCGACGCCGCGGGCCCGCGCGCCACCGCGTCCGGCGTCGTCGGCAGGGGAGTGGCCAACGGGTTGAACGAGGGGAGCAGGGTGGCGCGGTCGAAGCAGTGGCCGGGCGAGTCGCCGGGCGCCGAGACCGACGCGTACTGTTTGCCGCGCGCGGCCGGGATGACGTACGCGACAGCCCCGGGGTGGTCCGCCAAGATCGCGGCCGGCACGCCAAAGCGGCCGCCCTTGACGGTCGTCAGGAAGCCGTCGACCTTGTCAAACGTGCCGTCGGCGCGCGGGGGGGACCCCACGACCAGGGCGCAGTCGGACACGTAGCCGTCGTAGGCCACCCCCATGAGCGTGGGCGACCCGTCCGCCCCCACCGGCAGCATCTTGGCCGCGGCGGACGCGGCGTCGGCCGCGCGCGCGGCGGCGTGCGCCGCCTCGCGCGCCGCCTCGGCGTCGGCCGCCATCTTGGCGGCCTCCTCCTGCCAGTCGTGCCCGCCAAAGTTGGCGGACGACGCGGCGGGCGTGCCGGCCGCCGCGGCGCGGGCGGCGTCCGAGGGCGGCGCGCCCGCGGGCGCGTCGCCGCGGCGCGCGGGGCGCGGCGGCTTGGGCGCCGCGTCGATGAACGCCTTGGCCGCGGCCCACGGGTTGTCGCCCAGCTTTTCGCCGCCGGGCACCTTAAGGAAGGGGGAGGCCTGCGAGAACTGGACGTTGACGGGGGCGGCGGCGGCGTCGAACGGGTTTTTGACGGTGAAGCCGGTCGGCACGGGCGTGCCCTTGCCCGACGACGCCTTGAGGAACGACACCAGGTGCGCCGTCAGCTTCTCCGCGTCCGACGCGGCCGTCGCCACCCACTCCTTGCCCGAGGGCGCGTCCTTGACGCCGACGCAGTCGAAGAAGGGGTTGCCCGTCTCGCCGCGCACGACCTGGTCGAAGCGCACGCCCAGCGCGTCGATCGCCGACTTGGGCGGGTGCACGCGCGCGGTGCCGGTGGCGGGGTCGAACGTGATGAGGGGGGGGCGCTTGGGGTCGGGCTTTTTGAGCATGTCGCGCAGCGTCGCGTTTTTGTTGGCGAGCGACGCGCGCACCGCGTCGACCAGCCCTTCGCCGCCGCCGTAGGCCGCGGCCAGGGTGGCGTTCTTGGAGGCGAGGACGGCGGCCAGGGTCGAGTTCTTGGCGGCCAGGGCGGCCATGAACGTGGCGTTCTTGGCCGCGAGCCCCGCGACGAGCGACGCGTTCAGCCCCGCGATCGACGCGAACGAGTTGAACTGCTGGAGCGCCACCCGGTCGCCCATGTCGGCCAGCGCCTCGCGCCCAAAGTCTTCCTCGTCGGCGGCGCCCGACTGGACGCGCTCCATGAGGCGGTTGTACGCGCCCGCCGATTCTTCGGCGACCGCGTCGGACAGTTCCTCCGAGTTGGCGAACTTGTTCTCCCCGGTGATCGGGTTGGTCAGCTGCGGCTCGCCGCCCGCGGGGGCGCCCAGGAGGGCGGCGGGGTCGACGATCTTGGCGCCGGCGGGGTTGATCGTGTCGTCCATCGACGGTTTGGTGGGGGCGCCCATGGTGGCCGCCGCCGGCTCGGCCGTCGGGTCGGCCGCCGCCGCCATCGCGGCAATGGTCGGGTCCTCGGCCAGCAGGGAGCGGCGGGTCGCCGGCGCGGGCGCGGCGACGCCGGCCGCGAGCGCGAGCGCGGTCGGCCCGCGCGCGCCCGCGTCGAACGGCGTGCACGCCCACTCTTTGCCCTCGGCCGAGTAGGTGCGCACTTCGGGCACGTCGGAGGCGGTCATGGACGCTTTGCCGATGGACGCCTCTTGGTCGAGGGCGAGGGAGCCGCCCATGGCGACCGACTTGAGGCCGTCCGGGTTGAACGTGGGGAGCTTGCCGCCGGGGGCCGCGCCGGCAGCGGCAGCCCCGGCGCCCGACGCGAGAGCACCGAATTTCGACGCCAGCGCGGCAAACGCGGCTTTCGCCCCCGCCGTGGTCGGCAGCGTCGGCTTGGCGTCGGCCGGCAGTTTGGAGAAAACCTCCCCCTGCGGTCCCGCCACGCCCGCCGGCAGCCCCAGGGGCGACCCCGCGGCGGCGGCTTTAAACACGTTGGGCGCGTTTTTGAGGATGGGCACGGCAAAGATGCAAAAGTTGTCGTCGTCGGGCGCAAACCCATACGGGTTGGGGCCCGGCCAGTGGCCCAGGGCGGCGCCGTCTTGCTTGAGCGACAGCATGCGGTCCACAAGGCGGTTGAAGTCGACGTGGGTGTAGGCGTCGTTGGCCAGCTTGAGCGCCTTGTTGGCGACGAGCGGCGCGCGCTCCTGGATCTTGTCCTCCACTTTGGAGACCAGGACTTCCGGGGCCGGCCCGTCGGACGGGTTGGGAAACTTCATCTCCTGGTTGATCGTCTGCAGCGCGCCCGACAGCCGGGGCGCGGTGGCGAGCACTTTTTGGTTGGCGGCCGCGACGTCGGTCTCCGACGCGGCGACGCCCTCGACCAGGCCCGCCGACGCGGCCGTCGTCTGCAGAAACTGTTGCGCGGCCGCGGGGTTGTCGGCCAGCAGCTTGAGCTGGGCGTCGACGGCGGCTTGCAGGTTCTTGGGGTCGATGATGGACGACAGCGTCAGAGGGGACGCGGGGGCGGCGGCGGCCATTTCCGCCACCGCCGGCGCGCCCGCGATGGCGGCCTCCATGGACGCGGCATCGATCTCGGGCGCCTGGAGCAGGTGGCGGAAGGTCTGGGGAGGGGGGGGGGGGGGGCGGGGGTGGGACGAAAAACGTGCGCGGGGCGGCCACCCGCCGCGCCGCGCGACGCCCGCGGCCGGACGGGCGCCAGCGCCTCCTCCGGCCCGGGCTCCGCCTCGCGCGCCCCTCCAATGGGCCATGCACGCCTAGTAACGACGCCGCCGGGCAAGAGGGCCGCGGCCGGCGCCGCGAGCGCTCGGCCAGCGGCGTGCGCATTGCGCCCGCCGCCCGCCCAGCCCGCCCCTCCCAGCCCAGCGCCGCCTTTCACCCCCCAAGCGGGCGCCCTAAAACCCTTCCACCGCCCCAGTGGCCAGCGGGGCGGTGGAGGGCCTGCCTTCCGCGCGCGGGGCTGCGGCGCGCCCGCGCGCGCCATGGTGCGGCGGCGGGGGACGAGGAGGCCTCACCCCCTCGCACCACCCCTCTCGTCGACCCTCTCTTACCGCTTGGGGCGCCGCCTGCGTGAGCGCCACGCTGACGAGCAGCAGGACGGCCCGCATGCGGAGCGACGGCATGGCGCGCGCGGCCGCGGGGGCGGGGCGCGGCCGGGGGGGGGCGGGTGGCGCCGCGGGCGGCTGCGGCGCTCCGACGGTCGGTCGGGCGCGGGGGGCGGGGCCGAACGGGCGGCGCGAGAGTGGGTGGGGAGGGGGCGCGCGCTGCGGTGGTTGGCCGCGCTATGGCGCAAGACAGGGTCGCCCGAGGCGCGCCGAGGGGCCGCCGCCGCGTCGTCGCCCGCTCGTCGCTCCCACAGGTTTGCAAGGGCGCCCGGCGGCAGGTCGGCGCGCCGGCGGCCGCCGGGCGCACGCCCAGCGTTCGTCGCCCTCTACTCTCTCACCGCACCGCGAGCAGCGCCAGCTCAAACACCAGCGGCTCCCCCTTGTGATTGGCGATCTGCCTCTTCCCCGCAAACGTGGGCGGCACCGGCGCCGCGCCGGGCGCGTCGCGCCACCCGGCGGACGGCGGCACCGCCGCGCGGCGGCGGCCGCCCACCCGCATGCCCGCCACGGCCGCGGAGAGGCCGCGGATGACGTCAGGAGAGCCCTGTGGGAGAGAGGAGGGTGGGCGTGAGGCCGAAAAAGTCGGCGGCGAGGAACCAAACCACAGAAAAAGGAAAAGAAAAGAAACGCTCTCCCTCACCACGACGAACTCAAACGCCCCGGTCGGCACGTCGGTCGGCTGAAAGCTGACGCCCTCCACGGTGGAGTAGATGAAGTAGCCGTTGGCGCGGCGCAGCGCGAAATCGATCTCCACGCGGTCGCCGGGTTTGGCGGTGGCCCCGGTCCCGACCAACGCGTCCTGCGCCTTGACCCCCAGGCCCACGTCGAAAAATGGGGGCGCCGCCGGGTCGGGGGCCGACGCGAGGCCGGGCGAGGCGGCGTCGCCGGGCGCGCGCGCGGCGTGCGCGCGCGGAGGGCTGGTGAGGCGGGCGAGGCGGTCGTTGGCCGACGCTCCGCACGCGCCACGAGCTCCTGGACACCGTCTCTCCTCATGCTCGCACCGAGCGCCTGCCACCAGGGCCACAACTCCGGCCGCGAGCGCGGCGCGCCGCCCCGGTGAGGCGGCCGCGGCGGCCGCCGCGACGGGCGCCGGCGGCGAGGGGGCGGCGGCGCGCGGCGATGCCGGCGCGAGGCGCATTGGGGGGGCGGACGAGAGAGACGGAGTACGAAGGCCGCGACGCGCCGACCGACCACACCCACGGCCACACAAAACGGACGCCCCGCCATGCTGCTCCACGTCGCCGCCCCCGGCGGCGCCACACACGCGGTCGACGGGTGCGAGCCCGGGACGACGGTGGCCGACGTCAAGGCGCGGGTAAGTTTTTTTTTTGTTTTTTTTCCCGCCGCGTCGGCGCGCGCGCGCGCGCGCGCCCTCGGCCCACGCACCCCCCGGCGCCAGCTCCTTGCGCTCGGCGCCTCCGTCGCGGGCTGCGACCTCGTCTTCCTGGGCGCCCCCCTGGCCGACGCCGCGACGCTCGCCGACGCGGGCCTCGCCGACGCGGCGGGCGGCGTACGCGTGACGCACGCGGCGGGGCTGGTGTTGCAGCGGCGGGGGAGTGGTCCGCGCGCGGTGTGACAAGTGACGTTGCGGCGCCCGCGGCCACCGCGCGCCCCCTCCCCCACGCCTCACGCCGGCGCCCCCAGCACGACCGCCGCCGCGCCGCCGCCCAGCGCGCACGGCGCGACAACCACCGCCACGCCGCCCGCCGCCAGCGCGCGCAGCGGGGCGGCGAGCGGGCCGGTGGCGGCCGCCGCGGCGGCGTGGCCGCAGAGCGCCGCGACGGCGACCGCGGCGTCCGCCGCGCCGCCGGCCGCGACCGCGTCGCCCAGGTGGGGGCGGGTGTTGAGGCGCAAGGCGCGAGGGAGCAGGGCGGGCGGCAAGGGCAGCGGCGAGAGCGCGACGGCGACGGCCTCGCGCGGCACGCGCGCGCGCGCGAGCGCGCGCTCCACCGCGGCCGCCGCAGCGGCGCCCGCCTCGCCCGCCGCCGTCGCCGTACCTAGCAGGCGGGCCAGCACGGGCGCGCCCCGGCGAGCGGCCGCGGGCGCGGTCTCCAGCGCGAGCAGGGCGGCGGCCTCGGCCAGAGCGGCGAAGCCGCCTTCGCCGAGCGTCGCCAGCGCGGGCGCGCCCACACACGCCTCGGTGCCGCCCGCCAGCATAGCGTCCGCGTCCCCGCTCGCCAGCGCGCGCGCGGCGGCGTCGACCGCCGACAGCCCCGCCGCCGCGCCCGCCGCGGGCGCGTGCAGCGGGCCGCGCAGGCCGCGGCCGATGCTCACGTGGCCGGCCGCCATGTTGGGCAGCACGCGCGGGACAAAGAATGGGCCCAGGCTAAAAGGGGCGGCGGGGGCGGCACGTCGGCGGCGGCGCGGCGCGCGGCCCCGCCTCCCCCACCGCTCCCTCCCCCCCGCACCGTCTCAGCCCCGCCCCTCCGTCGGCCCCCAGAGCGGCGCCGGCGGCCGCCAGCTCGGAGAAGCCGCCAAACGCGCACCCGACCGCGGCGCCGACGCGGGCGCCGCGGTCGCCGCGCAGGCCGGCCTGCTTCAACGCCTGCCCTGCCGCGGCGTCGGCGAGCGCGGCGAACCGGGCGGCGCCCCGGGCGGCGCCGGGGGTGGTGGGAGGGAGGCCCGCCGCGACCGCGTCGGCGAGGACACCGTCCGACACGGTCGCCACGCCCGGCAGGCTCGTCAGCACATCGGCTCTGTGCGCCCACGCATCCCCCAGCTCCTCGACCGCCGGCCGGCGCGGCGCGGCCGCGCCGCGCGCGAGCGCTGCGAGCGTGGCGCCCACGGTTGCGCCCAGCGGGGTGACCGCGCCGGTGCCGGTGACGACGATGGTCGTGGGTGTCGACGCGAGCGACCGCAGGGCGGCCGCGGCGCCGGCCGCGGCGCGCCGATGCGCGGCCGACGCGGCCGCGCGCAGCATCGGGCCGCTAGCGGCCGCTGGTGCGCATGGCGCGAGTGGTGCTTGAGAGCGGCGGCTGCGGCGATCGGGGAGAGGGCGTGCGGCGCGCGCTCGGTGTGCCGGTGGCGTGCCGAGTTTTTTTTTCCACACACCGCGGCGCCCCGCCGGCGCGCGCGCGCGCCGCGGGCGCGCGGACGAGTGCTGTCGCACGTCCGCGCACCCCAGCTCGCGCGCGCGCCGGCGGGCGGGTCAAAAGGGGGTGTGCGCGTGGCCGCCGCCGCGGCGGGACGTCGCGGCGGCGGCCACTGCCATCTGCCGTCGCACGGCGCTCAATACCTCTTTCGCAGCGTCCACTTTGTCGTAATCCACGCTCGACGCCGGCAGCCCCCGCGAACCAGCGACGTCCCGCCGCGGCGGGGCGTCGCTGGTTTTAGTGTAGACACCCTCCCACCCTCCCCCCTCCCCACCCACACGGCCCTCACCCTTGCGCCAGGAGCTTGGCTTTGACCGCGTCGACCCCCCCCTTGAGCGAGCCAAAGGCGGACGCCGCCTTGGCCTTGAGCGCGGCGTCGAGGAGGGCCTTTTTGCCGGCCGGGTCGGCGGCGGTGGCGGCGGCGGCAGGGTTGCCCGCGGCGACGGCGGGGTCGGCCGGCGCCAGGAGGGGCGCCTGGGGCGCGAGCGGCGCCTGGAGCGGCGCGGGCTTGACCGGCGCGCGCCCGCCGCGCGCCGTGGGGACGCCGGGGTCGGCCGGATCGGTCGACGGACCCGGGACATCGAACGAGTCGGAGCCAGACACCGGCGGCGGCGTCTCCTCGGGGACGGGCGTCGGCGGCGCGCTCTCGTCGGCCGACGGGGACAGGGCGACCGGGTCTTCGGGCGCGGGGGCCAGCGCGACCGGCTGGTCTTCGAGCGCCGGCGCCAGAGTGATGGGCGGGTCGGCGGGGGGCGGCGGCGCTGCGCAGCGCGCGCACGACTTGCCGCAAAACACGCCCCGCATCCAGTCGGCCCCGCACTGGCCCCAGGAGGCTTGGTCGGAGCAGGCGTATTGGGAGCCGGGGACCGGGACGTCGACGGAGCAGTCGACGGCAGGGACCTGCCCCTCGCAGCGCCCGCACGTGATCGTGCAGTAGCCGTCCATCCAGGGCGCCGAGCACTTGCCCCACGCAGCCTGCTGCGCGCACGAGGGCGAGGAGAGCATGCGGCGGCGGGCCGACGGCGGCGGCGGGACGTCGGCGCCGCAGCCGGTCCACACCGCGGGCGGCGGCGGCGGCGGCGGCGCCGTCGCCACGGGCGGCGGCGGCGGCGCCGGGCACCGCTCGCAGGACCGCGCGCAGAACGACTCCTTCATCCAGGGTGCGCCGCACTGGCCCCAGTCGCGCTGCTGGGCGCAGGTCGAGGACGAGCCGGGGACCGGGACGTCGACGCTGCAGTCGATCGCCGGCCCTTCCGCGCACTGCCCGCACGCCCGCGCGCAGTAGCCCTGCATCCATTCGGCGCCGCACTGGCCCCAGGCGGCTTGGGCGGCGCAGGACGCGGGGGAGAAGGGGGGGAGGACGTCTTGGGAGCAGTCCTTGGGCGGCGCGGGGGCGCGCCGGACCTGGGGCGGCGGCGGCGGCGACGCGCAGCGGCCGCACACGATGTTGCAGTGGCCCTGCATCCAGGGCTGGCCGCACGCGCCCTGCGCCGCTTGGTCGTCGCACGAGAGCGGCGACCCCGGGGGGGGGACGTCCGACCCGCACCCCGTCCAGCTCTGGTCGAACGAGACGGCGACCGGGGGAGAGGGGTCGGAGGCGGCCGGCGGCGCGGGCGCGGGGTCGGCCGGCACGAGCGGGAAGCCGAGCGGCGCGGTCGCGGCAAAGGGGGTCAACGGCGGCGCGAAGAGCACGGGGCCCGCTACCGCCGCGGGGGGGGGGGGCGGGCCGGATGAAGGTGGGGGGGCGCCGTGGAAGACGTCCTGGGGAGAGGAAGGGTGGTGGGCGCGCGCGCGCGCCTATTCAACCCCTCCTCCCGCCCTCGACCCTCCCCCACACTCACATGCAGCCACCCCAGCAGCGACTCCGACTCCTGGGGGTGGGGAAGTGGGCGCGGGGTGGGCGGTGGAGGGCGGGCGTTTGAACGGGCGCGCGCGCCGCGCTGGCCACGCGCGGCGCGCGCGCGCCGCCGAGAGCCAGGAGCTCAGCCGCCGCCCGCCCGCCACCGCGCCAGGCGCGTCGATGCGCGCCGACACGGGTGGGCGAGCGCGACGGGCGGCCGCGGCACGGCGGCGCCGCATGGGCGGGGCCAACCCTGCGCGCTCGGCGCAGGGTTTTGGGGCGCCGAGCGCTGCGCGGGCGCGGGCCGCCGTCGCACGCGGGCCAGCGCGCGGTTGACTCGACAGTGCGCGGGAGCGCGCCGGCGCGCTTGCCGCGCGCCCCCGGGCGCGCCGCGCGCGCTCGCATGCCGCGCACGCCCCAGGGCGCCGGAACGCAGCCCGACCCCTCCAGCCCTTCCAAAACATTCTTGCTCACCGCGCCCGAGGGAGCCATGGCTTCGGGGATGGCGGCCAAGGGCCGGCGGGGCGTGCCCGCGGGGGCCGACGCGGCCGCGGCCGCGCCCGCGACCGCGACCGCGAGAGCAACGAGACGCACGACGGTGTGCGGTCGCATGGTGTTGAAAGGCGATATAATAAAGAGGGCGGCGGGCGCGGTGCCGGCCGCCGGGAGTGCAGAGAGAGAGAGGCGCGCGCAAAGCACACTGCAGAGGCCCGCGAGGCGACCTGCGACCGCGGCCGCGGCCGTGCGGCTCTCAAGGCCGCGCTGTGGCGGGCGCGCGGCGCCGGCGTGAGAGAGACGGGCGGCCGGAGAGAGACGCCGCCCTCCTCCTTCCCTCCCCTGCCTCGGACGTCGCGACAAGCCGGTATGTTGCAGAGGGGGTGGGTCGCGGCGGGGGCGGCGCGCGCGCGGGGCGGCGGCGCGGGGGGACGGGTCCACCAGCGCCGCGCCCGCGCGCGCGCCCCCGGTCTCGGTCTCGGGGGCGCGCCTGTCCCATCCTCGCGCGCCGGGGGCATGCGCCCGGGGCGCGGCGCGGGGTGTGTGGTTAGGGCGGCGGTCGCGGCGGGCGGGGGGGGCGGAGGACGGCGGAGCAGGAAACGGCGGAGCAAAGGGCGACGGGGCAAGGGCGGCGCGCAGCGCGCGGCGGCGAGGGGGCGCCGCGCGCCTCACGCGTCCCACCCTCCCCCTTTCGACCATCAATTCACACCCATCTCCGCTCAGCGCCCGACCAGCTTGCCCGTCGCGTTGAGCTTGGCAAGGAGCGGCGCGAGGAGCGCGGTCTTGTTCGGCAGCGCGACGACCGGCTTGGCGTTGAGCGTCGCGTTGAGCTTGGCCACGATGGCCGCCGTCTCGGCCGTCTTGTTAGGGAAGGCCGGGAGGGAGAGCGCGGCGGGCGCGACCTTGGTCGAGTTCCACTTGGCGGCGGCCGGCGCGAGCACGGCGGTCCAGTTCTTGCCCGCGGGGATGGCGGCGACGAGGGACGCCTTGGTGGCGTTGGCCTTGGCGATCGCGGCGGTCCAGTTCTTAGCCGGCACCGCCGGGATGGACGCGACCAGCGACGCCTTGGTCGAGTTGATGGCCGCGATCTTGGCGTCGACCGCGGCGTCCGCCGACGCCATGGACGCGGTCCAGTTCTTGGCGGGGATGGCGCCCGCGGCGAGGGTCTTGGTGTTGTTGATTTTCGTCGCGAGCGCGGCCGCCGACGCCGTCAGGTTCTTGGCCGGGATGGCGGCCATGGCCATGTTCTTGGTCGCGTTGACGGCGGCGACCTTGGTGGCGAGGGACGCGGTAAGGTTCTTGGCGGGGACGGCCGCCATGGTTTTGTTGAGGGCCGCCACCTTGGCGTCCACGGCCGCGACTGCCATCGTCTTCGTGTTGTTGACGCGGGCGACGGCGGCGGTGACAGCGGCGGTCTTGTTGAAGGTCGACTGAGGGAAAGAGAAAGAGAAGAAAAAAGGGGGGTCGGCGGCCGCGCGCCGGATCGTCGCGCACGCTTCCAAGCGGGAGGCCATGAGTGTCACGGCGTGCGCAGCGGCGGCGCGGGGGGCAGCGGCGGCCGCACACCGCCCCCAGGGCGGCGAGCGCGGCGCGCGCGAGACACGGCGGCCGCCACGGCGGCCATGGCGGCCGCACCCTCCCCCTTCACCCCTCCCGCCGCCCGCGACGCAAGCGGCCCGATTTAGGTGGCGCGCGACGGGGCCGAGCGGCGGCGTGGAGGCCCACGCGCGGGGCGGCGGCGCCGCGCGCAGCATGAAAGAGCATGGCGCGCGAGAGCGTCCGCGCCGCCCTCGCCGCGCGCCAAGCCTCGGCCGCCTCCACGCGAGCGAAGACGCGGACGACGCCCGCGTCGGCGCGGACGGGGGCGCGGCGGGCGGGCGGGAAGGCCGCGGTCGAACCGTAACTGCTTCCGCGCGCAATTTGCTCTCCCGCACTCACGTCGGCCGAGGCGACACCAGCCAGGAGAGCAGCGACAGCGATAGACGTGAACTTCATTGCGAAGGAGGAGCTGGCGAGGATGGAGGGGCAAAGGCGTCGAATTGGGCGCGCGCACGATGCCGCGCGGCGCGCGCGCTCGCGCGGCGGCGCGCGCGCGGGCCCAAACTCTGGCCGCCCCGCGGCAGCATGCGCACGGTGCGCGGCGTGGCCGCGTGGGGGCGCACCGGGGTGGGGGCTGGGAGGCGGTGGGCGGAGTGGAAAGTGCCAGCGGTGGCGGTGGCGCCTCTCTTTCCGCGCGCTCTATGGCGGCCGCTCCGCCAGGCGCATCGAGCGCCCCGCCGCGCGCCACGCGCCGCGAGCCGCGACCATGGCGCCTCAACCCCGTCGCTGGCGGGGGAGGGGGGGCGGGGGAGGGAGCGAGGCGGGGTCCGGCCCGCGCGCGGCCCGCCGCGCGCGGCCGCCGCCGCCGCCCCACCCCCCCCCACCCTCCCCCCCACACACCGAATGTGCCGCACAAGTTTTACTGGTCCAGATCCACGCGGGATGCGCCCTCCTCCTCGGCGTCCACATCCCCCTGCGTCCGCGGAAACGCGCGCCCCTCCCCCCCCGCGCCGAGCACCGCCATGGCGGCGAGGCGGGCGGCTGCCGCGCCCAGGTCGTCGTCCAAGGGAGTGGGGTTGTCGTCTTCGTCCGCCATGACGTCGGGCGGCGCCCTCCCTGTCAGCGCTTCGAGCTCCGCCGCGCCCGCCCCCACAAACCCGCCCCGCCCCGCCGCGTGCCGCAGCAGCTCCCCCCACGCGGCCGCGTCGCCCGCCAGCAACCGCACCGGGTCGCCGACGACGACCAGCAGGCGGCGGGCGCGCGTGGTGGCGACGTTGAAAGAGCGCGGGTCGGAGAGGGAGGCGGCGAGCGCGGCGGCGCGCGCGCGCCCTCCCGCCGCGACCGTCGACACAAACACAAAGTCGGCCTCCTGGCCCTGCATGTCGTCCACGGTGCCGACCCGGACGGAAGAGAGCGCGGCGGCGCGCAAGAGGGCCCGCACGACGCGCGCCTGCGCGCGGGTCAAACAGATGACGGCCACGCGCGCCGCCGCGGCCGCCAGGGCGTCGCCAGGGGCGGGGGACGGTGTGCCCAGCAGGGCAGCGGTGGCGGCCGCGTCGGCGGCCGCGCTGGGCGACGAATCGGTGGGGTCGGCCGCGACGGCCGCCGCGAGCGCGCCGACGAGCGACGCCACGGTGGCGGCTTCGACCGGGTTTTCGACGGCGGCCGAATCGCCGGGCGCCACTTCGGCGCCGCGCACGCCGACGAAGAGGGTGGCGTTGGCCAGGTCGCGCCCGCGCGCGGGGCCGGCGCCCGGTGCCCACGCCGGCGGCGCGAGCGCGGCCTGCGGCGACGCCGCGACCAGGGCGCCCCCGTAAAATAGGCGGTTGGGCAGGGTCAGCAGGGCGGCGGACGAGCGGTAGGAGCGGCGCAGCATGGAGGCAGAAGGGGCTGCGTTGCCGCCGCCGCCCTCCGTCGCCGCTCTCTCCAGCCACCGCTCCAGCAGGCTCAAGCCCAGCCCAGCGCCGCGCGCCTCGGCCGACACCACGCCCGGCCCCAGCTGTCGCGCGTCGCCGGCGAGCAGGGCGCGGCCGCCGCGCGCGGCGAGCGCGAGCGGGGCGAGGGCGAGCGGCGCGGTCGCCTGGCCGGCCTCGTCGATGAGCACGTGGCTGAACGTGGTCCAGGGTTGATTTTCGGCGTCGCTGGTGCCCCAAGGGCCGGCGGGGCCGGCGAGAAAGGTCGCCGCCGCTTCACAAGTAGTGACGACCGCCCGCGCGGCCCTCAACCGCTCCAGCGTCGGCCACACAAACGCGGCTGCGCCGTCGTCCAGCTCGCAGTACGGCAGCGCGCCAGCGAGGGAGGTGGACGGCGGGCGCGCGGGGTCGCACGCGCGGAGGACGGACGAGGGAGGAGGGAGAAGAGAGGAGGCGCCGTCGCCACCCTCTCCGCCCGCCCGCGTCGCCGCCGCGGCTAACGCTGCCCCCAAGGCCGCCGCCAGGACGTCGGCCGAAAAGTCGCGCGGCGCGGCGAGCAGCACGCGCGCGTCCGGCGCCGCGGCGAGCGCGCGCAGCGCGGCCTCGACGAGCGTCGTCGTTTTGCCGGTGCCGGGTGGGCCCGCGAGCGCGTATGGAGGTGGGTGGGGGGCGCCGGCGGGCGCGCCGGCGCCCAGGAGGAACGAGGCGACCGCGAGGCGTTGCTCCGGGTTGAGCGCGCGCGGGCCGAGCGTGGGCGCGGCGTCGGCCGCGGCCACCACGTCGGCCAGGGACGGTGGTGGGTGGGCCGGGCCGTCACCGTGCGAGGGCGGCGGGTGGGCGGCGGGCGCCCAGAGGTCGACGTCGTCCGGGGGGAGGTTGCAGCCGTGGTCGCGGTCGCCGGGCCCTTGGTGCCCCTCATCCGGCACCCACCGCGCCACCCCGTCCACCCCCAGCGCTTTGTGCGCCGCCACAAACGCGGTGCGGGGCGGCAGGAAGCGGACATGGAAGAGGAGCGGGCCGCCCGCCGCCGCGGCTGCCGCGGCCGAGCCCGCCGCCGCGACCGCGTCGGCCGACAGCGCGACGAGCACGTGGCCACCGTCGACCGACACGACGGGCGCGGCGAGCTCGACCCCGGCCCAGCCAAGGAGCGCGGGCCGCAGCGCGGCCCAGTCTCCGAACGCGAGCGCGGGCGCGCCTTCCGCCGCGCCGGGCACCTTGAGCGCCAGCAGGGCGGCGGGCAGGGAGTCTTCGGCGACGGCGGCGAGGTCGGGGCCGCGGTAGGTGAGGGGCGGCCCGGCGGGCCAGCCCGCGGCGGCCGTCACGCGGGCGCCGGGCGCGGGCAGGCGCTGGCCGACCATGTGCGCGCGCACGAAAAACAGGGTGTGCGCGCCGGCCTCGGCGGCAGCCTCCTCCGCGACGAGCGCGCGCGCGAGCGCGGCGAGCCGCGGCGGCGCGCCCGCCAGTTCCGTCGCGGCCCCCGCGCGCATGCGGGCCGCAGCGCCCGTCGCGGCCACCGCGGGCAGCGGCGGCCCGGTCGCGGCCGCGCCGGCGGGCTCCCACCACGCGCGCGCCGCGAGCGACGGCAGCCGGGCGCACCGCGGCCGGGCTGGTGGCGGCCCATGCAGCACGAGCGGGGGCGTGTCAAAGAGGCGGACCAGGGCGTCGGGCACAAACGGGGGCGCGTGCGGCGACAGGGACGCGAGCGCGCGCGCGACCTCGGGCCGCACCACCGCCGCCGCGACCGACGCCGCCACGATGACGACGTCCCACCCGGGCGGCTCACACACGGCGCCCGCCGCCGACGCGGCGCGCGCGACCGACGCGGGGCGGGGGACGGCGACGAGGGCGGCGAGCGACGCGGCGAGCACGCCGTCGGCGCCGCCGCCGTCGGTGCGCAGCAGCACGCCCGCCGCGGCCGACGTGCCGGGGCGCAGGCGCACGCCGAGCGCGATGGCGTCGGGTTCGGGGCCGCCGTCGGGCGCGACGAGCGCGGGCGCGTCGGGGGCGAGGGTCAGCGCGCCCGGCCAGCGCGGCGCGAGGCGCCACCCGAGCAGGAGGCAGGCGGCGTCGCCGCCAAAGGCGGCGACGTGCACGCAGCGCACGCGGG
>Ga0315291_10005762_pt1 | contig 15473 bp, 14 predicted proteins | sample YL17G12_20_MG_FD_203070 | JGI IMG/M metagenome (GOLD analysis project Ga0315291, IMG submission 203070) | Sediment microbial communities from Yellowstone Lake, YNP, Wyoming, USA - YL17G12_20 | ecosystem: Environmental > Aquatic > Freshwater > Lake > Sediment | place: USA: Wyoming | collected...
AAAGTCATCTTGTAAGGGGAACCCATATACGTGATAGTTTCACCCAGCTCCGGATGTTCTACCTCCACATAGAAATTCCTGTCTTTAAGCTGGGCGTTCTCCGCCAGGTCTTTGGTGGTGCTTACGGGGTAAATTATAATGCCTTCCTCTCGCGCTTTCTCATATATCTTAGCCTTCGTCTTATTAGCAAAAAACTTTATAATACTATCCTCCCAGGCATCGACGACTTCTTGCGTCAATGCCATGGCATCTACCTTTTCCGTCCAGTCCTTAGGTCCCCAGTCCTTTTTATCCTCAAAAGCACCGAGCATTTTCTCCTCCGCCATCCATTTTATTAACGGTGGCATAGAGATCGAAGCTAACTGTCCCCCTGCTATTAGAAAGCCCACGTACCCATCTTTGCAGGGAAAGGCAAGTCTGAACAAGGCCGTACCCATCGAGCGCCTGGAGCCTGCTCTAAACAGATTAAGTTTCATCATGTCCCAGAACTGGACCAGCAAAAGCGTTGTCCATAAGACGGATTCCTGCATAGAGACGTCGACACGCTGCCCTTCTCCCGAGAGCTCTCGGTAGTAAAGGGCTGCCAGCGTCGCTGAGGCAGCATGGCACCCTGTAACGAGGTAACCATGCGGGAAGCTGACCTGACACGGAGGGCGGTCATCATCTCCGGTAACGTATGCCTGACCGGCCATTGCCCAACCCACAAGATCGTCGGCTTTCCAGTCTTTGTAAGGTCCTGTCTGGCCGAATGGGCTGATGGAGGTCATAATGATACCTGGATTTAACTCGCAAAGTGCAGCATATCCCAGTCCCAGACTGTCTAAATATCCCGGTGAAAACGACTCCACCACAGCATCGGCGTTCTTAACCAGCCTCTGGAATATCTCTTTCCCATCGGCGGTCTCGATGTTCAGTGTTATGCCTCTTTTGCTGGTATTGTAAGCCCACCAAAAAATGCTTTTCTCCGGGTGAGGGATATCTTTGTAAAAAGGGCCAATATTTCTAGTAGCGTCTCCTCCCGGTTTCTCAATCTTGATAACATCAGCCCCAAGGTCAGCAAGAACCTTCGCACAGTAGATGCCTTTGTAGTCGGTTAGGTCCAGGATCCGGTAGTTACCTAAAAGGCCTTCATTTTTCTTACGTTTTGTCATGCTTCATCATCCCTTCCGATACCCCGCATCATGAGTGAAAATGTCAATCTCCTTTATTTCCCTTTGAATTTGGGCTCACGCTTTTCCATGAATGCGGTGGCTGCCTCCATGAAGTCCTCAGTCTTGATCAATACCTCCTGGGTTTTCTCCTCATGTTTCATCTGCTTTATAATGTCCTTTTCTTCCATCGCCCTATAAAGGTCAGCCTTGGCCATCGCCACCGCCAGCGGCGGGTTCTTAGCAATCTTCATAGCCAGTTCCCGAGCTACTTTCATCAGGTCGTCATGGGGAACGACCTTGTTTACTAGCCCTATCCGTTCTGCTTCAGCGGCATCGATCATGTCACCCGTCAAGACCATCTCGCAGGCCTTGGCCAGCCCAACTGCACGGGGCAAGGTAAACGAGCCGCCGGTGTCGGCAGCAATGCCTCTTTTGACGAATATCATGCTGAACCTGGCTTTGTCAGAGGCGATCCTGATGTCACAGCCCAGAACCAATGATAACGCAGCACCAACGGTAGGCCCATTTATGGCGGCAATCACAGGTTTGTTCATGCTGCGCATTCTGATTACTGCGGCCACAGGTGTCCCTTTACCGTATGTCTGGTCTGCATCATCTGTAATCTTGTCCTCAACTCCGCCATCCTTCTCGACCATACCCTTGGCGTCTGTGAACATGCTGAGGTTAATGCCTGTCGAGAAGTATTTGCCGGCCCCCGTCAGGATTACCGCCCTGATGCTCTTATCCTTTGACACTTCTCTCAGTACAGCGTCAACTTCTTCCATAAGCCTGAAATCGAAGGAATTGCCTGCATCGGGACGGTTCAAGGTAATGATTGCGACTGGGCCTTCTTTCTCTAGTTTAAGCGCCCTATAAGCCATTTAATGCCTCCTTATCTATACGTGCCAAGTCAAACACAATACTCCGAGAGCGTTTACAACCCTTTTTCAATCCCTAAGTCCCCCTAGGGGCAGGGGCGCGGCAACCGCGCCCCTGCATATCGGGAGACACCCCAAAACCCCTGTTTATGAACACTCTCATACTCTGCCATCGGAAAATTGTGAGCAACAATGGAACTCACCCCGACAGCACTTCTTCAATAAACTACTTCTTAGCTTTTTTGAACGCGTGTAGGGTTATTTCGTCTGATACCTTTTCGTAATCTACCTCCACGCGCATGCCGATTTGCACCTCCTCTGGCGTCATCAGCCCGTGGCTCACCAAGCGAGGTCCTTCCTCCAGTTCCACCAGCAATACCGGCCAGGGGTACGGCATGGTAGCGTGCTGGATGGTATAGCTAATCACAGTGCCCTTGCCGCTGCAGCGAGCCCATTCGTAGTTGAAGGAGTTGCAGAAAGGACACATCTCAATAGGCCAGAAGCGGAATTTGCTACAGTCTGTGCACTTCTGAAGCACCAGTTCGTGTCTATTTAAACCATCATAGAATTCCTGGTTAATAGGCCCAGGCTCCGGAACTAATCTCGCTACTTCTTCCGTCATCTAACTACCTCCTCTAAGCTGAACGCAGAATCAAAGCGCTGGTGGGGATACCGCTGCCGCTGGTCACCAGTACATGCTTGCACTTGGGCACCTGTACTGGTGAAGTGCCCCTCAACTGGCGCACGCCTTCGACAACCTGATTCATGCCATGAATATAAGCTTCGGAGAGACAACCGCCGCTGGTATTGGTGGGGAGTTTGCCTCCTATTTCCAGGGCTCCGTTCCTTACGAAGGGACCGCCCTCGCCGGGTTTGCAGAAGCCGAAGCTCTCCAGTTGCATAACCACCAGCGGGGTGAAGGCATCGTAAATTTGGGCGCAATCGATGTCCTTGGGCCCTATCCCAGCTTCCTTCCACAGATGCGGAGCAAGGCGCGTATATTCCTCCAGGTCAGCAATGTCCTTGCGCTGATAGCTGGTCATCATCTCTATCCAGCTACCGGTACCCTGCTCTGCAGCCATGATGTAAACCGGCTTTTGCTTAAGATGCTTTGCCCTATCCGGCGAGGTCACTATCATGGCACAAGCGCCATCGCTCTCCTGACAGTAATCGAAGAGGCGCAGCGGGTAGGCAATCATCCTGGCGTTGGCATGATCCTCGAGTGTAAGTGGTCTCCCATGCATCATAGCTTTGGGATTCTTGTTAGCGTGCTTCCTGATGGCGACAGCCACCTCGCCGAAATCTGTGGTCTTGGTTCCGTAGAGGTGCATATGCCTCACCGCCATGACGGCGACCATGGAACCTGGCGCCATCAAGCCGAACGGAATGGAATACTGAAAGTGTCCCATCATGGGCATAGCCATAGCCATCTGTCCATAGCGGAATCCGGAGCGCTCGTTCAGTGCCCGGAAGCACACTACATACTTGGCTTTGCCCAGGGCTACCGCCATAGCTGCCATCTGCACAGTGCCGCAGCCGGCGCCGCCGCCGAAGAAGACCTCCGGGAAGAACCTCAGGTTCTCCAGGCCGAGATTCCTGGCTATCTCGTCGACCTGATTGCTGTCCACCGAGAATCTTACTATGCCGTCTATCTCCTTGGGGCTTATTCCAGCATCATCGCAGGCCGACTTTATCGCCTCCAGGGCCAGCCGCATCTCGCTGCGTCCGGAGTTCTTGGAGTATTCAGTCTCACCAATACCTACAATACAGGATTTGTCCTTCAGACTGTCCATTTCTCAACCCCCTAATATTAGCTATGAGCTTTCTTGGACGGCAAAGCCACGATAATCTGAGCATCGCAGAAAGGATTGCCGCTCGCTGTAGCGTTCACCTGCAGGTCCACCAGATGCAGGCCTTTCATGTAGTTGTCTTCCTGGCCGATATGTTTTTTAATGACATTGCCCGCGACTACGAGGGTATCGTCAGCATAGCAAGAGCCCTGGATGTTGAAGCGGATCCTCTTCAGCTCGGCTGTGGGACCGGCCCAATCTGTCGCCAGCCTGCATAGTAGACCCTCGGATTGCATGATGTTTACGATGATATTTTTCTGACTACCCCTTTCCGCAAAGGCTTTATCGTGATGTATGGGGTTGCTGTCCCTGGTGGCCCAGGCGCCACAGCTAATTTTAACTGCGTCCATCTGCATCTCGTAAGAACCGATATCCTGCCCCTCCACCACATCCTCCCAGTAAACCTTTTTCCACTCCGGCATTGTTTTGCCTCCTTTTATGATTACTTTTATTAAGTCTGTTCAGCCCCCTGAATCCCCATCCTTCCGCGGAAGGAGCGGACTCTCCTTACCCACCCGCCTTGTACTTCAATACGACGCGGATTTCCTTACCTACTGTCTCGCCCCTCTGGTTACGATAAGTCTGGGTAGTGGTGATGAAGTGACCCTTGCCGATACGCGTCTTTTTTTCCTCCGACACGCCGTCCAACTTCATGGTATAGCTCAGTATATCGCCCGGGCGCACTGGCAAATAGAATTCAAAACTCATGTCTGTGGCAACATAGGTATCATAGTCGCCAGGGAGTTCAAGCTCAGCCATGGGAACCCAGGGGAACTCAGGCCAGGGCCACATACGTGGCATGCACCACACCATCATCATCTGGGGAGGTGCGATTATGCCCCCATACTTGCTGCCTCGGGCATACTCCTCATCAGTGTACAGGGGATTTGCATCCTCCACAGCTTCCACCCAGTGCCTGATCATAGGCTTGCACACCTCATCCGGGGCATAGATAGGAGCAGATTCCCTCCCAATCAACCCCCTATCCTTTTCGCTTAGAGCCATGTAACTCTACCTCCTTAAATTTTATTTTAAGAGTGCATTTTGCACTCCTGGACACAAATGGGGTCAGCCAGAAGCATGGTGCATTAAGGATGCAGTCTATTCGAGATAAGTCCAGTACCTTTATCCCGCGCAGCGGTGGCGCCATGAGGATTCCTTAAGTAATTATTGTCCGGAGGGTTCTATTCGTCACTGCATTGGACAGTGCTCTCGAATCCGCCCTCAACTGAGCTACTGTTAAAGCAGTAGCGTGATCTTAAAAAGCTCGATTCTGCTTTCTCTTCATTATCGAAGGTTCAGACGTATCAAGTCCTTGATCACTTCGCTGGGTATACGGATACCTCGGGGTAGCTTGATGCAAGGCAATTGGCCCTTCCTGACCCAGCGGCGAACAGTCTCTTTGCTCACCCTTAGCTCGTTGGCGACCTCCTCGACAGTCAACATTCTGGCTTCAGGGAGCTGATTGAGTATGCGTTGTACAGCCAGCGCTATCTCGGTGCTTTTGCCTAACGCAGTGGTGGTTCCCCGCGCCATTCCCACAACTCCCAGAGGCTTGCCCCTGCTATTTTTGACAAGAACACCGGTAAGCCTTATGCCCACAACATCGCCATTACTCTGAGTGATACTCAGTTCAGTTTCGATGTGTCCCTTGGATATGATACGGGATATGATCGACTCCGCCATCGCCCGGTCAGCTACGAACTCCTGAACGCGCTTGCCAATAAGCTCTTCCTTCGATTTATTGGTGAAGTCACAACCGCGTTGATTGACGAACACCATCGTGCCATCTAGCTCAAACACACTGGCGGCGGCGGGATAGCTTTCGAGGAAGCCTAGCAGGAACTCACCGGATAGCATAGAAGATGACATAAGACTACTTTTCGCTCAGAGTACTATATAAGCTACCAGAAGCTATAGTATTTGTCAAACCTTGCCATGAGGCCGTTTAGCAACTCTTTAGTAATGTCGAGTCCCTGAAATAGAATGGTTAAGCGGTAATGCCTGGTGGGGCAAGGTGGCAGATGAGGTGGGTGAAGTCATCCTATTTTGTCGATTTTAGCTGCACGAGTTTTCTCTCTATAAATCGCTTTGACAGTTCTTTTTGTTGATGCCCCTGAGCATATTTCAGGCTATCCGACTGTCCTGAAAGGTGCCCCATCGTATAATTTGCATGCCTTAACATTGTCTTGGCAGTGTTCAACAGTTCGATATCTTCTAAGGAAGCAGGGTCCAGTTTACTCACTATTTCAGCTAGCCATTCGTTGTCGCTCTCCTGCTCAAGGATTTCCACACTATTAATCTCTTCCTCATTCGCTAGCTGCTCCTTTTCTTTCATACCGTGCTGATATGACTTATATCCGCTGTAAGTTTTCACTGTAGAAGACGCCCCTCTGGATGGGTCAGGATTTTTTGAACTTGCTACTCTAGTTGCTCCTACTAGCATTCTGATTTCACGCACAAGTACGGCAACAGCTACTAGCAAGGCTAAGCCAACGATTAAGATGAGAGGGAAAAAGGCACCTAATAACAACCGGCCCTCCTGATTTCTGCTGAAAGGCTGCGAGTCTATGTTGCATTGTATTGTGTCTCTATTCTTGCAAGAGGTCAATCGCTCAAATAGTCTGCTTGATACATCAAATAGTCATGTTACGGAAGTCCTAGATAGGTAGCAAGACTTGTATTTGGCAGTACCAAATTCCTATTGCTCATTGGGATCGGATGGGTCATAATCTTAGACGAAGGTACTCTGAAAATAGAGGGGGATGATTATCATGCAGTCAACGTCTGACAAACTAAAGGAGATGGGGGGACAGAGATTCAGAATGGTTAAGAATGGGTTGGATGAAGCAGAAGTGTTCTCATTTGTCTCTACATTAACCCAGCAGAATAATGAGCTTACTAATAAAGTGGAACACTTGAGCGCTCTAATCAAGCTCGCAGAAAGCACAGTGGTTGAAGCTGGGAAGCAAGCAAAAAGTATCAAGATAGAAGCGGAGGAAGAGGCAAAGGCACAGGCTGCCAGTATCATTGCCACCGCTGAGGAGCAAGCGAAGTCGGAAGCCGACAAAATTATCGCTGAATCTAAGCAACGGGCTGAGGAGGTCGCGCAAACAAGGGTTGCATTAGCTGAACGACAAGCTGAAGAGACAATTAAGAATGCTGAAGCCAGAGATGGTAATGTCAAGCGGGTTGCTGAGGAAGAAGCTTCCAGAATTGTTGCTGAAGCGACAGAGACCGCTAAAAAGCAAGCGCTGCTCATTGCCCAGCAAGCGAATCAGCTATTAGTACGAAGCAGGAAAATGGCGGAACGTGAGATAGCCGACAAGTTCAAGAAAGTCTGTGAGGAGTTGCTCTCAAGTGCTAATGATAGTAAATAATAGAACTTCCCTCCTTCCTAATACAAAGAGAGGGTGACTACGAGAAGCTTCTCGCAGTCACCCCTCACCTCCAGCTACAAACCGCATCAGCATACTTTGACGGCGCCCCGTGGTGATTCGTGTAATCTTCACAGGTCACAGACCTGGTATATCGCTGCGCCATCTCCACTGATTCTGAGGTTGTTTATTAATCTCGTTTCAACCCCCTCTGGCTCCCCCAGTCATGGGGGAGAAGGAAAAATTGGGAGACACCCCCAATGCCCCCGGTCCTTCTGGGAAGGACACCTCTAAATCAACACCTTAAGTCCCTTAGTCTTGGGGGAATTTTAAGAGTGGGAGACACCCCCAAGCCCCCAGTCCTTCTTCAGGAAGGAGGGCTTGGCCCCTCTGCGCTCCCCCGTCAGTAAACGGCCTCACGATTCTCATTATTGACTTGCAGGCGATACGCAATCATAATTTGTGAGAAGTAATCGACCGAAAAACGTCAAAGTGCAGAATGAGATTAAGATGACAATCGATGGACTCTGTGTTAACACCATTCGCTTTCTGGCAGTAGACGCTGTTCAAAAGGCTAATTCGGGCCATCCGGGCACACCTCTCGGTGCGGCACCGATGGCTTACGTGCTGTGGGACCGGTTTCTCAGGCATAACCCCAGTGAACCAGAATGGCCGGCTCGGGATAGGTTTATCCTATCACCGGGACACGCCTCAGCCATGCTCTACGCTCTACTGCACCTCACAGGATATGACCTGTCATTAGACGACATCAGGCAATTTCGGCAATGGGGAAGCAAAACTCCAGGTCACCCGGAGTTCGGGCTCACCCCAGGTATTGAGACGACAACAGGGCCGTTGGGACAGGGATTCGCCAACGGTGTAGGCATGGCTATAGCTGAGAGATGGCTGGCAGAGAACTACAATCGGCCGGGATACGAAATAATCAATCACTACACCTATGCCATCGTCTCCGATGGCGATATACAGGAAGGCATTGCCTCTGAGGCTGCGTCGTTGGCTGGCACGCTGCGCCTGGGCAAGATTATTTATCTTTACGATGACAATGATATATCTATCGAGGGGAAAACCAATATTGCCTTCGCCGAGAATGTTGCCCAGCGTTTTCAGGCCTACGGCTGGCACGTTATTGGCCCCATCGATGGCATGGATACGTCTGTCGTAGAGTCGGCCGTCCGTATGGCCCAGGCAGAGACAATTCGCCCCAGCCTGATAATCTGCCGAACGATTATCGGCTACGGGAGCCCTAACAAGGCGGGCACTGCTGCTGCCCATGGTGAGCCTCTGGGTGACGAGGAGGTACGCCTGACCAAGGAGCGGCTATGTTGGCCCTATAAGGAGACTTTTGCCATACCAGCGGAGGCTCTGGTACATTTTCGTCAAGCTCTGGAGCGAGGCAGGTTGTGGCAGGAGCGCTGGCAGGCCACAATGGATGCGTACCGGCTTGCTTATCCCAAAGAGGCAGAACAATTGGAAATAGATCTGCGCGGCGAGCTGCCGAAGGGATGGGACAGCAACCTTGCCAGCCTGTTCAGTAGCGCACATAAACCTATCGCCACACGCGAGGCCTCGGGGCAAGTGATGAATGCCATTGTACAAAGGGTTCATTCCTTTGTCGGCGGTTCGGCCGACCTGGCCCCTTCCACGAAAACACTTTTGAAGGACCACGGACACTATGGTTTTGAGGAGTACTCCGCCCACAACATACATTTTGGAGTTCGTGAACATGCCATGGGAGCCATAGCCAACGGCATGTCACTTCATGGGGGTATCATTCCCTACACTGGCACCTTCCTCATTTTCTATGACTACATGCGCCCTCCAGTTCGTCTGGCTGCTCTCATGGGGATCCGGGTGATATTCATATTCACTCATGACTCTGTGGGGTTGGGGGAGGATGGGCCGACGCATCAGCCTATCGAGCAACTTATGGGCCTGCGAGCTGTACCTAACCTGGTGACGATCCGTCCTGCAGATGCAACCGAGACGGTAGAGGCCTGGAAAGTTGCCCTCGAGCGTCGCCACGCTCCAACGGCTCTGGTACTCAGCCGCCAGAACCTGCCAGTGCTCGACCGCACCGTACTGGCCCCGGTCAGTGGCCTGCAGAGGGGAGGCTATGTACTGTGGGAAGCAAAAGCGCCGCCGGACGTTATACTTATCGGGACGGGTTCCGAGGTTCACATAGCACTGGAGGCTGGCAAATTGTTGCAGGACAAAGGTATCGGAGCACGTGTTGTCTCCTTGCCTTCGTGGGAGCTATTCGACGGGCAGCCATGGGAATACCGTGACGAAGTCCTGCCCCGCAACATACGCGCCCGGGTCTCTATAGAGGCGGCTACGCCGCTGGGTTGGGAGAGGTATGTGGGTCTCGAAGGCACTGCCATCGGCGTACCTCATTTTGGCGCTTCAGCCCCAGGCAAAGTAATTTACGAGCAGTTCGGGCTCACTGCACAACGTGTAGCAGAGGTAGCATCACAACTTCTATACGGGCAGCGTCATGAGACGCTTTGAAGTAGCGCCTATGGCAGGACCTGGAACAGTTTGGCTGCCAAGACAGAAAACAGGAATCCGATAACGCAAATCCACAACCTCAAATTTTAGAAGTTGTTTGTTGCTCTCTTTTCAACCCCCTGTATCCCCCAATCTTGGGGGAATTTTAAGACTGGGGGACATCCCCAGTAGAGGGGCTTCGCCCCTCTATGCTCCCCGCTAGATAATCAACCTTTCACTCCTTAGCCGACATCGCCTTTAGGAAGGCGTCGGCGAAGCTGTCCATCTCCTGGGAGTCGTAGCGCTCGATGTTGCCGTCGTCGCAGAGCCTGGCAAGCTCAGGGTCTATGGGCAGTTGCCCCAGCAAGGGTGCGTCAGCAGCCTTCGCCATCTCCTGCGCCTTGCTCTTGCCGAAAAGCTCAATCCTTTTCCCGCTATCGGGAATGGTGAAGTAGCTCATGTTCTCCACCACCCCGATTATGGGGACGCTCATCTGCTTAGCCATACGCACTGCCTTCCTGACCACCATCGCTGCCAGCTCCTGCGGGCTGAAGACCACAACCACGCCTGACAGAGGCAGCATCTGCATTACGGTCAGAGGGGCGTCGGCGGTTCCTGGCGGCAGGTCGATCAGGAGATAGTCGAGCTTGCCCCAGAGTACGTCCTCCCAGAACTGTGTTATGGTCTTTCCTATGAGGGGCCCGCGCCAGATGACTGCGTCATCCTCATTGGGCAGAAGCAGATTGATTGACATGACCGAGATGCCCAGGTGGGAAAGGGGAGGCAGGATTCCGCTATCGCTCCCAACGGGGCGTCCACTGATGCCAAACATCCGAGGTATGCTGGGTCCGGTGATGTCGGCGTCGAGAATGCCTACCTCGTAGCCGCGGCGGGCCAGGGACACCGCGATGAGGCTGGTCACCAGGGACTTGCCCACACCACCCTTGCCACTCATGATGGCGACCACGTGTTTGATTTCGTTGAGTTCCCTGGGTTTTATATCCACGAAGTCTATGGTGGTCTTCTTAATGCCGGGCAACCCTTTCATGGAGTCCGTTATTTTAGCTTTAAGCCATTCCTGCGTCCCGGAGTTCAATGCAGCAGATGACAGAGTTATGTTGGCTTTGTCATCGGAGACCGAGGCGTTGCGAATCAGATTCATCTTAATCAGGCTGCGCATCGAGCCTGGAACGAGCACATCATCGAGTTTTTCTCTTAGCTGGTCTTCAGTGGTCACAGTATAGCCTCCAGAGCAAATTATATCAGGTTGGTCTGAAAGGGGCACATCTACTTGTTTCAGTGAAGCCTATCCATCAGGTTGGGCAGCTTACCCTTGAGGTAAAGTTCCACAGCCTTGTAAATATTCTCAACATCTGTAACTATAGGCTCGATATGGTAGCTTTTCATGCTCTCATAGGCACCCCAACCCATACCCCCTGCTAATACCACTTGACAATCGGATATAGTCCCAGCCATACTGGCATGTTTGCTCTGTGAACCTGCATCGCATCCATGCTTTTCACAGTTTGCCTGTTCAGCGTGCTCATGAGCAGCAAATGTATGGTGCCCGGTCTTGGGGCGGGTCTCCTTGTTCAGAATTTTACCCTCCTCGACAGTGAGCACTACATAGCAGGGCGCTCGACCAAAATGCTGGCTGATATTGTAGCCATCGTCTGACACTGCGGCTATTTTCATGGTGTAATCCTCTCTGCTATTTAAGTAGTCTGAGGGCAGGTCAGCCTCAGGCAGAACCCGCCCTAAAAAACGAGATTGTATTCTTCGCCTAATCTTCTATTTTTTCGAGCGACTTTGTTCTTAATGCTATCTCCTCAAGCCGCTATTTTACCGTTTTTGCTTCTTCTCTCAGGAATTCAAGCTCTTGATCTCGGCTCATTGGAGAAGGGGTAGCACGACCTACAAAATCACGGACTCCGGAGTAGGCACATCTGGGCAATCCCCCTTTGCCTCTGCCCACATAGGGCCAGGGCGGCGAACTACCTCTAAATGCGAACCCTTGACCGTAGCCCAATCCAAATCTCATCTCAATCACCTTCTTTCCTTGTGTTTATACAGAACGTTCGTTCCTTTCCAGCTTCGTTGAGAGGAACGAACGCCTGTTATCTAAATCTTTCCTGGAGTCGTCTCTCCTGCAATACCTTCCTCCTGCACGGTGCCTGCATTGTTCTCCCTTAATGAACCCGAACCCGGGCGCAGGCTGAATATCGGGACTCTGGCATGCGGGGCATGTTTCGGGAGGCTCGGCTACCATCTCCTCAAATGGCACATCCCACTCATGGCCTTCGGTGCCACACCTGAAGCGGCGCATTGCCATCTCGAAGTTGCCTCCCTCGATACGAATAGCCTTGCCATTAAGCAGGGCATCGGCCACCTTCTTTCGTGCAGACTCCAGCACCCTGTGAAAGGTGGGACGCGAGATGTTCATCTTTTGGGCGCATTCCTCCTGCTCCAAACCCTTGATGTCTTTCAGGCGGATTGCCTCCACTTCCTCGACTGTAAGATTAACTTCCTCCAGAGAATAAAGGGGGATTCCTGCCGGCTTGAAATAGGTTATCTCAGGAATAAAGCCAACACGGCGACACTTGATTGGCCTGGGCATAAGTCAAAGCCCCCTTCGATTCAGTATTAATTATGAACATATGTCCATAATTAATATAGCATTGATATGTTTACATGTCAAGGTTAGAATACTCGAGGTGCTACCTTATTGAACTCTGAGAGATTCGGCTCTCCCAGTGATGAAAGGGTTTGATGACTGATGTAGAGAAGTTCGAGGCCAAAAGAGACCGTGTAAGAGCGCGCCTCTGCAAAGTTACGAGGAAGGCGTTTCAGTTGCTTCCCAGGCTGGATAGTCCCCGTATTCTGGATGTGGGGTGTGGCTCTGGCGTCGCTACTATAGAACTGGCAAAGCTTTGTGATGGTCAGATAGTAGCCTTGGACATAAATGAACACGACCTCAATAGACTTGATGCGAAGATTGAAAAGGCGGGGCTTTCGCACCGCCTGACGACTGTGAAATGCTCAATGTTAGACATGGATTTCCCAAATGGCAGCTTTGATATTATCTGGGCCGAGGGTTCGATATATGTGGTTGGCTTTGAAAACGGGCTCCGGGTATGGTCTCGATTTCTTAAACCCAAGGGATTCCTTGTTGTGCACGATGAAACAGGAAACATAGATGAGAAACTAAAACAGATACCATCTTGTGGATATGATTTAATCGACTATTTTATATTAGATCAAGATGTCTGGTGGACTGACTACTACGCTCCTCTACGGAAACTAATCGATGAGATGCGATCCCGGTGCGCCAGTGACCTTGGCGCGCTTGCCCTACTTGAGAGGAACCAGCGTGAGATTGATATGTTTAAAGTGACTCCAGAACGCTACCATTCAACGTTCTTCATTGTGAGAAAAAGATAGCAAATGGAGCCTGGAACAAGGGAAACGGGCCCCACCATTCCAAAAAAACGCCCTTACCCCATAAATTATCAGCGTTAATGGGACTCCTTGAAAACATAATTTGATATACACTTGGGACCATCAGTTATTTCTGAAGGCCTTATTGTCCCACTTCCCCTGACCACGTGGACATCTGCATTGTCATCTAACCACGCTCACGCTAACCTGGCTATTTGAAAGACCACGATGGCGAGAGAGAGCGAGAGTATTATTTGCAGGCCAATGGAAAAGGCCACCCAGCGCCAGCCTCCGGTCTCCTGACGAATCGCTGACATTGTAGCGACACAGGGAACGAAAAGAACCTGCGCCACGAGGAAGGCAATCGCCGCACCTGGAGTCAGCATCCCTCTCAGAGCCTGAGTCAGCCCGACGCTTTCTCTGCCCAGCAATACGCCAAGGGTTGCTATTGTGTTCTCCTTGGCTACAAAGCTGGTCAATAGAGCCACCATTAATTGCCAGTTCAGCCCCATAAGCTTGCCAACAGGATCAAGCCCTTTGCCAATGTGCCCAAGAACACTGCCTTCGATATTGCTTGAGGGGAAATAGGATAGGAGCCAGATGATGATAGACACGACCAGTATGATTGTTCCAGCGCGTTTGATGAATGCTATGGTACGCTGCCAGGAAACCAGCCCGATGGTTCGTGGATTCGGCTCGTGGTAGAGCGGCAGTTCCATCATCAGAACGGCCCTCTCGCCTTCGAAGATGAAGCGGTTCATTAGTAACCCTGAAATCACCAACACCACCAAGCTAAAGGCGATGATTCCCGCCGTAACCAGTATGGCTTGGCCCCCGAAGATCGCTGCCGCGATCACCCCGATTACTGCCATTCTGCCTGCACAGGGGATAAGAGGCGCCAGCAGGACGGTCAAAAGACGAGCCCGCTTCGACTCGATAATGCGCGTCCCCATCACTGCGGGGACGTTGCACCCGAAACCTAGAAGCAATGGCAAAGATGACTTGCCGTGTAATCCCAACAAATGCATGAACCTGTCTGTGACGAAAGCCACCCGTGCCGTGTACCCAACATCTTCCAGAAAACCCCAGGCTACGAAGAAGAGAAACAGTATTGGAAGAAATGTGAGAACTGTTCCCACCCCGCCCAGTAGGCCGTTGCCAAGGAAGCTTTGCAGCCAGCCTGGCATGAAATGCATGTGGTCAAATACCAGTGTTTGCGCTCTTTCAATTAAGCTGACCTGCAGGAAATGCTGCACGGGAACGCCTATCCCATAAACGATGAGGAAGACGAGGATCATGACTGCTGCCAGAACTGCCAAGCCCCAGATCGGATGAGTTGCAGCATGGTCGATTTTCTCGGTAAAGGAGCCTCGGCCTATGGCGGGCCTTTCTTGAGCCGACGATAGCACATTCTTGACCCAATCGAAGCGGAGCCCGGCTAAGGTTATTGCAGCAGACTCCTTGTCGCTGAGAAAGGAGTCCAGTTCCGCCTGTCGGTCCTGTGATAGGCGGTCGTGTAGCAACTTGTTAATCTGGCTATCACCCTCTAATACCTTCATAGCCGCCCAGTGCCTCGGGTAGGGACTCGTGTCAGCATCTGTCAAGAGACCTTCAATATGAGCTATGTCACCCGAGATCTCGCTGCCATACTCCACATGTCCCACTGCCGGGGAATCCACCGCTTGAGTGCATTTCTGTGCAATGACTTCCACCAGCTCCTTCAAACCCCGGTTCTTGCTGGCCACCATGGGGACAACTGGCATATTCAGTGCTGACTCCAGAGCCTTAACGTCGATATTCATGCCTTCCTGTCGGGCTACATCCACCATGTTCAGGGCGACTATCAAACGCGGTGTCAGCTCCATGAGCTCGGTTACTAGATACAGGTGGCGGTCCAGGCTGGCCGCATTGAGCAGGGCGACAACCACATCGGGCTTTTCCGTCACCAGGTAGTCTCGGGTAATCTGCTCTTCCAGTGAGTTGGCGGTGAGGCTGTATGTGCCTGGCAGGTCGACCAGTTGGAGAGTCAAACCATTATGGCGGGCTATCCCGGTCTTCTGTTCCACTGTCTTCCCCGGCCAGTTACCCACGTGCTGGGAGAGGCCTGTTAGAAGATTGAAAACTGTGCTCTTGCCTACATTAGGTGCTCCGGCCAGCGCCACGACGACGGTTTTCTTGTCAGGTTTCTCAGCTTTCTCTAGCATCTGGGGCTTTTTCTAGTCACCATTATCTTGGCAGCCATTCCTCGACCGAGAGCCACTTCCACATCGT
>Ga0315291_10005763_pt1 | contig 15473 bp, 15 predicted proteins | sample YL17G12_20_MG_FD_203070 | JGI IMG/M metagenome (GOLD analysis project Ga0315291, IMG submission 203070) | Sediment microbial communities from Yellowstone Lake, YNP, Wyoming, USA - YL17G12_20 | ecosystem: Environmental > Aquatic > Freshwater > Lake > Sediment | place: USA: Wyoming | collected...
CTCGATGAGGCTTTATTCATTTACGGATCTCATTCAGTTTAAGGTTGCCAAGTTTTTGAGAGATCAGGGCTTATCCTTACAGAAGATACGTAAGAGTCTCAATTATCTAAGGAAGCATCTTCCTGAGATTGAAAAACCTTTGGCCCAGTTGAGGTTTTTAACAGATGGGGAGACGATCTTTGTTCTCACAAATAAGGATAGAGAGATTATCGATACCCTGAAAAAAGGACAGTATGTCTTTGCCATTGCGATTGGGGAATTGATAAACGATCTGAAAGGGAAGACTTCTAAAATGACCATGGATAGGGTCTATATGGTTAATGTATTAAAAAGAAGGGTTAAAGTCATTCTTCATCCAGATCTTGAGGATGGTGGTTACTGGGTTGAATGTCCGGAGCTCTCCGGATGTTCTTCGCAGGGGGATAGCATTGAAGAAGCATTGGATATGATAAGGGATGCCATTAAGGGTAATCTCGAAGTCGAGGAGGAGTTAAAGAAAGAAGCATCTCGAAAAAGGAAAGCTGCCTAAATGGCAACTCTTCATAACCTAAAGCAAGCCTGAGAAGGTGATTAAAACCCTTGAAGACATCGGCAAAAAATTATTTTGATTTTTTTATACGAATTGGTAAACTCTTCTTACGTCATGTGCCATATAATTGAAGATATGGCCATCATTAACGTTGCAACTTATCGGAAAAGTAATCATGGGTAAACCATATGAAATAGAATTGCAAAATTTAAAGCAAACTTATGAATGGGCGCTTAAAGTACCGATCGAGAAACTTTGTTACTTTATCAATGCCTCCCATGACTTACCTTTGGTTGCTGTAGGTTCTGGTGGTTCATTGACAGCAGCTTGCATGGCTGCTCTCCTTCATCAAAGAGTGGGCATGATGTCAAAGGGAGTTACACCACTCGACTTTATTTCCACCGAAAAAACAATACAGGATACCAGTGTACTGATTATGAGTGCCGGAGGACGTAATTCCGATATTCTATCTGCTTTTCGTTTTGCAGCGACTTCCGAACCACGTCAGCTTATGACTCTGTGTATGAGAACCAAAAGCCCTTTAGCTATTCTTTCCAAGAAATTTCGTTACTCCTCCCTTCTTGACTTTGACCTTCCATCTGGAAAAGATGGATTTCTTGCCACTAACTCACTCTTGGCCTTTAGTGTTATTTTAATCCGAGCCTATAAAGAGTCATTGGGGGAAGAATGCACTTTCCAGCAAAATCTTCCATACATTCATGAGAATTATGAAGAGTTTAAGATTCTCGCCCACCCCCTACTCGAAAAAAATACTTTGGTAGTGCTCTACGGAGGATGGGGATTCCCAGTCGCAATAGATGCTGAGTCAAAATTTACAGAAGCGGCTTTGAGCAACATTCAGATAGCTGATTATCGAAATTTTGCTCATGGACGGCATCACTGGCTTGCTAAGCGAGGAGCCGAAACGGGTATTATTGCCTTAATCACACCAAATGAAAGAAGAATCGCCAGAAGAACGCTCGACCTTATACCGAAAAATATACCATCGCTTCAAATTACTACAGATAAAACTGGGCCGACCGGAAGCCTCGAATTGCTTGTTAAGATGCTATGCTTGGTTTATTTGGTAGGGAACGTACGGGGTATCGATCCAGGAATGCCTGGGGTGCCGAAGTTTGGTCGTAGCATCTATAATCTCCGACTTTCATTAAATAGTGAACACAAATTGCATCACGGAATGGATCAAAAAGAGAGAATAGCTATTATTAGAAAGAGCAAAAGTTCATCTCTTGCGAATATGAAGATAGAAGACCTTGAATATTGGAGGAAAGCGTATCGAGCATACCTCCAAAGAATAGAGCGGACTGCTTTTGGTTCTGTTGTTTTTGATTATGATGGAACTCTTTGTGATCCAGATGAACGGTATAGCGGATTATCGAATGAAATTGGTCAGGAACTTGTGCGCCTATTGAGAGGAGGAATTGTTTTAGGTATAGCCACGGGTCGAGGCAAATCTGTGAGGACTGATCTTCAGCGCTTGATTCCGAAAAAACATTGGGAAAAAGTCCTGATCGGTTACTACAACGGGTCGGATATAGCTTCTTTAGAAGATCCAAACCACCCTGATAAGGCAGGCCCACTCCATACATCATTGCAATTAATCAGAGATACTTTGGAGAATCATTGGCAATTTCATCGTTTGGCGAAATACGAGTGCCGACCGAAACAAATTACTGTAGAACCTTTTAAAACTGCTTTTTGGGGGCAGACAAGAACAATTCTACTCAATATTGTTACTAAAACAAAACTTGCGGGTATCCAAGTCTTAGAGTCGAGTCACTCAATAGATGTTTTGGCACCGGGTGTTTCTAAAAGGAATCTTGTTTTAGCTTGTGAAGAGGTTGCAAAAAAAATCGGTAATCCTGGAGTTGCTTTATGTATTGGAGATAGAGGTGAATGGCCAGGTAACGATTACGAATTTCTTTCCACTCCTTACTCACTGAGCGTTTACACTGTCTCGGCTGATTCAGAAAGTTGTTGGAATCTCAGCCAAGCTGGTCACCGGGGCGTGCAAGCAACCATGGAGTATTTAAGGTGTATATCGATATCAAGCACTAATGATTTTACCTTTTCCCTGAAGAAAAAGGATGTAAAATGAGTTTCTTAGCTATTCAGAAAGATGATTTGACAGACGACGAAGCTAAATTTCAACGTGGTGAAAGTAAAATATTTTTTTCTCCTCTACCTTCACTTAAATTTCATGAATATCCTGCTCTTTGGTTGGACCTTCATCTCTCAGGTGATGGGTATGAAATATGTGGTGAAGATAAGAAACTTAAGTTCAAAAGACGTAACGGAGTTTCAGTTATATCGATACGCCCAGGTGGCAGTCTAAGGTTTAATACTGTTGAAACAATTGGAATCCATAATGTTGTGACTGGTATTGTAGTTAATGTTGCAGGCATGGCTGTCAAAGGACTTTCTGTGGCTCCTGGTAAAGTTGATCCAGGTTTTAAACCCAGTCAATTAATTCTCGTTGTAACTAATCTATCAAAGCGATCGATAGACCTAAGAGAAGGAGATAAGATCGCTGCAATTGCTTTTGCGCAAACAGGTGAATGCGCTCCAACAAAATCTCGTGGGTGGGCAGATAGGAAAATAGAAGGTTATTCTCGTTCATCTTGGGATCGTTTTAAGGATCAGATACACGGTATCGATATTTTTGACATATTAAAAAATCTAGTTGTAGCTGCTTTTGGAGCGGCGATTGTTTTATTAGTCCAATATTTACTCAGAAAGGCCGGTTTTAACTAAAATATGAGAGATGTACTTGCAGAACGACTCCTTGCTGAAGTTATGAAATGGACCCCTGAAGATATTTCCGGAGAGCGACCTGATCTAGAGGAATTGGCAACTTTCAAATACGATGAATATCAATGGTTTTCTCCAGGTATGCGTTTTATCGAAAGCCTTGCACTTTGGCTTGCGCAGTTCAAATCAGATTGCGAACGTAAGCAAGCCTATAAATTTATTCGCTCCCGTTTGATATTTATTTCAAACGCAGAAATGGTACATCTCGTAGCCATTGCTTTTCCCGATGTTATACGACCCATTCTAATCAGCCAAACCGGAGCCCGCTTAGGTCTACCCGAGAGATTCGTGAAGAAGATTGCAAATAGCATAGAGTTTAAGATTCTCCTTCGGCAAAGTTTATTTCTTGGTTTAAGCGACGGCGCCCACACAGATATCTTCAGAAGAAATAATCCTGAAATTAGTAATGAACAAGTTTGGCAAACCTATGAAATATCGGCAGAAAAAGCTGGAGATATGATTTCGAAACTTTCTTCAGATTTAGAAAGGCTTCTCAATAAAACGCCTACCGAGACTGAAAAAAGGTTTCGATTACTATTTCTTCTGGATGATTTCTCCGGGAGTGGTATCAGCTATCTCAGAAAAGAGAGCAGTGGTTCACAATATGCTGGAAAAGTCCATAAAGTTCTCAGCAATGTGACCATTAATAGTCCGTTGAATAGTTTGGTTGATTCAAAGGACTTACATATTTACATTGTATTGTATGTTGCTACTAAGCATGCCCTTTCACAAATCGAAAAGCATGCAGGCGAATGGTTGAAGGAGAATGGATGCGAAAATAAATGTTCAGTCCTAGCCGTGCAGACAATTACTGATGATATTCGATTACATCAAGATAAGGATGTTGAAATCATAGCTTTGTTGAAGAAATATTTTGATTCGTCGATCATCGATGAGCATTACCGCAAAGGAAAGTACGACGAACCTTATCTTGGTTTTGATCAATGTGCCCTTCCCTTGGTTTTAAGTCACAATACACCAAATAATTCGGTTCCCTTACTTTGGTTTGAAGAAGGTAGAAAATATAGAGGGTTATTCCCCCGTGTGAGTAGACACAAAGGTTAGCTATGAGAGAGCCGCGTAACCCATTTCGGATGCGGACATCAGAACATATTGAATCTGAGATAACTTTTCTGCGACTTTTCGGTCCCGGAGTATTGGACCTGTTGCCAAAAGAGAATCTATGGGATCGGGTACAGATATTTCGAAGTGCTCCGGGTGGAGGGAAAACATCCCTCTTTCGCGTCTTCACTCCTTCTTCTCTTATTACTTTGCACGAGTTCCGAGCTAATGAGGATTACAAGGAACTCTATCAACGAATGAAAGATTTTGATGTCGTTTCCAGCAGCGGCCCACATCTACTGGGAATTATGCTGTCTTGCGCACGGAACTATGCAATGCTGGAAGATCTGAATTTAGATCCAAGTAGAAAGGAACGACTGCTATATTCTTTGCTCAATTCCCGATTGATATTAGCTGCGCTTCGGGGAGCCCTCGCGTTAAAAAAGCTTCACTACCCCAATGATTTAGACCGTATAAACATAGCTGCTCCAGCTCATGGAGAACTTTCCTTGCAAATGCCTGTTCCTGGAACAGGCAAAGACCTATATGAATGGGCACTCTCTGTCGAAAAAGGAATTTGTGAAATAATCGATAGCTTTGGTCCCTCTTCTCAAGAAACTTTAGAAGGGCACGATAACTTAAATTCGCTTTCTTTGGTTAGGCCAGAGTGCATTATGTACGATGGGACTCCAATTGCTAGCCGGGTTCTTGTCATGTTTGACGACGTTCATAAGTTAACTACACTACAACGGCATAAATTGTTAACTACATTGTTTGACCTTCGACCTTCTCTTGGCGTTTGGTTGGCAGAAAGGTTCGAGGCCTTAAGTCCAGAGGAATTATTGTCATCAGGTGCAACAACTGGAAGAGATTATGCGACACCTATAAATCTAGAAGACTTTTGGAGATCGAGTGGAAATTCAAGACAATTTGAAAACGCCGTAACAAATATTGCTGATAGACGTGCCAAATCAGCCCGTGATGTCCAAATTGCATCTTTTGATGGATGTCTACAAGAATCCCTTGATGGTAATGAGTGGCAATCCCGGTTTGAGGAGGCTATTAATATTGTTTCGCAGCGAGTTCAGAAAAGAGTGAGATCAACTAAGAGATATGAAGAGTGGCTCAGAGCAAGAGACAATATAGAGCAAACTCCGCGGGAGCATGCCATTGGTTGGCGAACCCTTGAAATACTTATTGAACGTGATATAAGAAAAGCTCAATCCTCTTTCGACTTTGTACTTCCATTGGAAGACCTAGAAGGAAGGGAGGTACCTGCAGTACGAGGTGCTGCAGAGTTTTTTATTTCCCAAGAGTTCAACATTCCTTACTATTTTGGTATTTCGCGTCTTGCAACTTTATCATCATCAAATATAGATCAGTTTTTAGCATTCGGAGGAGGACTCTTTGAAGAAATTGTTTCAGCTGCTCTACTGAGACGCCAAACCCTTTTGACACCGGATCGCCAGGAGTCCATCTTGAAAAAGGTTGTACAACAGAGATGGGAAGAGATTCCAAGGCGTATCTTAAACGGACGCGATGTACAGAAGTTTCTTCTGGCAATCTATCACTGTGCGAAGTGGGAAACCAACAGACCGAGCGCACCTTACGCACCAGGGGTTACAGGAATAGCTTTGACTATGGCCGATCGAGATAAGCTTATCGACCCGAAATTTCGTTCGAAGCATCCTGAATACAATCGGCTCATACATACTCTTTCAACTTGTTTGTCACATAATTTGCTTGAGGCTTCCTTGGATAGAAGCCAAGGACAAAAGGGCAAAACCTGGATGTTGCTTTATTTGAATAGATGGTTGTGCTTACATTTCCAACTACCCCTTCAATATGGAGGATGGCGGCCTCAAACACTTGATGAACTTTGCATGTGGCTTGAACAAGGATTCCAGCCTCCCAAAAGAAATGGAGGTGGTCTAATATCACTAATATAGCGGATAATCAAAGCCTTAGATGGGACCCTTACTTCATGAGACGAGGGGTAAACTTTAATAAATTTTGGGAGGAGTACTTTCAAAGCGAAGGCAGGAACCTTCTTTATGTACTAGGTCGAGGATTTGACCCACGTATGTGCGCTGGCCTTGAAGCTATATTAAAGTCTGGGGGAAGCGGGGTTCGCAATTGCCTTCGGATCGAATTTGACGAAGGGCCAAACTCTTCCTCGACACGACATGCTCCCCTTGTATCGAAAAATATAAGTAAACTTAATGGGATGCTTCAAGACCGCGGGAATCTTTTACCCAAACAAGTTAAGATGTGGTCGGATGAAGGACCTGGAAGGCACAGAATAGGGTCTCGAAGTGCAGCTGAGGTCTTTTCGGACAAATCGGACTTTGAACCTTACACAGATATTGTGATTGATATTAGCGCAATGCCGAGAAGCATCTATCTTCCTCTAATCGGGAAGACACTTTTTCTTATAGACCGTGCAAAAGAAAACAATTCTATAAAGCCTATCCCCAACCTTCACATAGTGGTTGCCGAGGATGCTAAATTAGATCGAAGAATTCGCGATGATGGCATTGATGATAATGCGAGCTATATTCACGGTTTTGGTAGCGACCTAGAAATGGAAGCCACCGCAGGAATTCCCAAAATCTGGATGCCAATTTTAGGAGAAGAGCAAGCTGCACAATTGGAACGCATATATAACCTTATTAATCCCGATGAGGTTTGTCCGGTTTTACCCTTCCCTTCCATTAATCCCCGACGAGGGGATGAATTACTCGTTGAATACCGCGAGCTCCTCTTTGACCAGTGGCGTGTCGAACCAAGGAATATTATTTACGCATCGGAACAGAATCCATTTGAAACATATCGACAAATTCACCAAGCAGTATGCCTTTACAATAAAGTGTTGAGTCCGTTAAGCGGCTGCAAGACGGTTGTATCCGCCATGTCCAGCAAACTTTTATCTATAGGTGCGTTACTGGCTGCCTATGAACTAGGAGTAAGGATGAGTGTAGGAATAGCGAACATTGAAGCACAAGGATACAATATGGATGACAATGTGACCAGTGAAGAGGAACTTTTTACTCTCTGGTTAGCAGGAGATTGCTATGATCCATAAAGAACTGTTTAAAATTAGGCATCCGAAACCGGTGTGTGTTGGGGCGGGACTTGTTGCGCTTGATGTTGTAATAAACGGAGATCCTAAGTCCCCGCCAAAATTATGGACAGGAGGATCATGCGGGAATGTCCTAACCATTCTTTCCTATTTAGGGTGGAAATCCTACCCTCTTGCAAGGCTAAAAGATGATGTGGCTGCAGAGGAACTAGTAAAGGATTTAAAAAAATGGAAGGTTCGAACCAGTCTAATCTCTCGAAACGGTTCTGGCAATACCCCTATAATCATCGAAAAAATAGGTACTAGAAGGAGCGGCGTTCCATGGCATCGTTTTGAGTGGGTTTGTCCGAATTGCGGTTCGTGGTTCCCGAAATATAAACCTGTTTTGGCTAGGGATATTGGAAAAATTAGCATGCGGATACCCCAATCCCAAGTATTTTATTTTGACCGGGTTGTACGAAGTTCGATTGAACTTGCCAAAATGAATAAGAGTAAAGGAGCTCTTATAGTGTTCGAACCATCGGGAATAAACGATAAGAAACTTTTTTATGAATGTCTTGAAGTTGCTGATATCGTGAAATTTTCCCATGAAAGACTTGGACATGCCCAGGAACTAATAGAGAGAATAAATGTTCCATTAGAGATAGAAACACTTGGTGCTGGAGGGTTGAGATATCGTATCGATGGAAATGGTAAACGGAAAAGAAAGTGGAAAACCATGAGGTCGTATCCGGTGATGAATTTAAAGGATGCTGCTGGGGCCGGGGATTGGTGTAGCGCAGGGATTATTCACTTACTAGGCAGTGCTGGAAGAAAAGGTTTTGAGAAGGCTGATGCAAATGACATTGATGCTGCACTGAGCTTTGGACAGGCACTTGCCGCTCTCAATTGCTATTATGAGGGGGCACGGGGGAACATGTACCGCATATCTAAACGGAAATTCCAGACACTAATCCGTGAAATCTGGAACGGTACTAGTCCTTTGGAATCGATAGAAGAAAAGGAAACTGTTCGGACTTCAAAAGTCATTAAATATATTTGTCCCTATTGTGTACAAAATTAAATATTATTAAAAGAAATTGGAATTAAAGTTTTTCTCTTCTCCTACTTTTGCAAACTCCTTCTAAGTATTTTCCCAAAACCTCTCCGGTCCAATCATTCTTCACTTCAGTAAGCTAAGTTTTTAATTCGGCTTTTAGCCATTTTGGGAACTCAGTCCAGGGGATGGCCGGCGTGCCTGATGGCATACCGGTATTTTCCTCTACACGGTGAACCAAAATTCCTATATTCGCTACATCCTTGCGGCTAAAGCCTTGAATTTTATATTTGCAACTTCTTCTTTTTGAAGTCTAGATATTCAGTTTTTTTTATTTCTAAACCTCCCCAATCCACTTGACCCATTTCAGGTCACTTTTTACTGTACGATATAATCCTTCATCCGCTGTAATTAAAGGGATGCCTTCTGTTTCAGCCAAAGCTAAGTAACTGGCATCATAGATGGTACGATGATAAACCTTACAATAATGCAATGCCATTGGATAAAAATGAGATAGATCCTTCATCTCAATTTCTAAATCGAAGAACCCCTCTATGGCTGTAAGAATTTTTCCTTCTTCAATCCTTCCTCTTTTTTGTGCAATAGTTAATCCATTGATCACTTCATATTCCAATAACGATGGCGAAAGAATATTCAACTCCTTTATTATATATCTTTGCAATAAGTTTAGAGCTTTTTGCCCATATTCTTCATCGGAAAGATACCATTTAAGAATCACGCTTGCGTCTAAAATTGCCCGTTTCAACGCCTTTTCTCCAATTGTTTTCTGGATTCCTTAAGGATCACGTCAGCTAATATACCCGACTTTGAGAAGGCTTCCCTTGCCGCGATAATCTTCCTATAGCCTTCCCCCCTTTTAGAGTGTTGATATTCTTCATAAGGAAGGATAACGGCTACTGGTTTTCCTCTCTTTGTCACAACGATTTCCTCCTTCTTTTCGGAGGCATCCTGGATCAAGCGACTGAATCCCTTTTTCCCTTCGGCGATGCTGACAGTTGAACTCTTCATATGTCCTCCTAATTGGTCATTTATTATGACTAATTATATAGACATAAAGAATTTTTGTCAAGAGAGAAACGACGGCGAGAAGCTGTCCTTGACACTGGATATATTGCAGAACTATGATGTATCAATATTGAAAAAGAGGGAGATCTTATGAAGATTATAGTAGATGCTGATGCTTGCCCTAAGTCCGTTTTTCGTATCTGCATGAAAGTCGAACATCAATATGGCATCCAGGTATGGACGGTGGCCAGTTTTCATCACAGCATCGATTCGGATCACCATATTGTGGTAGGGAATGATCCCCAGGAAGCCGATATCAAGATCATCAATTTGACAGAGGAGAAAGATATTGTTGTAACTCAGGATTGGGGATTGGCAGCTGTGGTATTGGGGAAAGGGGCAAGATGCTTGAGTCCGGCAGGTAAGGAATTCAGTCCTGACAAGATTGAATTCTTGTTGGAGGAACGGGAGGTCAAGAACAAAATTCGCCGACGCGGGGGAAGGACGAAAGGGCCTAAGAAGCGAACGTCTGAAGAGGATCGGCGATTCGAGGCCTGCCTGGAGAGGATTCTTTTAAAATCAAGAGAAGGCGTAAAAACAGATGGATCATCGTCTTAGCTATCAGTTGATAAGAAGCCGAAAGAGGAGAAAGACGATATCCCTCCACATCAAAGAGGATGGGAAAATAGTCGTTTACGCTCCTTATCGCACACCGAAATGGGAGATAGAGAAATTTTTTAATGAGAAAGAGTCATGGATCGTTGAAAAAAGATCAAAAAAAGAGAGATCGATCAAAGAAGCAGAGAAGGCATTTATCTCGGGAGAGAAATTCTTATTTTTAGGAGAATTGGTTCCGTTAGAAATACAGGATAATAATAAAGAGCCTCCGCTCAAATTATCTTTTGGTAAATTCGTCCTTGATAAAAATCATATAGAAGAGGCAAGGGATCTTTTTATTAAGTGGTATAAGGAGGAGGCCAAGGAGAGGATCATTGGAAGAATCGATTATTACAGTAAACGACTTCAATTGTTTCCTAAAGGGGTAAAGATAACAAGTGCTAAATACCGTTGGGGTTCCTGTTCACGAGATGATCGATTATCTTTTAGCTGGAGAATGATCATGGCTTCCTTCAGCATCATCGATTACATCCTGATTCATGAGCTTGTCCATATTAAAGAAAAGAATCATTCCAAAAGATTCTGGAATTACTTGGAATCGGTCCACCCTGACTACAAGAAACATCGTCTCTGGTTGAAAGAGAATGGAAGCTCATTATGGTTTTAATATTCAGGAAATAGGAACAGAGAGGCTATCTCTATTTTTCTAATCCTATAAAAAATTAAATTCTTCCGTTCTAATCATTCCTTCGTCCTCCTTATACCTATTCTTCCTTGCCTTTAAAGGTTTCATGAAATGATCTTCTTTCCTCTTTACATAAGTTGACTGAAGGCTTAAATATGGTAAGTTTATTTATATAAGGAAATTAACAAAGTCCCCACATCATTTCTGATCAGAAAGAGGTTCGCCATGATGAATCTGAAGGCACTTATTCTTTTGACTGCTGGACATCTGGTTACGGATATCAACACGGGTGCACTCCCTGCATTCCTGCCCTTCATTAAAGAGTTTCTAAATCTTTCTTATACGATGACCGCTTCGATAATGCTGATCTTTAATGTGACTTCATCCGTCATCCAGCCCATCTTCGGTTATTTCTCTGACCGCTGGTCTGCAAGGTGGCTTCTTCCTTCTGGATGCTTTATCGCCTCATTGGGGATGGCCCTTTTGGGCTTTGGTTCTTCTTATGCCTGGATCTTTTTCTTTGCTGCCCTCAGCGGCCTTGGGCAGGGTAGCTATCACCCTGAGGCGTTCAAAACAGTCAACTTCTTGGGCGGTGAGAAAAAGGCCACAGCAATCTCCCTCTTTCTTGTCGGGGGAAGTTTGGGGTTATCTTTGGGACCTTTCATGGCAACCCTCTTTTTTAAGTACCTGGGATTAAAAGGCTCGCTTTTATTCCTTCCCGCGGGAATAGCCATGACACTTATATTTCTGGCCACTCCTTCTTGGAAAGTCAAAACCGAACTTCTCATAAATAGAGCAAAAGGATTAAGAACTTCTGGTTTTTCAAGGCGAGGACTTTTTCCTATGGCATTGCTTTTATTAGTTGTGGTGCTCAGGTCAGCAACGCAGCTGAGCATTCAAACCTTCATACCTTTTTATTTCATTACTATTTTGCAACGAGACCCATTAATCGTCGGAAAGTATCTCTCAACGTTCCTTCTGAGTGGGACGATCGGACACCTCTTAGGAGGCCCATGTGCTGATCGGTATAGCTATAAGAGGACGGTACTCTTTGGCCTGGGCTTAACTTCGATCTTTCTGCATCTTTTCTTTTATTCAAACGGGACGGCGTCTCTGATCTTTTTTGCCTTCGCAGGATTCGTCCTCAGCTCTTCGAGTGCTATCACCATGGCTATGGGCCAAAGCTATATGCCGCAAAACCTTGGAATGGCTTCAGGCCTTATCTTAGGGTTATCTATGGGGGTGGGTGGGATCGGAACAACGATTTTAGGTTGGGTGGCCGACCAGTGGGGCTTACAATTTACCCTCCATATTATCTTTATCTTGCCTCTTTTGAGTTTGCTGACCTTCTTATTCGTTCCCTATCCGCCTCGACATCCGAGTCTATGATCTCTAAAACCTTCGTGATTCAAAAATGGCTACCTTGACACACAGGAGTCATATCGTAGGTAGATGATTTCATCATTAAAAGGAAAAAGGTATGGTTTTGGAGGAAAATGGCATCGTTCAAAAAATAATTCTACCTGTGATGCCCATCTCTGTGCTATACTTCCAAATGGAGAGGTTTCTAAGGGTGGACGCTTCGGTCAGGGGGCGGGGAGTGTTGAAAGGAGGGGATGAGGGTTTTTTTCATTTTGCAGAGTGATGTATCTCGGTATTGATTTCCTCGTCACTTCTCAACTTCAACCCTATGTCGTGGAAGTTAATGTAGGCCTTCCAGGAGGAGCCCAGGAGTATCATCTTACGCATCTTGTCTATTTCGGAAAACCCTCAGATATCTTCAGAAAGATTGAGGAGACCTCACAAAGAATCTACGGAAAAACATTTAAGGATTACCTTCATTCGCTTCCTTTTATTGAAAGCCTTAAGCCATTCAAAATATGGATGGATGGAAAAGGTTCCTTCCCAAGCACTTTTCACCCCGGGTTGAGACTCGAAGATAAGTGGAATCAATATCAACTCATCAGCTCTATTGTGCCGATGCCTGAGACGATGATTTTTGATCCTATCCACTTAGGTCAAGCTGAGCAGTTTCTTGAGAGGAAAGGGAAGATAGTCTTGAAACGCCGGGTAGGAAGAGGCGGAAGGGGTTTACAAGCGATCACTGAACCGGAGACACTCTCAAGGCTTGATCTTGGTTCAAACCCTTGCCTTCTCCAAGAGTATATCGAAAGTAAGATCGATGGGTATCACTTCTCTATTCGTTCTATTGCTTTTGGTGGAGAATTCATGTGCATGTATGCAAATCTCTCCACCCGATCTTTTTCTAACCACGGAACCTTAGCCTTTATCTCCCCCGACCACCCCTTTGGACTAAGCGAAAAAGATTTTAAGACCGAATCTTTCAATCAGAGATCTTGGGAAGCAGAGATATGGTTTGGTGGAAATGAACCCCCATACTTAAGACATAATCTATATGAAGATGAGGTGGCCAAAACAGCTCTTCATGTACCTGAAGATGTTTTTGGTATGATCAAGCAGCTTTCTGTAAAGATAGAGAGGTTTTATGAAAGCTTAGACCTCTCCAGTCTTCCAAAGGCCTGTTTTGAAAAATAAAAGAACCTATGCCTAATTATTCTCTCATCGATCAACCCTCCACATTGATGTATATTTTCTACCCCCGAGAGGATTCCACTCTATGCCCGGAGAATGCTTTTGATCTATTGGCACCTGTGGACGATCATGTTTCGATTCATTGTCGTTTTTACATAGGAAACCAGAAATGGCCGTGGATCTTATTTTTCCATGGGAACGGTGAGGTGGTGAGCGATTATGATGAAATCGCTCCAGTTTATCATCAGAGAAGGCTTAATTTGGTCGTTGCTGATTACAGGGGTTACGGGAATAGTAATGGGGTCCCAACCTTAACAGATCTTGTTCAAGATGCCCATGCCATATTGAGAGAAATTAAGAAGGAGCTGTCGAAAAGAGGATTAAGAAGTGATTTATGGATCATGGGGAGGTCTCTTGGCAGTATATCTGCTTTTGAATTGGCATACCGATATCAAGACGCTATAAGAGGCCTCATTATAGAAAGTGGTTTCCCGAGTGTTGTTAGGATTATTATGCATTTAGGGGTACCCATTCACGAAGTGAATTTAGAAAAAATAGACCAAGAATGCCTGGAGATGATCCATAAGATATTCATACCGACTCTCATCATTCATGGTGAAAGGGATACTCTTGTTCCACTGAGAGAGGCCAAGGATATATTTAACCATCTTGGAACAGATAGAAAAGAGCTCCTCATCATCCCTTCAGCCAACCATAATGATATCATGCTCGTTGGATTTCAGAAGTACTTCAATGCTATTCAACAATTTATCGAGATGACAGAGGTAAGAGAATCAGGTTAGGTGAGACCTACGCTCCGTCGAGGGTATGGTGCTCCATCTTTCGATACCAAGAGGTAGGATCAAGGAAATACTCTTCCGTATCCTTAAGAGAGAGGTAGTGCTCATTTTCCATCCTTGCCAGAAGATCAAAAAACTCCTTCTCTTTAGGATTCGAAACGCTATCCCGCAACTCAGAATAAAACTTTGCTCCTTTGGCCTCAAAATCGAGAGCGGTCCGGACAGCCTCCAGGTCGTCCGAATCTCCTTTGGTTGACTTATCAACCTTCTTGATGAATTCCACTAAGATGTCCTTCACGATGGTATCTTTCACTTTAAGTGGGACTGTTTCAGGCCATTTCTCCTGCTTTGACCACTTTTGATGTAATTGCTTCAGCCTTTCATAGTGCTCTAATTCATCATCTCCGATCTGCTGGAACATTTTCTTCCCGAGGGGATTTTTCGTTCTATTCGCATTTTTAAGATAGAATTCCCGCTCTCTCATTTCATTATTAAGAGCCACCTCCAATGCGTTCAAACGATCTTTTTCGTTCATTATGGATCCTCCCTTCCGGACATTTCCAGACACATTCCTACTTTATTCTTATTCTCTTTTTTATATTATCTCACTTCTTTCCATGTATCAAGATGACTTTTTTCCCTCTCCCTTGACGGGAGAGGGTTGGGGTGAGGGTGGAGTTTGGTTTTAATATCAGAAATTCAATTTTCCCTGAAGAAATTTTTGGGATTTATTTTCGGATTCAGGGGTTCGTTCACTCAATATTATCTTTTCATCTCCTCCTTTTGATAGTTGGGCCCGATGGGCCCCGAATTTCTCAAGGTAGGCCCCCACTGATTTCCGAGAAAAACCAGGAATTCCTAATTGATGGAGGGTGTCATTATCCTCGTGGTCTGTTGTAAAAATAGGAATTTTAGCGTCGAGAACTCGCTTTGCCAACGCAAGGGTTTTGGTTCCCTTCTCGGCGAAGGGGACAAAGACGACATCTGACAGGGCACAAGCCAGCCAGTTTCTGTTTATAATATTGGGGCGTTTCATCTTGGCCTCTTTGGGAGGAGAAACGGAAAGCATCAATAATTTTCCTTCCCTTGCACGGTGGAAGTACTCCTCCCGTTCTGGAAACTCATGGAGTGGTGGATAAAATCTTGTCTCGAGAAACGATTCAAAGGTTTCGCATTCCAGACCTTTTGCAGTGAACAAAGTCACCGTGAAATTTTTCCTGAACAGGCCGAGGCGGAATATCTCTGTTTCC
>Ga0315291_10005764_pt1 | contig 15472 bp, 8 predicted proteins | sample YL17G12_20_MG_FD_203070 | JGI IMG/M metagenome (GOLD analysis project Ga0315291, IMG submission 203070) | Sediment microbial communities from Yellowstone Lake, YNP, Wyoming, USA - YL17G12_20 | ecosystem: Environmental > Aquatic > Freshwater > Lake > Sediment | place: USA: Wyoming | collected...
GGGAGCCGGTGTGGGACGAGACGGCGCGCGAACCGGAGGCGGTCACGCCGGACTTGATGGCCACGATGGGCTTGTGGCGGGAGACCTGGCGCGCGACCTGCATGAACTTGAGGCCGTCGGGCAGCCCTTCGACGTAGATGAGGATGACGCGCGAGTCGGCGTCATTGCCCCAGGCCTCGAGCAGGTCAATCTCGCTGACGTCGGCCTTGTTGCCCAGGCTGGCGAACCTGGAGAAGCCGAGGCGGCCGGCCATGGCCATGTCGAGCACGGCAGTGCCGAGCGCACCCGATTGGGACATGAAGGCGATGGGGCCTTGGGGTGGCATACCGGCGGCGAAGGTGGCGTTGAGGGGAGTGGAGGTGTCAATGACGCCCAGGCAGTTGGGGCCGATCAGGCGCATGTGGTATTTACGGGCGATCTCGATCAATTCCATCTCCCGCGCCAACCCCTCGAGGCCGGCCTCGCGGAAGCCGGCGCTGATGACGACGACGGCCGGGATGCCCTTCTGCCCGCACTGTTCCAGGGCGGGCGGGACGAATTGGTAGGGGATGACGATGACAGCCAGGTCCAGCGGGTCGGGGACGTCGAGCACGGAAGGGTAGGCTTTGTGGCCGAGGATTTCGTCGGCCTTGGGATTGATCGGGTAGAGCGGGCCGGGGAACCCGGCATTGATCAGGTTGGCCAACACTGCGTAGCCGAGTTTTTCGGGGTCGCGGGAGGCACCGATGACAGCAACCGACTGGGGATGGAAGAATTTATCTAGCATAGACGTCTCACAACTTTGAGTACGGCTGTACCACATACGAACTGGTGCCAATAGTACACGAAAAGGGTAGATTTGGCAAGCATTGCCTGGGCTCAACAGCCTTTACAGTGGCATCTTCTTTAGGACTTTTTTCAGAAAACCTTCACCCTACCCCCTAGACAAACACCCATTTTCGTGCTACAATGTATGCACCAGAGGGCGGGAAGCGATCGTAGCCCCGATAACTCTGCAGTTTCTTCCCTCAGGGTGCGACTAGTCCAGGATCAGATGCGCAGTTAAATTGCTGATCCCTTTTGCGAGGGATTGACTGGCCATGAGTTGTTCCAGGGTGACTCTTTTCGTTGGGATGATACTCTCGGTTATGCTACTCTTGAGCAGCACGACGGTATGTCGTTGGGCGTCGCCGTTCATCCGCACACGTAGCCATGTCCGAACGTCGAAGACTATTCGTACGCCCGCTGCTCTAGAGCCGACGAGTGCCCTAACCTCCGGGCTTGCGCTACCCACGCAGGCCCCGTTACCCACAGCGTCTGCAACAAACCTGCCCACCACCAGTGCCACCCCGACGATGGCGATCATTCCCACGGGCGCCATGCCGAGCGCCAGCCCTACAGCAATCGCCAGCACGGCAACGCCCACGCTCCTCAGTGCTACTTCCACGCCGATACCTGACACAGCCACGCCCACCGCCAGCCCCACCGCCAGCCCCACCCCCAGCCCAACTGCCAGCCAGCCGCTCGTCTCCTCGCCGTCGCCAACCCCGTCTCCACGACCTCCTCTTCCGCAACCGACCCACACACCGACCACAGTCCCCCCCACGTGGACGCCGACGTCCACGCCCACGCCTACGCGCACCCCAGCTCCCCAGGCGCTCTGCATTCCGGCTGTCCAAAGGCCATCCGGTGTGGAGGGCTGGCGTGTCGCCAATGTATGTGTCTTTCTGGAAGAAGAGACCCTCTGGCGGGTATTTGGAGAATTGACCAATGAGACGGGGAGCAGCCAGGAAGAAGTGCAGGTGATGGTCACCTTCTTCGCTGCCGATGATTCAAGCTTGGCGGGTGATTCCGGTTACGTCCCTGTGAACGTAATACCCGTTGGAGCTACGGTTCCTTTCGACATCGTCGTCGAAAGCCCCACCGTCCCAGCAGAGTACGGATTTGACAGCAGCAGCACGCCAAGCGTGGCAACGCTCAGGGACAATCTGCAGGTGAGCAACGCTCAGTTGACGGTTGCCGGAGACGAGGCCCTGATTACGGGACAAGTATACAATCCCGGCCCTGATCTCGTTGACTACGTCGAGCTGATCGCCACGCTGTACGACGAGCAGGGAGCAGTAGTGGCTATGGGCTATGAGCTCTTGAGTCCAGAGGAACTGGGAACCTCCGAGTCGGCCACATTCGAGATTCTCGCCGATGGCCTGTGTCCGCTGGTGACTGACTATGTAGTGATCGCGGTGGGTTTTTAGACCAGGAAGGAGGTGAGGCGTATCGCATCATGCTGAAGAGCACACCAGTTTTGCCCCAAGATAGTATCACCATAAGCTAGATTAAGGAGGTCTGTGCCATGACCAAGAGACTTTTCACTTTGTGCGCCATGCTGACGTTGATCACAATGTTGCCCATGGCGCTGCCCGCTGCATCCCGCCCGGCGGCCCCCGTGGGCCGGAGCGTTCAATCGCTGACGATGTTCCAGGCGGGCAAGTTTGACAGTCACTATCGGGTGCCGAACGAGGCAGGGGTCGAACGGATTCTGAGGGAAGAGAGGGTCCTCCTGCCCGGTGCCAGCCCGCTCCAGGTGCAGACAGCGGTGCAGGCGTTCATGCAGGAGTTCAACGAGCGCAACCCAGATACGCCTAACCCTGTCAAGCTGCGGGAACTGTTAGACCGCGAGCGCGGTGGTGCTCAGGCGGTTATGCTGGCCCAGGCTCAAGCGACAGAGGAACCACAGATCATGAGCCTGGTCGTGCCCGTCGAGTTCCCGGGCGAGGACACCTTTGAGTGGTGTGGGACGACGGTGACCACCGTCGGCCCACTGCACAACGAAATCGCCCCTCCGGGTCCCCGGGACAACAACACACTCTGGTACGAGGATGCCACGCCGGAGTTATACGACGAGCTGTACTTTGGCGTTGGGCCTCAGGCCGGTGTGATCGTCCATCACCCCAACCTGGGCGACGTGGACCTGCGGGGCAGCACCATGGCCAACTACTACCTGGAGCAGTCCGAGGGGGCCTTCGTGCCCAAGGGCATGGTCTATCCCAAGTGGTTGCAGGCAGCCCGCTCCGAGGGCTGGTACGGCGCCGATAGCTGCACCGGTGCGAACCACAACATCCGCGCGCACGAACTGGTCGTAGAGGCAATTGACCAGGTCAACGCTGACGATGCAGTCTTCCCCTGGCAGGACTTTGACGGCGACGGGAACGGCATCGTGGACAACTTTACCGTGATCCATGCCGGCATGGGCCAGGAAGGCGGAGGCGGAGCGCAAGGTGATTTCGCCATCTGGTCGCACGCTTCGTTGGTCGAGTGGCCGACCGGGTACCTGGCCTGCACGGCCGGCTCGACGGGTTGCCCGGACCGCGACATCTACGTGCGGGAATACAGCATGGACCCGGAGCCTGTTGACGTGGGCGTCATCTCCGAGGAATTCGGGCATGCCGCCTTCGGGCTGCCTGACCTCTACACCACCGACTACCAGCAATCTGTAGCCAACTGGGCCAACTTTGAGGCCGGCTCGTGGAACGGCCCGCTGGGCGGCATGCAGCCAGCGCCCTTGCCCCTGTGGTTCCGCTACCTGATCGGCTGGGCACAGCCGGTCGAGCTCAACTACAACACCACCCCCCGCCTGGTCAAGGTCGGCCAGCTCTCGCTGCGGCCAAGAGGGACGGAGCAAGGCATCAAGATCAACCTGCCCGACCAGTCGATCACGATCCCGAACCCGCTGGACACCGGCCAGGCCTGGTGGTCCGACGTGGGTGACCTGTTGCAGAACACGCTCGCCCACGAGTTCGACCTGACAGGGACGACAGCCCCCATCTTCTCGTTCGCCAGTTACTGGAGCATCGAGGAGGACTGGGACTATGGCTACGTCGAAGTGTCTGAGGACAGTGGTGCGACGTGGGTCATGCTGCGGGACATGGATGGTATCATGACCGACACCAATCCCAACGGCAGCAACGAGGGGTGGGGTGTGACCGGCGAGGGCTCGGGCACGCTCCGCTTCGACCTCTCCGCCTTTGTCGGCAAGGTTGTCCTGGTGCGCCTGCGTTACTCGACGGACATGGCCGCCCAGTGGGATGGCTGGTGGGCGGATGACTTTTCGCTGGACGACGGCGCAACCAACCTCTTCTCCGACGACGTAGAAGCCGGGGCCGGCGACTGGGTAACTGGCGGTTGGCGGCTCGTGCCGTTCACGGGGATCTACCCCCGCTACTACCTGGCCGAGTGGCGCAACCTGAGCGGCTTCGACCGGGGGTTGGTGTACCCCTACCAGACGGTGTACTCTGACGAGGACGAGTGGGAGGTGGATCGCTCACCCTACACCGTGCCGGGCATGTTGCTCTACTTCCGCGATTCCAGCTACGGTTTCGACTACGCGCTGGGCGACTCCTGGTACGACTCACCGAGCTGGGGCCCCAAGCATGGGCTGATCGTGGTAGACAGCCACCCGTTCCCCTATGGATGGAGCGATTACCTCTATTCAACTGGTGCAGAGGTGCGGTTGACCGGCCGCGTGCAGCCGGCTGATGCCACGTTCACGCTGCAGGAGACCACACCCTTCACCATGCGCCTGGGATATGACCCATACACAGGCGAGTACGTGGAAGAGCCGCTGGAGACCAAGACCTTCGGGCCACGGCCAGCGGTCAGCCAGTTCCACGATTCGTTGGGTTACTATCCCGGCTTCTACTTCACCGGTGATGGTTACCTGTACTGGTGGGATATTGACGCCAGTGCTGTGGTACCGGCGCAGGGCGACTATACGACCAAGATCACCTGGCTGGACTACTCGCCGGCCTACGACCTCTACGGCGCTGACGCCGGGGGCACCATCCTGGGTTCGGGCAATCCCGGCGACGACGGGGTGCAGTTCGGCCTGCACCTGGCTGTCATCGCCAAGGCTCGCAACGGCAGTTGGGGCACGATCAAGGTCTGGAACTCCGCGGCCGTGGTGGACCTGGCGAAGCAGGTCAACAAGGCCAAGGCAGCACCTGGGCAGCTCCTGAGATACACCCTCAAGGTGAGGAACCTGACCCCCGTGATCCAATCCTTCGTGCTCGACGACCCGATCCCCGCGAATACCACCTTCGTTTGGGGCAGGTATTATGATCCTGCTTCGAACAGCATCCACTGGGAGGGGAATCTCGCTCCTCACATGACGCGGGTCCTCGAGTTGGTGGTCAAGGTGAACAAGGGCACGCCTGTGGGCACGATCATCACGAACGAGGCCCACGTGGCAGATGGCGCCCTTGGGGATAGCGCTTCCGTCACGACTGAGGTCGTGCGACGCTGATCCCAGAGTCCATCCGTTAAGCGCTGCCCGCCCCGCTATAGGGGCGGGCAGTCTTTTAAGGCAACTGCTGGCAAAAGATCACCGTCTGACTGCTGGCGTGGTACTCGTACTGACGTCCTGTGGCGCTCAGCAGGATACTTTCGCCGGAGATAATGGTCGGTGACTCATCCCTGGAGGTTCTCTCCTTTGCCGTCCGGCAGGAGAAGGCCTCAGCCGGGAATTCCTGGCGCAGGACTGCCACGACGGTTACGCTACTCACAGGTATTCCCAGCCTCTGAGCCAGATCCTGCCTGGCCAACTCCACAGGCTCAGTTGACCCGCCACCCGGAACAGGCTGTACCTGTTGTGGCTCACAGCAAACCACTTGTTGCTGTGTATCACCGTGATACTCATAGTTCTCACCCGACGCTTTCAGCACGATGCGGTACCCAGATGTGATGACCTGCGCATACACCTTCCCTGGCTCCGGGCAGCCCAGGCTGGCATCCGACCACTCGACCGCGCTCACCTCTACCAGGTCAACCTGGTCTACCTCACTGGAAAGCTGCCTGGCCAGGTCTTCCTTGGCGCGCATGACCAGCCTCTGCAAAGCCGGGTCGGACAGGGCAGGAATAGTCGGGCTGAGTGTCGCAATTTCCTCTACCGAAATGGAAGGCCCCGCCTGTGCACAACCGGCCAAGCCCAGGGCCATCAGCCAACCAGCCAAGAGCCACATCCACTTGCGTTTTATGTTTACCACCTGATTCACGCGCCCCTCCTCAGTTGATCTCCCTGGCATCCACAAGTCACACTTTCTCGTATGGCCAAAGTGATCTATCTCTTAGACGAATCAGAGCGGCCAGAAGTTCCTCTTCTAGTGTTAAGAATTTTCTAGGGAAAATTTGACCTTCTACTCCTCGACAAACGGCGCTTCCCATGCTACAATTCCAGTACGCGAAAGGGAGGGCGAAAGGGTGATCGGGACTCCACGAGGCGGGGAGATGGTGCCTATCAAGCAGTTCTGTCCTTGACTACGTTTAGGGAAGGAGGTGATGCCTGGCAAACACACCGGTTTTTGACGAGTCAGCTTACATCGGCACACGCGCGATCGGTGCCCTCATCGCAGAATGCTGCTTTGGGGCAGGTCCGAACTCAGTTTAACGTTCGAACGAAAGGAGACGAAACGTGAAGAGGTTAGTTTTCCTGGTCATTGCCCTGGCCCTGATCTTGGGAGCGGTGCCGGTCGGGGCAATGGGCCCTGCTGTTGCGAAACCGCTGGCCCAGAGGGTGATCTTTTTCGCCGCCGACGGCATGCGCCCAGACCTGATGGAGCGCTACGTCGGCCAGGGCGCCATGCCGACCTACGCTGGATTGATCAAGCAGGGCGTGCGGGGTGCCAACGGCCTGGTACAGGCCTTCCCGCCCAACACCGGCGTGGGCTGGTACACGCTCGCCACGGGCACCTACCCGAGCGAGCACGGTTCAACCAACAACACCTTCTTCCGCACCGGCGAGAGCAGCTTTAACAACCGCACGGCAGCCTTCTCGGCAGGTGTCTTGCAGGCCGACACCATCGCGGAAGCGGCCGAGCGGGCCGGCAAGAGGGTGGTCTCTGTCGAGTGGTCCGGTGGGAGCCGAACGATGACCCCGCTGCAGGGCCCGGTGGTTGATTACCGGTCGTTCTTCTCCAACCGCGGCTTGTGGACCAACTGGGACGTCCCAGGCCAACCGGCCGGCGCGACCGCTTTCGGAGTCCAGTACCAACGCTTTGACCTGGCGGATGCAGCCGGCTGGGTCAATGTGCCGGCTTCCTTCAGCCCGGCCAAGCAAGGCGCCTTTGACCTGGGTTCATATACAAGCGGCACGCCAGCGACACCGGTCATCGCCAACGATCAATACGATTTCTACGTCTACGATTCGACCGACGACGCCACCGCCAACTATGACCACGTTTTGATCGCTCCCAATGCAGATGGGAAAGATGGTAGCAAGGCCGTCGCCGATCTCATGGAGGACGAGTGGGCTGATGTTAAAGTCGTGCTGGCGAATCCAGCGGACAAGACCGGCGGCTTCTACGTAAAGACCATGCTGTTCGCCCCTGACCTGGCACAATTCAGCCTGTTCTTTACGTCTGTTGCGCGCGCCGTCGCCACCTGCACTGGGTGTGGCTACGCTGGGGACTTTGAGGACGACCTGAACAGGATGTTCCCCAGTTCTACCGCCGCCGACTATGCCATATTCGAATCGGGGCTGGTTGACGCGGAGACGTACGTCGAGCAGGGCCTGATGTGGAAGAACGCCCACTTTGCGTACCTGCGTTATATCATCGGTACGGCTTCCGTCCCCACCGTGGATGGTGGGAGTGTAACGGGTATGGGCTATAAGCCCGATCTGTTGATGATCGGCAACCCGGCCACCGACGAGTTTTCGCACATGTTCCTGGGGCTCACGGTGCCAATGGTCAATGGCCTGGCCAACCCATACTACAATACGTATACCTCATACGGCGAAGTCATCACTCCGGAAAAGGCCGATGGATATATCCGGGATGCCTACATGGAGGCCGATGCAACCCTGGCGCTTGGCAAGGAGTTGATAGGCAGTAATCCCACCATCTTCGCCACGTCCGATCATGGCTTCGGCGCGCAGTGGTTGGCGGTGAATGCGGGCAAGGTGCTGTTCGATGCCGGCCTGCAGAACAGCGGGGGGGCGACTCTGACAGAGGTGTTCAGCAATTGCCGCGCCGGTACTGGCACAGGCGCAATCAACCTGGCCAAGGCCTGCTGGGCCGGCGGCACCGCGCAGATCTACGTGAACACCACCCTGCCGGCCGGGACCACCTATGAGCAGGTCAGAACAGCGGTGATCAACGCTTTCCAGAATCTGACCGATCCGGCCAATCCCGGCGCCCAGGTTGTGCTCAAGATCATGAGGAAGGAAGAGCTGCGCAACGTGGACGGCAGCGACTCACTGCATCCCAATCGCTCCGGTGACGTCGTGGTAGTGCTGAACCCGCCGTACCAGTTTGACGCAGCGACCTTGGGCCAAACGATCGCCTTCTCGCAGTTCTTCGGCCAGCACGGCTTCCTGCCGGAAACGGTCAACCTGGCAGACGGCGTCAACATGCACGCCACCTTCGCGGCGGCTGGCCCGGGGATCCGTAAGCAAGGTCCAGTAGCGGGTGTGCGCGCGATAGATCTGGCACCGACCATCTCGTTCCTGCTGAACATTCCCGGCCCGATCAACGCCCGCGGCAAGATTCTCTACCACCTGCTACCGAAACCCGGTCAGTATAAGGAAGCCACGCTGCTGTACATCAGCGACTTCCATGGCCAGTTGACGCCGTTGTCGCAAACCGCGGACACTTTTACCACCCCATCGTATGCTATCGGTGGAGCGGCCTACCTGAAACCGTGGCTCGATTGGTATCGGGCCGAGGCACCCGGCGGTTCCATCTTTGTGACCGGCGGTGACTCGGTTGGCGCTACACCGCCCATTTCCAACTTCTTCGGCGATCAGCCCACTATTGATGCACTGAACATGATGGGCCTGTCGGCTGATACGTTGGGCAACCACAACTTCGACCGCGGCCAGGAGTACCTGCGCACGGTGCTCATCCCGCTATCGAACTTTCCCTACCTGGCGGCCAACGTCGTCTATCCCAACGGCAAGTACCCGCCAGAGTGGAAGCCATCCCAGGTCTTCAACTTCAATGGCTTCAAACTGGGCGTGGTCGGGTACACCCTGACCGAGTTGCCGACCCTGATCTTCCCTGGCTATCTCGATCCGTTTATCGTCACGGATCCGGTCAAGGCAGTCAATGCCCAGGCGGCCTGGCTGCGCTCGAAGGGGAAGGTGAACACGATCATCGCCGTCGGCCACATCGGGGCCGACCCAACTGCCAGCACCGTGACCAGCCCTGCGGATCCCTTGCTCGGTTTCGCCAACTCGTTGGTGAAAGTTGACGCGGTGCTTGGCGGCCATACGCATTTCCAGACGATTGGCACGGGAGCCAACGGCGTGTTGATCGTCGAGAACCAGAACTATGGGACCCGCTTCAGCCGCATACGGCTGGTGGTGGACACCAATACCAAGGCCGTGGTGTACAAGACGGCGGACTTGCACAAGCCGTGGAACATCGGCGTGACGCCCGATCCAGCCATCCAGGCCATGATTGACGAACTCAACGCCGAGCTGGCGCCGATCTTTAGCACGGTCATCGGCGACTCAAGCAGGTTGATCCCGCGCGCCGATGCCTGCGGCCAGAGTGCCGGCCGCACCTGCGAGTCGCTGATCGGTAACCTCTCGACCGACTCGATGCGGTTGACCTACAACACCGACTTTGCCCTCACCAACGCGGGTGGCCTGCGTGCCGACCTGACCTGCCCGACCAGCGATGTTGCCGGCGACTTCTGCCCGGCCTACACGCCGCCACCCTATCCCATCACGCGTGGCCAGGTGCTGGCGGTGCTGCCTTTCGGCAACCTGGTGGCGACCGTGACCATCAACGGGGCTGAGCTCAAGGCGTTCCTGGAGAACGGCGTTTCCAGGATGCCGACCGTGGAGGGGCGCTTCCCACAGGTTTCCGGCCTGTGCTTCACCTACGACATCTCGGCTCCGGCCAACAGTCGCGTCCTGGGCGCCGTGCGCCAGGCGGCAGATGGGAGCTGCACAGGCACCGCGATTGACCTGACGAGCGGCTCAACCTACACCCTGGCCACCAATGACTTTGTGGCCTACGGCGGAGATGGCTATCCGAACGTTGCGTCTCGCACGACCACGCAGAACATCATGGACCAGGTGCTGGCCGACTATATCACGGCCAGCACGCCGGTCAGCCCGGCCATCCAGGGGCGCATCGTCTGTACCACCAGTGGCGCCACCGCCTGCCCAGTGGTGACTCCATAGACTGCGTGACCGCTCATCCGCCGGTGGCTCCGGTGGTCGAGGGGCGTATCGTCGGACGGTAGAGACAGTGCCCGCTCGACGCAGAGTGATTGAAGACCTGACAGGTCTCTGATAGACCTGTCAGGTCTTTGTTTGCGTCCCTATTCCAGGAATGTTTTAAGGAATTCTTCACATTATTTTTTGGTGGAACCAACTTGTCAAACAATCCCCCGCAAATAGTCAAACTCTCCCTACAGACACGGCCCAAGTTCCGTGCTACAATAGTATGATTGCTTTATCGTAAAGTGGCCCATAACTGAAAGCCATCGTGCCCACTCTTCTGTACTTTTTCACTTTGTACACTCCAGGCAATGTCAAGCGGAATCCGTCCGGCCTTGGCGCGCTCTGAACGAGGAACGCGCAGGCCGCAGTGCATTGGGCGGGGAAGGAGAGAAGCCTATCGAGCGTATTGTTGGACAACGAGACAATCTGCTCAGGGCAGGCCTGTTTGGCGAGTCGCTCGTCCGAGGCTTGCAAAGTAGGTTTGATCCAGTTTAGCGCTCAGATGAAAGGAGACGGATTACCATGAGAAGGCAACTCTTACTCGCATTGGTCGTCGTGCTGACCCTGGCAGCCGTGCCCGTATGGGCATCGGAGCCCGTGAATTACGGCGACGTTACCCTGAGCGGAGGCTTCCAGACAGGGCACTTCCCTGAATGGTGGGACCTAACCGCTGACGACTTGGTCCTCAGTTTCACCTACAATGCCACCGGCCTCGTGGATGACTCCGGTGCTCACGCATGGGGAGAGCTTGGTGTGCGCTCACCCTGCTACGGCGACTTCAATCCCACGTGGATGGCCGAAGGGGCGGGTGTGTGGCTTGCCACCGACTACGAATGGAGTGTCAACACCTTCGATCCAGACCCGGTTGGTTACCCGAGCCTGGACTTGGATGACAAGCTGATCCTACAGAAAGGTGGGGGGCAAGGTGAAGGTGCCTACAACCTGCCATCAACACCGCCAGCCCCCGGGAACAACCACCGCGTCTGGTTCGATCGTGACGGCGTAGACCAGTGGCAGGCCTTGAGCCCGCTTGCTGTGAACGGCGGAACCTACAACACCCAAGGCAGGTACCAGGTTGTCATCACGCTCCATGCCATCAATGACACAGAGGGCACGGCTTACATGACCATCAACGGACTGAACCAGGGTTTCGAGACCGACGGTAACTGGAACACGATGGAGCTCTCTCCTGCGGGAATGACGTTCACCGGGGACATGAAGCACCTGCAGGTGTTCTACGGTATGTATGGTTATGGTGCGACACATACCGTCGTCTTCGAGGACATCGCGGTAGAAGGAGAGCTTGGTGAACTGCCAGGGCCGTGTGGAAAGGCGACCATAGATATCAAGCCCGGCAGCTACCCCAACAGCATCAACCTTAAGTCCAAGGGCGTGGTGCCAGTAGCGGTGCTGTCCACCGCCGAGTACGACGCCACACTCATTGACCCCGAGACCGTGCTCTTCGCCGGCGCTGGGCCAGTGCGTTGGACTGTGGAGGACGTATGGCCCTATGATGGTAAGCCCGACATGCTGTTCCACTTCAACACTCAGGACCTGAACCTTGACGCGAACAGCACCGAGGCCACGCTGACCGGCAGCACGTACGACGGACAGGACTTCCAGGGCACAGATGCGGTGAGGATCGTGCCCGGGAGCAAGTAACGGTACATGCCCGGCGCTCGTGGGATGAAGGGCGCCGGGCCACACAAAGGAAAGGAGTTCAAGCGCAATGAAACGGTTATTGGTTTTGACAGTGGTATTGTCGGTGTTGCTGGTGGGGATGCCGGCAGTCGCAGTGGCGGACACCTATACTGTGCACCCCGGAGAGGACGTTCAGGCAGCCATTGACGGGGCCAGCCCCGGGGACACAATTGTGTTCGCCCCCGGCACGTACTCCCTATCCAACACATTGAACGTCAACAAGTCGCTGACGTTGACGTCGGAGGATCCATACGCAGCAACGAAGCCGCTCCTCGACGGCGGTGGCACCCTGGTCACGATCATCTCCATCGCTGCGGACAACGTCACGATTGACGGCCTGGAGATGGCCAACGGGACGGGGGACCTTGTCTTTCAGAGTAGTGCATACGGCACAGTGATCAGAAACAGTGTCGTCCACAACTCGACCGGGGACGAGTGCATCCAACTGAAGGGTTGCTCGCAGTGTCTGATCGAGTGTAATCTGGCCTATGACTGCGCCGGGGACGGGCTGAATATCGCAGAGGGATCCAGCCATAGCGTCATAAGAAACAACGAGGTGCACCATAGCAACAGCCCCGATGGGGTCATCTACGTTTACTACTCGGCTGCCATGACGGTCGAGGGCAACTACCTTCACGACAACACTGCCTCCAATGGTATCAAGGTGTACAAGATGGGTACCTGGGGAACCAACTATGTACGAAACAACCTCATCGTGAACAACACATTTCACGGGAAGAAGTATAGTCAAGATGGCAACGCCATTCAGTTGTACGTTCCCTTCGATGAGGTGAACGTGGATGCCGCGCTTTACGTGCAACACAATACCGTTGCAGGCAACGCCGGTAATGCCAGTTACACCATCACGGCGGGCCATGGCATCTACTGGGGGCAGAAGTACGTGGACGGCGCACCAGTCCATATACTGGACAATATCCTATCCAACAACAGCGGTTGGGGCGTCAAGACGGAATTCCTTGGCAGCGTCAATCCTAGCGGTGCAATTAACTACAACGACACCTGGAATAACGCCCTCGGAACCATTAGTAACGTCTTTCCTGGTGTCAATCTCGGCTCTAACAACATCTCCGCTGATCCACTGTACAACCCTGATTACACCCTGCAGACCGGAAGCCCGTGCATCGGCGCGGCCGGCGATGGCCAGGACATGGGGCGGCTCTTCGACGAGTGCGGATGCGCACCGCCGGTCATCCAAGTCGCCATTGACATCAAGCCCGGCAGTTATCCCAACAGTATCAACCTCAAGTCGAAGGGGGTAGTGCCGGTGGCGGTGCTGACGACGGGCGAGTTCGACGCGAGCAGCGTGGATCCCGAAACCGTGGAGTTCGCGGGCGCCAGCCCGGTGCGCTCAGCGCTGGAGGACGTGGACGACGACGGCGACGCGGACATGATACTCCACTTCAGGACGCAGGCCCTGGCGCTCGACCCGAGCAGCACCGAGGCTACGCTGATCGGTAGCACCTACGACGGACAGGACTTCCAGGGCATGGACACGGTGAGGATCGTGCCTGGGAGCAAGTAGCAATCGGTATAGAGAGGGTTCCCGTGATGGCATACGGGAGCCCTCTCCCGTCGGCACCTGGGGCGAACCTCGGAGGGCCGAAATGGCCCTGAAGACCTGACAGGCCTTGATAGATCTATCAGGTCTTCAGACCTTCCCGAAGGCCCCAAAGTGGCGTATCGCTGCTGGGTGTCCTCACTGAAGCCTTCGGGAAGGTTTCGCGGGTTGCGGGATGCGCCAGACCATGGTATAATCTGCGCACACTTAATCCCCCAGATGTGGGGGTTTTCTTTCTCTGAACCCCCACATCTGGCATGTATTTCTACCCCACCCTGTCCAGGAGGCTAACGATGAAGTGTCCCTACTGTAACCACGCGCGCACGCGGGTGATTGACACGACGCATAGCGGGCCGGGCATCCGCCGGCGCCGGGTGTGCGACGCGTGCCGGCGCCGCTTCAGCACGCTGGAGCGGGCGATCCTGACCACCCCGCTGGTGGTCAAGCGCGGCGGGCAGCGGGAGGAGTTCAGCCGCGACAAGTTGCTGGTGGGGCTGCGCATCGCCTGTGCCCGGCGGCCGGTCTCGGCCGACGACCTGGAGCGGCTGGTGGACCGGGTGGAGAATCACATCCGCCAGTTGGGCAAAACAGAGATCCACAGCCGCCTGATCGGCGACCTGGTGATCGAGGAACTCAAGGCGCTGGACCCGGTCTCGTACATTCGCTACGCCATCGTCTACCTGGGGCTGGAGGACCTGGACGCGGTGCGGGCGGAGATTGACCGGCTGTTGGTGGAGAGGGGATAGGGATAGGGGGAGAGGGGAGACAAGGAGACAAGGAGACAAGGAGAGGGGGAGAGGGGAGACAAGGAGACAAGGAGAGGGGGAGCAGGGGAGCAGGGGAGAGAGGACAACGCATAACAGGGCGGTGCATTTCTGAGGGGGATGGAGAATACGATGGGAGATGTGGGGCGGCCGGCGGCAGTGGCGGGTGTGTCAGTGGGTGCGCAGGCGGGGGCGGAGTTTAGGTTAAGCGAGAATGCGTATACGGTACTAAAGCGGCGGTATTTGCGCAAGGGGCCGGACGGGGAAGCGGTCGAGACGGTCGAGCAGATGTTCCACCGCGTGGCCTCCCACGTCGCGGCGGTCGAGGCGGCGTGGAACGGCGATGTGGCGGCGACGGAGGCGCGCTTCTACGACCTGCTGGCCAGGTTGCGCTTCTTGCCCAACTCGCCGACGTTCACGGGGGCCGGCACGCCGCTGGGACAACTGGCGGCCTGTTTCGTCCTGCCGGTCTCCGACGACATGGGGCGCCAGGCGGACGGCATCTTCCAGACGCTGCGCAACGCGGCGCTGATCCAGCAGACCGGCGGCGGGACCGGCTTTGCCTTCTCGCGGCTGCGCCCCAAGGGGGCGGCGGTCCACTCTAGCGGGGGCCACGCCACCGGGCCGGTGGGCTTTATGCAGGTGTTCGACGTGGCCTCGGGCATCGTCAGCCAGGGAGGGGCCAGGCGAGGCGCGAACATGGCGGTGTTGCGGGTGGACCATCCCGACATCCACGCCTTCATCGGCTGCAAGTCGAGCGAGAACGCGATCACCAACTTTAACCTCTCCGTCGGGGTGACCGACGCCTTCATGCGGGCGGTGGAGACGGACGGCACGCTTGAGCTGGTCAATCCCCAGGATGGAACGGTGTGGCGGACGGTGCGGGCGCGGGAGATTTTCGACGAGATCGTGGCCGGGGCGCACCGGAACGGGGAGCCGGGCCTCCTGTTCCTGGACACGGCCAACCGGGCCAACCCTTGCCCACTCCTGGGGGAGTACGAGGCGACCAACCCCTGCGGAGAACAGTTTCTGCTGCCGTACGAAAACTGCTGCCTGGGGTCGGTGAACCTGGCGCGGCATCTGCGCTACGGGGACAACGGCCACCCGGCGATAGATTGGGAGAGGCTGCGGGAGACGGTCGAACTGGCGACGCGCTTCCTGGACGACGTGATCGAGGCCAACGCCTACGTGCCGGCGGTGCCGCAACTGAAGGAAGCGGCT
>Ga0315291_10005768_pt1 | contig 15460 bp, 12 predicted proteins | sample YL17G12_20_MG_FD_203070 | JGI IMG/M metagenome (GOLD analysis project Ga0315291, IMG submission 203070) | Sediment microbial communities from Yellowstone Lake, YNP, Wyoming, USA - YL17G12_20 | ecosystem: Environmental > Aquatic > Freshwater > Lake > Sediment | place: USA: Wyoming | collected...
ACTGCCCACCTTCGGATGCGGCGTTGTCTTCACGCAGCCGGCTCAAAAAGGCTTCCTCCAGGCTGACTCCCAGGTCGTTGGCCAGGCGCAGCAGGCAGGCCAGGGTGGCCGCCAGGTCCTTCTGTAGCGTCAGCGTGCGCTGCTGCAGGGCACGCGCCTGCGCCTCCTCGCGGTTGCCCACCTGCTCCAGCAAGCGTTGCTGCGCGGACCAGACCTGCCCCAATTCGCCGGCCATGTTGCCCAGCACCTCCTGCAGGGCGATAAAGTCGCGGTAGAGGTCGCCGCGCAAGCCCTCGGCCTGGTCGGCGGCGCGGTGCCAGTGCTGCAGGTCGCTCAGGCGGCGCCGGTGGCCGTCCACGATGGCCTGGCTGCGCTCCTGCGCGGGCGTCTCCAGTAGCGCGTGTTGGTGCGTGCCTGTGCCCAGCGCCGACTTGACGCGCTCCAGCACGCGCATCAGATCGTCCGGATTGCGCACGATGTTCAGGTCGTTGGTGTCGATGGTCAGCACGGGCGACTCGTCGTAGCGGGCGAAAAAGGCGTCATAGGCCTGCCTCAGGTCGGCCAGGTATTCGCGCGACATGGTACGCTCGTAGCTGCGGTCGCGCAGCGCAATGCGCTCCATCAATACGTCCAGGTCGGCCCTGAGGTAGACCACCAGATCGGGCACCGGGATCTTTTCTGCCAGCACCCCGTGCAGCCGTTCGTAGACCAGCAGCTCGTCGTTGGACAGGTTGAGCCGTGCAAAGAGCTGGTCCTTGGCGAAAGTATAGTCGCTGACCAGGGACGAATGGCGCAGCACGCGCGCGACTACCTCGTGCTGCTGGCGATAGCGGCTGAGCAGGAAGAAAATCTGGGTCTGGAAGGCGTATTTCTGGCGGTCGGCGTAAAAGTCAGAGAGGAAGGGGTTCTCTTCAAAGACTTCCAACAGGAGCTCCGCCTCCAGTTGCTTCTGGATGAGCCGTGCCAGCGTGGTCTTGCCTACGCCAATGGGGCCTTCGATGGCTACGTAAAATCGTTCCGGCAAGGGCACCTCCCGTGGGTCGAGCTTGCGCATAGGATAGAGCAGCGTACCCCAAATGTCAAGGCCCCAACCTTAAAAGTAGCTTCACGCAACCTTTCGGGCTACAATGCGTATAGCAAGTGACAGGAGAAGAGAAGCATGGATCAAGAAGGGCAGTGGGTCGCGCAGGCACTGCGTGGTGACCAGAGCGCTTTTGCCCACCTGGTGGATACCTACAAGACTCCCATCTACAACCTGTGCTATCGCATGTTGGGCACTCCCACAGAGGCCGAAGACGCCGCGCAAGAGACCTTTGTGCGCGTCTACACGCATCTCAAGGGCTACGACCCGCAGCAAAAGCTTTCTTCCTGGATTCTGGCCGTGGCGTCGCATTATTGCGTCGACCGCCTGCGCCGCCGGCGCATCAACTGGATCTCGCTGGACGAGGAACCAGAGTGGGAGCCGCCCACCGCCGACGCGGTCTATCCCGAAGACGTTGCTGTCGAGAACGAGTCGTCGGCCGAGATCCGCGGCTGGCTGCAGTCCCTGCCGCCCGAGTACCGCCTGGTGATCACGCTGCGCTACTGGCAGGACCTCTCCTACGAAGAAATCGCCAGGGCGACGGGCACATCCGAAAGCGCCATCAAGTCCCGACTGCACCGCGCCCGCGCCATGATCGCCCAACAGGTGTTGGCCCAGCGCAAGCTGGAGGCCCCGCCTAGCCGCGGCGCACTGGAAGGAAAGAAGGTGATCAGCAATGCAACGCTGTGATCAAGGCGAGCGGATGTCCCTGTACCTGGACGATCTGCTGAACCCGGAAGAGGTGCGCGATCTGCAGGCGCACCTGGCACGATGTGAGGACTGTCGCCAGATGTGGGAGGCGATGTGCTGGATGTCGTCGCAACTAAAGGCAGAGCCGGCCGTGGCCCCCGCGCCCGACTTGGCTCAGCGCGTGACGGCGCGCATCCTCGAACGCGAGACCCGCCGGCGCCGCTTCTACAGCAGCATCGGCGTGCTCTTCGGCTCCGTCGGGCTGTGGGCCACCGCCGGGCTGGCGCTGCTGCTGCTCCTGGTCTTGGTGTGGCGGCCATCGCCGCAGGTTGTCGTGTTCGACCTGGCAATCCCTCTGCTCAAGAGCGTCCTGTCAACGCTGCTGGTGCTGGGCAGAGCCTGCTGGTCCGTCGTGCAGGCGGTGCTGACGCAAGAGGCGTCGCCGCAACTGTTGGCATACGGCGTCCTGGCTCTGGCTCTCACGATACTGTGGACGCGCGTCGTGTTCCGGCGCTGGGGGCCGGTCACAGGGTCAGTCGAGTCGTAAACTCGGAATGGATTTGGAGGAGTTCCCTATGAGAAGATGGTTGTATGGGTTGCTGATTGTCGTGCTGTTCCTGGGCCTGGCCGCGCCCGTATGGGCTGATGACGGCCAGGGTCAGGTCGTGTATCCTGGCAGCAATATCGTCGTGAAGCCAGGTGAGGAAATCAAGAACGACGTGGCGGTGCTGGGCGGGTCGTTGGATCTGCGCGAGGGCGGCCGCATCTCGGGCAACGTGACTGTGATCGGCGGCAACGCTACGGTCGATGGTCACGTCAGCGGGGATTTCGTGATCATCGGCGGCAACGTGGAGCTGCGCTCCCACGCGGTGATCGACGGCGACCTGGTCACCTTTGGCGCCAACGCCACGCGCGCAGAGGGCGCGGTAGTGCATGGGCAGAAGATTGAGGGCTTCCAGGGTCGCATCCCAGCGATCCGCATCTGGCCCTTTGTGCCAGGCGCGGAGTCCCCCTTCCGGTGGGGATGGCGCACTGACGGCGTATCCAACTGGCTCGGCGGGTTGGTCAACACGATCCTGAACGCGCTGGCCATGATGACGCTGGGCGCGCTGCTGGTGTTCTTCCTGCCCAAGCCAACGGCACGGGTGGGCGAGACCGTGGTCCAGGCGCCGCTGGCCACCCTGGGCGTGGGCCTGCTCACTCTACTGGCGCTGCCCGTGCTGCTGCTCATCTTGATCGTGATCTGCGTCGGCATCCCGGTCGCGATCCTGTTGGTGTTGTTGGCCATCGCCGCGGGCATCTTTGGCTGGATTGCCATCGGAGCCGTGGTCGGGCAACGCTTCCTGGCCGCGCTCAAGGCGCAGCCGGTGCCGCTACTTGAGGTCATCATCGGCGTGGGCCTGCTGGCGCTGCTGGCGTCAGTGCCCTGCCTGGGCTGGCTGCTGTGGCTGCTGGTGGTGATGGCGGGCATGGGCGCCGTCGTGTTGACGCGCTTTGGCACGCTGCCCTACGCGGCCCAGCGCGCCGTGACAGGCACATCGCTGCCGCAGACGCCTGCGCAGCCGCCCGTGGGAGAGCCACCGACTCCGATCGAGCCCGCGGCCCCCACTAAACCGGAGTCGCCCGTGGCCCCGACGGAAACTGCGCCACCCGAAGGGTCGAGCGAGGACCAAGAAGCGCCCTCTGCCGGCCCCGACGCCTCGGATACGGCGGAGGAGAAGCCGCAAGGCTAGTTCCTCTGGCAAAGCGCCCCCACCTCGCTCGAGGTGAGGGCGCTTCTGTGTTTGGGCCCAGCATGTCAAAACTGTCAGCTTCGCGTGTTGACAATCCCCATCCATTGGCATAGAATACGCCTGCGTCTTCCGATTCTCACCATGCACAGGAGGGAATCTTTGCGCCGCATCGTCAGCTCGTCTGCCATCTCCGCCCGTCCGCCAGGTTGTCACCTCACCTTCCGTCAATGCTTTTGCCATAGCTTGCGGGGCATTCTGGGGCCGTACCAAGAGCAGGTGGGTCCCTGATATGTGAACCGTCTGTTCGCAAATCTACAAGGAGAAAAGACTAATGTATGACTTTGGAACCGAGGGATGGGTCAAAGCACTGATGGAGGCCATCAACGCCAGCGCGGGCTACGCCGATGCCGCCAAGACCTGGGAAGGGGATTTCTACTTTATCATCGAGCCCAAAGCCCCCGGCGGCAAAGAAACCGCCATGTACGTGGACCTGTGGCACGGCAAGTGCCGCGAGGCCTACCTCGTCGCCGACCGCTCGACCAAGACGCCTGCCTTTGTGATCAGCGCTCAGGAAAGCGCCTGGCGCAAGGTCATCGAGGGCAAACTGGACCCTATCCAGGGCATGATGACCAAGCAACTCAAGCTGCAGGGCAACATGGTCAAGATCATGGGCGCGGTCAAGGCGGCCAAAGAGCTAGTTGCCTGCACCACCCGAGTGCCGACCAAGTTCAGCGACTAGCGCGCTTCGACAGTCTGCTGGGTTCGTCAAGCCGCAGGTGCCTGACGTGGCGGCATGAGCCGACCGTATGGGTGCTTGCCTATTGCCAACGTGCCTGGAGGGAGAGCATGTGGTATTTCGGCAGCCCGACCATCGTTTTCGGTGAAGACGCGTTGAACGAGCTCGCCAGTCTCCAAGGCGAGCGTGCCTTTATCGTGACCGACGCCAATATCGCCCGCCTGGGCCTGGTGGACAAGGTCACGCAGCAACTGAACACAGCCGGCATTCAGTCCACAGTGTTTGCCGAGGTTGAGCCCGACCCCTCGGTGGAGACCGTGCAGCGCGGCGCGCAGCAGATGCGCGAGTACGCGCCGGATTGGATCATCGGTCTGGGCGGCGGCTCCTCCATGGACGCGGCCAAGGCTATGTGGGTGCTCTATGAGCATCCCGAAATGGTGCCCGAGGAGATCAACCCCGTCGTGCCGATGAAGCTCCGCCTCAAGGCGCGCCTGATTACTATCCCCACCACGAGCGGCACCGGCGCGGAAACCACCTGGGCCATCGTTCTGACCGACACCAAGGCAGGGCGCAAGCTGGGCCTGGGCTCGCGCGAGAACATGGCCGACATGGCCATCGTGGACCCGGCCCTGGTGGCGGGCCTGCCGGCCCGCATCGCGGCCGACACGGGCATGGACGCGCTGACGCACGCCATCGAGGGCTACACCGTTACGTGGCACAATGATTTCTGCGACGGCCTGTGCCTGGTTGCCACCAAACTGGTCTTTGACTACCTGCCGCGCTCGGTCGCCAATGCCAGCGACAAGGAAGCCCGTGAGAAGATGCACAACGCCGCCAGCATTGCCGGTCTGGGCTTTGGCAATGCCCTGGCCGCGTTAGCCCACGCCATGGGTCATTCCATGGGCGCCGTGTTCCACACCCCGCATGGTCGCGCCGTGGGCCTGGTGCTGCCCTACACCATCGAGTTCACAAGGGACGCCATGGCCGAGCGCTATGCCGACATTGTCCGTTTTGCCAGAATCCCCGGCGGCGAGGCCGGGCACCCGGCCAAGGCGCTGGCCGACCACATCCGCAAGCTGGCCAAGAGCGTCGGGCAGCCGCTTTCGATTCGGGAAGCAGGTATCAGCGCCGAGCAGTTCGAGGCCGGTTTGCCCAAGCTCGTCGAGAATGCCGAAACGGACGCCACGCTGGTGGTCAGCGCGCGCATCCCCGACAGCGCCGAGCTGGCGAGGCTATACCGCTATGCCTTTGAGGGCAAGCCCGTCGACTTTTAGCCGGGCGTGAGAAACCCGTTTTCTCTCAGAAAACGGGTTTCTGACAAGGAGGACATCATGCACGGCTTCCTGGGCAAGCTGCTGATTGTGGACTTGTCATCTGGCCAGATGCGGACGGAAGCGCTGAACGAGGGGATGGCGCGCCAGTTCGTGGGCGGGGCGGGCCTGGCCTGCCGCTACCTTTACGACCAGATCGACTGCCACACCGATCCCCTGGGGCCGGAAAACCCTCTCCTGTTCATGACCGGGCCGTTAGTGGGCAGTGGGGCCCCGCTGTGCGGGCGCTACGAAGTCTGCGCGCGCTCTCCCCAGACGGGGCTGTGGGGCGAGTCCAACTCAGGAGGCAACTTTGGCCCCTACCTGCGCTTCGCGGGCTACGATGGCGTTCTGTTCACGGGCAAAGCCCCCCACCCCATGTACCTCTCGCTCCGGAACGGGCAGGCCGAGCTCCGGGACGCCCGCCACCTGTGGGGCAAGGACACCTATGCCACGCAGGCTGCCATCCACAGCGAGCTGGGGCCATCCAAGCTCAGCATCGCCTGCGTCGGGCCCGCCGGCGAGCGGCAGGTCAAATACGCGGCCATCCTCAACGACTGGGGGCGGGCCGCCGGACGCACGGGCATGGGCGCGGTAATGGGCTCCAAGAACCTGAAGGCCATCGCAGCAGGTGGCGACGCGCGAGTTCCTCTCGCCGACGAGGAAGCGTTTCGAGCGGCGGTGCGCGAGGCCACCGAGGCTGTCAAGGAGGACATGCGCGCGCAGTTCCTGTCGGCCGGTGGAACGGCCTCCGCCACCGACACCACCATGTGGATGGGTGACCCACCCAACAAATACTTTACGCTGGACCTGTGGGAGCCGATTTCCAAGCTGGGTGGGGCAGCCATGGCCGAGACCATCCTGACCGGCAAGAAGGCCTGCCATCGCTGCGTGATCGGCTGTGGCCGCGTCACCTCCATCGGCGGCCCGCACGCCACAAAAAAGATCGACGGCCCAGAGTACGAGACCGCCACCGCCTTTGGCTCTCTGATCCTCAGCGACGACCTGCCGGGAACCGCGTATGCCAGCCACCTGTGCAACCTGTACGGCCTCGATACGATCAGCGCAGGCGTGACGATCGCTTTTGCCTACTACCTCTACGACCAGGGCATCCTCTCCAAGGCTGACACCGGTGGGCTAGAGCTTACATGGGGCAACGTCGAAGCGGCCCTGACGCTGCTGGGGCAGATCGCGCGCCGCGAGGGCTTTGGGGCCATGCTGGCCGAAGGGTCGCGCAGCCTGGGGCAGCAGTTCGGCGTCGAGGACCTGGCGGCGCAGGTCAACGGGCTGGAGGTGCCCATGCACGATCCGCGCGCCTTTGTGGGCATGGGCCTGGTCTACGCCACCTCACCGCGCGGCGCCTGCCATCTGCAGGGCGACATGTTCCTGGTTGACCTGGGCGCGCCCGTGCCCGAGCTGGACATTCAGATTGGGGATAGGCTCGAGAGCTCTGCGGAGAAAGCGCTGATGGTCTCGCGCGCGCAGGACTGGCGCACGCTCTACAACTCGCTGGTCATGTGCGTCTTCTGCAACCCGCCTGTGAACACCATCCTGGGCATGCTCAACGCCGCTACCGGTTGGAGCGTGCAGGTGAGCGACCTGCTGCCGCTGGGAGAGCGCGCCTTCAACCTCAAGCGCATGCTCAACGGCAAGCTCGGCCTGACGGCCCACAACGACCGGCTGCCGAAGCTGCTCCTGCAGCCGCTGCCGATGAGTGGCGCCGAGACGCGCGTGCCGGACATGGACGTGCTGCTGCCCGCCTACTACAATGTGCGCGGCTGGGATGCGCAGACGGGCATGCCCACGTCAGAGAAGCTGCGCGAGCTGGGGCTGGAAGGCTTGGCAGGGATGAACTGCCCCTGACCAACGTGCCCCACGAACTGAGCGTCGTCCACGATCATCTGCCCGCGCAGCAGAACCGTGCGGGGGTAGCCACGCACGACGCGGCCTTCATACGGGGTATAGTCCACGCGCTGGTGCAGGGCCGTGGCAGAGAGCGTCACTTCCTTGTGCGGGTCGTAGATCACCAGGTCGGCGTCGGAGCCCACGGCGATGGTTCCCTTGCGCGGGTAGAGGCCAAAGAGCCGCGCCGGGTCGGTGGCACACGTCCGCACCAACTGCTGCAACGACAGGCGTCCCTTACCTACTCCCTCGCTGAACAGCAAGGGCACGCGCGTCTCGATCCCCGGCGCGCCGTTGGGGATGTGGGCGAACGAATCGCGGCCACGCACCTTCTGTGTTGCATAGTACCACGGGCAGTGGTCGGTGGAGACGGCTTGCAGTTCTCCGTCCGCCAGCGCCTGCCATAGGATATCCCAGTTGGCTTTGTCGCGCAGCGGTGGAGAGAGCACGAACTTGGCCCCCTCAAAGCCTGGTCGGTCATAGTCGCCCTGAGAGAGCAGCAGGTAGTGCGGGCAGGTCTCGGCAAAGACCGTCTGACCGCGCCCGCGCGCGGCCCGCACCACCTCTAACGTCTCGCGGCAGGTCAGGTGCGCCAGGTACCAGGGGGCATCGACCAGCTCGGCCAGAATTGCCACGCGTTGCGCTGCCTCTGCTTCGACCTGCGGCGGACGGCTCTGCGGGTGATAGCGGGGCGCGTGCTTGCCCTCGCTCAGGAGCCGCGACGTCAGGTAGGCGATGGCGTCGTGGTTCTCCGTATGTACCATGGGCAGGATGCCACATTCGCGCGTGGCAGCGAGGAGGCGCAAGATTTCGCCGTCCTCCAGGCGCAGGCCCTGGTAGGTCGTGTAGAGCTTGGCGCTGGCATAGCCCTGCTCAGCCAGGGCAGGCAGCCGGGCCAGAGTGCTCTCTGAGGCGTCCGCCAGCGTCAGGTGCAGGGCATAGTCGACCGCCACCCGGCCATCGGCCTCGGCGCGGCGGCGGGCGACGCCCTCGGTCAGATCATCGCCGCGGTAGTTACTGGTAAAGTCGATCACTGTGGTGGTGCCGCCGCATGCAGCAGCCAGCGTGCCCGTGGCGAAATCATCCGTTGAGGTGATGTCTCCGATGGTCATTTGCAGGTGCACGTGCGCGTCGATAAACCCGGGGAAGACGTACTGACCTGCGGCGTCGATTGCCCTGTCCCCCAGCAGGTTCAGCCCGATGGCGGCGATCTTCCCATCCTGGATGCCCACGTCAGCTACGTCGGTGCTCTCGGCAGTCACCACCGTCCCATTCTTGATTACACAGTCCATTTGTCTTCTCCGGCAGTCATGATTGGAAAAAGGAGGACATCGAGGTCGGCACACCTCAATACCCTCCTTTCGATCTGCAGAGCGGGGGCTACACCGGGCCAAGCGGCCTCTGCGCTACCACCAGTAGTATGGACCGCAGGGGTAGTAGTACGTGCAGCACCAATAGCAGCGGCATACGGGCCTGGGATACGTCAGATAGGCTGGCCCTCCGTAGGGGATGTAGAGGACCTGGCCGATCTGGACGTAGTTCGGGTTCGGGAGGCCATTCACCTGGCCAATGTAGTACGGGTTCACTCCGTACAGGCGGCCAATGGAGAACAGCGTCTCGCCGGTCCGGACCACATGGTAGCCATCGGCCAATACCGTGCTGCCGCCCACGACCAACTGCAGGACCAACAGGCACACAAGGAGTAACAGCCCTCTGCGCACGAACTTGTTCATGACTCCCTCCTTCTGAACGATTCGCCACGGCCTTGTGTCTCGACGTCTGGCTCGGCCAGAGACGTCATGCGTTCACGGCGACTCTAGGGAAGGTAAAGCGTTTGTCCAACGTAGATGTAGTTCGGGTTCCAGATGCCATTCGCCTGAGCAATGGCCCACACCGTGGTGCCGAAGCGCCAGGCAATCGCGGACAACGTGTCACCTGGCTGCACGATGTAGGTGTGCGGTGAAGGCAGCGGCCCCTGCGCCACCACCGGGATGAGCAGGACCTGACCTATGCGGATGTAGTTGACGTTCGTGATGCCATTGGCCTGGGCAATCGCCCACACCGTGGTGCCATAGTAGGCGGCGATGCGGGTCAGCGTTTCGCGCCACTGCACCACGTGGTATATGGGCTGGCCCGAGGGCGGCACCGGCGGGGCCGCTGGCACGACCGGGGGATTCGAGGGAGTTGTGGGCAGCGGCGGCGCAGCCAGCGCGGGGGAGACCGTCAGACAGAGTAGGACACCGAACACGAGCAGCACGGTAACGAGTTTCCGACTCATCCTGCTAGACCTCCTCTCCTTCGACAGCGCGACAAAGGCCCCGTGTGGCCTTGGTTCGCCACTTTAGTGGTCTCTCAGCCGTATTGTACACCAGGTCGTGCGTAGGTTCAAATCGGAGCATTCTGTCATCTTCGCGACGCACGGCTCTGCGTTTTCGTATGCCCATGGTAGCACACTCCTTCTGCCAGTCTTGACATCCTTGCGACGGTTTGCAGACTGCCGCACGTCAGGGGCCCTGGCTCGGCAACCTCGCAGAATGGCCGGATCCCCCAGCGTGAAACGGATGCAGGGCCGCGCCGAATGCAGCCCTGCATCCGTTGTGCTGCGCCGCCTAGCGAGTGACAGAGCGAAACCAGCGCCAGAACTGATCCCAGGGGCTCTGCGGATCTGGCGCTGGGGTGGGAGTCTCCACGACCCCAGCGCTGCCCGGCCCGACCTGAAAGGCCATACCATCGAGCACCACGATGACCTGCTCGCCTACGGCCAGGTACTTGCCCCACTCTGGATGCTCTGTCAGCAACCGAAAGTAGGCCGGACTGGCAAATGCCAGGCTCGACGGGCGCATCCTATCCGGATCGTAGGTCGTGTCGGTCCAAACCCCGTTGCGCAGCACAAACGTCTTGTTCGCCACCGTCTTGAGCTGGGCTGCCTCCTGGCCCCCGCCCACCTCGCTGGTGGCAAGCTCGTTGCGGGTCTGGCTGTCGGCCACTGCCTTGGCGCCCGCAAACGGCGCTGCAGTGATCGTCACGAGTGGACTGCTGGCAGCGGCGTGCGCCCGGCCCGCCTCGGTCAGAATCTCCTGTCGCTCGTCCACCAGGAAGGAGGTGTAGGGCGTCATGATGCCGTAGCGCACGCTCAGGGTCACGATGCCGTCCACAAGCTCCTTGTTCTCACCATGCAGGCGAATTTGTGCGAGCATATGGCCGATCTTGCGCGTGGCCCACAGGCGCGGGATAAAGTCCTGCCGACCCTGTTCGCTGAAGCGCACGCCTGGATACGAGAAGGACCGCTCTTCTCCGTTGACGCTTCCCTGCAACGTCAGGTGCGCCGTTCCGCCCTCTCGGTAGCGGCCTGCCACCAGCAGTTGCCCGCCTGCAAACAAGTCGGGCAGGGGATAAGGGTACATGTCCTCCAGCATTACACCATCAGCCTCCAGGCGCAGGTCCGAGAGCAGCGGCGTCCCGATTCTGGCATAGAACGCGGAGACCTCTTCCTCAATGTTCTGCTCTGGCCCGACGTAGGCGCTTGCCCCGCGGTGGGCCTGGCTGATGCTGTCGAGCAGCACGGTATTGACGTCATAGCCCACGCCAAAGGTGAACAGGCGCACGTTCTTGCCCGCGGCCCGGTCCACGTCGTCCACGATACGCTCCCAGTCGGTCACGCCCTCTGTGGGCAGGCCATCGGTCAGGAAGATGATAAACTGCGGGCGTTTGCCCTGGGTCATGGCCAGCGCCTCCAGCAGAGCACGGTCCATGTTGGTTCCCCCGCCACCGCTCAGATTCTGCACAAAGCGGTGCGCCTCCGCGCGCTGAGAGACGGGTTGCAGGTTCCGGGCATAGGTCCGCACCGACGTGTCGAACGCGACGATGTTGAAGCGGTCCTCGGCGTTGAGATGGTCAAGCACATAGTCCAGCGCGGCCTGCGCCTGCTGCAGTTTCTTCCCATCCATGCTGCCCGAGATGTCCAGGACGAAGACGACGTCCTTGGCCACCACGCGCTGTTCCGCGGCCGCCAGCTTGGGCGCGACGAGCAGCAGGAAGAACCCGTCCTCGCCGGACTCACGATAGGACAGCAAACTCAGCCCCACGTCGTCGCTGGACATGCTGTAGTACAGCTCGAAATCCTTGTCGGGTGTGACGTTGTTGGCCTCAAAGCTCACGCGGGCTGACGTCTCGCTGATGCGCTCGACTGAGATCTTGTGGCTGGGCGAGTAGATGGCCTTGATGGGCACGCGCGAGCGTAACTCAACGCTGACCACCACCTCTTCCAAGGGGCGACTGGAGAAGCGCTCCGTGTTCAGGGGGTACACATAGTGCACCAGGCCTTCTACGGCGGGCAGAACCTGGCTGTAACTCAATTGGACGCGCTTTTCGCCATGCGCTGGGATGGGATAGACGCTGGCCTGGAAGGCATTGCGGCCCACGTACTCGAGCAGGGCCGGGTCGCGGCGGCGGCTGACGATGCTCTCGTAGACCCGGCGTGCCTCATCCTTGTTCAGAATCTTACCCGAGAGACGCTGCTGATCCACGAACATGGCGAAATCCGAGATGGTCGCCTCTTCCGGAAGGGGAAAGATGTAGGTGCCTTCCAGCTCGTAGGGCGACTCGTTGAGGAACACCTGGTCGATGTCGGTTCGGGCCATCTGGTCTTCGATCGTGACCTTGACGCGGTGGTATTTGACGGCCAGGTTGGGCACGGGCTCCACAACGTGCGGGGGCGGCACAGGGATGATAAAGCCGTCTGCGCGGGCCGCCTGAGCACTGGCCAGGGAGAGAAGCACAACTGCGCACGTAGCAAGCACGAGGCGTGCCAGCCCGGTCGCGTTCGGTTTGCGGTGCTTTGCGATCGCCTGCATCGTGTACCTCCTCAGGACACATGTTGCGGCCTTGCACCCCAAAGACGACGTGCGGCGGACGAATGTTCCTCAGCGCTGCGCCCTGTTCGCGCGAGGGCGTTGCGGAGCCTTCGCGCAAGGCGGCACAGTGACACCTGCCGGTCGTAGCGGAAGGACTTTTCGGGAGGGTACTCCATACACATGCCGCATACGGGTTGCGCGTCCGGTACAATGATGCTATAATGCCCCACAAGCAGGTCGAGCTTGCGATCAGGAGGGACTGTGGGCGAACCGGACAAGCAGGCCGTCCGTCGAAAGGTTGTGGGGTTGCTCTTGCGCCACGTGCGCCTGAGGGCTGGCAGAAACCAGTCCGAGCTCGCGGCGGCACTGCACGTGTCCAAGTACCGCTATGCCCAGTACGAGCAGGGACAAGGCGAGATCTCCCTGCCGGAGCTAGAGCTTGTGGCCGAACTATGCGGCGTGCCGCTGAGCTACTTTTTCGACGACAAATCCGAGGTGGCAGACGAAGGCGCCGAATCGCCCTGCCAGATCGCTCCACGCCTGCAGCGCAAGATCATGGGCGCGCTGCTGCGTCAGGCGCGCCAGCAGGCGGGGAAATCGCCGAAGGAATGCGCGGCCGCCCTGGGCGTCTCCACGCGGCTGATCGCACAATTCGAGTCTGGCGACAAGGAGATCCCTGCCCTGGAACTCGCGTCGCTCGCAGCCTTTCTGGGAGTGCGTGCGGACTACTTGGCCGTCTACCCGGAACAGGCCTAGCCCGGCGGGTCACCCGCTGAGCGCGAAAAGCGGCCACTGCCGATTGGCAGTGGCCGCTTGTTTGTGCAGAGAGGCTTTTATTCCTTCTCTTCCTTGTCCTTGGCGGCCTGCGCGATGATGTGCTCCGCGATGTGCGCTGGCACCTCGTCGTAGCGCTCAAACTCCATGGTAAAGTAGCCACGGCCCTGCGTCATCGAGCGTAGGTCGGCTGCGTAGCGCTGCATCTCAGCCAGTGGGGCTTCGGCGTTGATTACGCTGTTGCCCTTCTGCTGGTCCATGCCCATCACGCGCGCTCGCTTGGTGTTCAGGTCACCCAGCACGTCACCCATGAACTGCTCGGGCACTACAATCGTGACCTTCATGATGGGCTCCAGGAGCACCGGGTTGCCCACTTCAAAGGCCTTCTTGAAGGCCAGGTGGGCCGCCAGTCTAAAGGCGATCTCGGACGAGTCCACCGCGTGGGACGAGCCGTCGTAGAGCGCTGCCTTCAGATCGGTGGCCGGGTAGCCCGCCAAACCGCTGTGCCCGATAGCCTCATTCAGGCCCTTTTCCACCGCCGGGATAAAGTTGCGCGGCACGTGTCCGCCAAAGACCTCATCCGAGAACTCAAAGCCTGACTTGCGCGGCAGCGGCTCGAAGCGGATCCAGACGTCGCCGAACTGACCGCGACCACCGGTCTGCTTCTTGTGGCGTCCCTGGACCTCCACGGTCTTGGTCAGGGTTTCCTTGTACGGTACCCTGGGCGTGGAAGTCACCACTTCGACACCGAACTTGAGCGCCAGGCGCCGCACGGCGATGTCAATGTGCGAATCGCCCATGCCCGAGAGCACGGTCTCGCCAGTATCCGGTTCACGGGTCACGGTGAGGGTGGGGTCCTCTTCAACCAGACGGGCCAGGGCCGTGCCCATCTTGTCCAGGTCGGCCTTGGTCTTGGGAGTGACCGCGCCAAAGGCCACCGGATGCGGGAAGGTGATGCCGGGCAGCACCACGGGGTGGTCCTTGTCGCACAGTGTGTCGCAAGTGGTCGTGACCTGCAACTTGGACACCACGCCAATGTCGCCTGCGGATACTTCCTTGGTCGGGGTTTGCTCCTTGCCAGTCAGGAAAAAGAGTTGGCCGATGCGCTCTTCTTCGCCCTTGTTGGCATTGAGAACGCGCGCATCGCTCTGGAAGGCTCCAGAGTAGACGCGAAAGTAGGTCAGCTTGCCCACGTAGGGGTCAGCCATGGTCTTAAAGACCAGGACGGCTAGGTGCCCGGACGCAACAGGCTTGACGATTTCCTCGCTGTTGTCCTTGACCAGGCGCGCTCTAACCTCTGCCGTCACCGGCGAAGGCAAGTAGCGCACGATGGCATCCTGCAATAGGCGGACGCCCGCGTTCTGCGTCGCGGAGCCACACAGTACCGGCACGACCTTGCTGGAGGTCACAGCCTTGGCCAGTCCACGATAGATCTCGTCTTGAGTAAGCTCTGCGCCGTCGAGGTACTTGACAATCAGCTCATCGTCTGCCTCGGCGGCCAGCTCGATGATCTGCTTGCGAATGGCCTTGGCCTGCTCCTGGAGCTCAGCCGGAACGTCGCTCGGCTTCTTGCCGTCGCCGAGATAGGCCTTCATGCTCAGACAATCGACCACGCCCTTGAGACTTGCCTGTGCGCCGATGGGCAGTTGCAGCGGGACCAAGTTCACATCGAATTTGGCCTTCATCTGCTCCAGCGTGCGCTCAAAGCTGGCGTTTTCGCGGTCCATCTTGTTGATGAACGCCAAGCGCGGCAGCTTGAGCTCGTCGGCATACTGCCATACTAGCTCGGTGCCCACTTCGACGCCGGCCGGAGCGGCCAGCACCACCACCACGCCGTCGGAAACGCGAATCGCGCCCTTGACCTCTCCCACGAAATCCGCATAGCCAGGGGAGTCCAGCAGATTCACCTTGCAGCCCTGCCATTCCCAGGGGGCTATGGTGGTGTTCACCGAGATCTTGCGCCGGATCTCTTCCGGATCGTAGTCGGAGACGGTGTTGCCTTCTTCTACGGTCCCGAGCCGGTTGATCACACCAGAGTTGTACAGCATAGCTTCGGTCAGCGAAGTCTTGCCCGCTCCGCTGTGGGCAACGAGACTGACGTTCCTCAGCTCTTCGACCCTGTAGCTCTTCATCTGTCCTCCTGATATGCATATAAGAACGCCCGTGGGACAACAGGATGCCAAGGGCGCACTTTGACCACCAAGCCATTCTATTACAGAATCGCCTTGGTGTCAATTCAGTTTGCCCTGAAGCAATTGACAACCGGTGGCGTTGAGAGCATAATCCGGAGCAAGCGAATGCGTCAGGCGACGAAAAGGCAGGATGGATGAGCAAAGCGCATGGCAAGGGGGAGTCCCCACACAGCTTGACTCGCAGGGAAT
>Ga0315291_10005769_pt1 | contig 15460 bp, 12 predicted proteins | sample YL17G12_20_MG_FD_203070 | JGI IMG/M metagenome (GOLD analysis project Ga0315291, IMG submission 203070) | Sediment microbial communities from Yellowstone Lake, YNP, Wyoming, USA - YL17G12_20 | ecosystem: Environmental > Aquatic > Freshwater > Lake > Sediment | place: USA: Wyoming | collected...
TCGATGGCGATCGTGTAGATGATGACGGGCATGTTCAGGCCGCCGTACTTGCGCGGCAGCGTGAACCCCATCAGCTCGGCCATGCTGAGCTGGTCGAGCGCCTCGCGCGTCCCCTTCGCGTACGTGACCTTGCCGTCGTGGAAGTGTGCGCCTTCGGCGTCCACCTCGGCGGCGCGGGGCGCGATGAAGTCGCCGGCCAGCTTGCCTACCGTGTCGAGCACGCGGCGGTAACTGTCCATGGCGTCTTCGTAGTCCGCGGGCGCGTAGTCGTACTGCGCCGCCTCCGCGTACCCGCGCTCGTGCAGCATGACGAGGTCCCGCAGGTCAGTGTTCTGCAGGAAGTCTAAGATGTCCTCGTTGCCGGTGAAGGTGTTGGGCATGGCCGCTGCGGTCCTTTACTTCGCGTGTTCCTTGTAGACGTCAATGAGGGTGGGGATCACCTGGTTGAGGTCCCCGACGATGCCGTAGTGGGCGATCTGGAGGATGGGGGCGTTAGGGTCCGTGTTGATGGCCACGATCTTGCTGGACTCCTGCATGCCGGCCCGGTGCTGGACGGCGCCACTGATGCCGCAGGCGATGTAAAGCTTCGGGCGCACGGTCGTGCCGGTCTGGCCGACCTGGTGGGCCTTCTCGATGAAGCCGGCGTCCACGGCCGCGCGTGAGGCGCCCACCTCGCCGCCGAGCGTCTCCGCCAGGCGCCGGATGAGCGCAAAGTTCTCCTTGCTGCCCACTCCGGCGCCGCCCGAGACGATCACGTTGGCCTTCTTCAGGTTCACCTTACGCTCGGCCCGGTGCTCTTCCAGCAACTCCACGCACAGGAGCGACCGCTCAACGGATCCGTCGAAGCGGATGAGCTTGCCCCTCCGGCCGGGCTTGGCCGCGCCCATGCGCATGACGCCCTCGCGCACGGTGGCCATCTGCGGGCGCGTCTCCGGGTTGACGATGGTGGCGATGATGTTGCCCCCGAAGGCGGGGCGTATCTGGTAGAGGAGCTTCGGGTAGTCCCTGCCGGCCACCAGGTCCTGGTGCGGGCCGATCCTCAGGTCCGTGCAGTCCGCCGTCAGGCCGACCCTCAGGGCCGACGCGACGCGCGGGGCCAGGTCGCGCCCCGTCGTGGTGGCGCCGAAGAGCACGACCGCCGGCCGGCTCTCCCGAACCATGCGCACAAGGACGTCTGCGTAGGGGAGCGAGGCGTAGTGTGCCAGCGCACGATGCTGGGCCATGTGAACTTCGTCACAGCCGTGGGCGAACAGAGCGGTCGCGAGGTGCTCGACGGACTCGCCGAGCAGGAACGCGCCGACCCGGCCGCCGAGTTCGGCCGCCAGTTCGGCAGCCTTGCCCAACAACTCCAGGCTGACCTCAGCCACCTGGCCGTCCTGGACCTCGGCGAACACGCAGACGTTCTTGGGCTCGTCCATGCTGAGGCAAGGCTCCTGACTGCGGTCCTGTGCCGTCCGGGTCAGTCGAAGATGTGCTCGCGCATGAGTTCCTCGACCAGCCCGCCTATCCCCTCCTTCGTGGGCTCGACGCGTTTGTGCTCCTCGGACAGGAGCCGGACGAAGTTGATCTCCTTGACGCGCGTGGGTGAGCCCTTCCCCCCGCAGGAGACGGCGTCGCACGCGATCTCGTCCGCGCCCCACTGTTCGATGAGGAGGCCGCGCCGACGGAGCTCTTCGAGTCTGTCCGGGGTGGCCTGTGCCCCGAGTTCGCAGGCCGCCCGCGCCTTCTTGTGCTTCATGAGGCGCTTGGCCGATGGCGGCCGAGGGTCGTTCGCGCTCGACGTCACCGTCAGCAGCGCCGGGAGCGGGCCGCGCAGGACTTCATACCCGTGCTCCAGGACCCGCTTGACCGTGATGCTGCGGTCCGATATCTGGCGTACCTCCTCGACGTAGGTGAACTGCGGCAGGCCGAGCTTTTCCGCCAGTTGCGGGCCGATCTGCGCCGTGTCGCCGTCTATGGCCTGCCGGCCGCAGAGAACGAGGTCAGGGGCCGGCAGCTTGCGGATGGCGCAGCTCAGCACATAGGAAGTGGCCAGCGTGTCGGAGGCCGCGAACCGCCGATCCGTCAACAGGACCGCGTGGTCGGCGCCCCGGTAGAGGCATTCGCGCATCGCCTCCGCGGCTGCCGGCGGGCCCATCGTGACGGTGGTCACACGTCCGCCGTGAGCGTCCTTTATGCGGAGCGCCATCTCGAGAGCGTTCAGGTCCTCCGGGTTGACGATAGCCGGCAGGGCGGCGCGGTTCACGGTGCCGTCCTCTTTCATCGCCTCCCCGGTCAGGTTCTCAGTGTCCGGGACTTGCTTGACGCAGACTATGATCTCGTAAGCCACGTTGTCACCTGTCGACGTCCTGTGGAGCGAGCGGAAGGTTTCCGGCCGACCGGAGACATGAGAGCAGAGACGAGGAGTGCCCCTCCGCGCAGGAGGGGGCGACAGGGCCACCTGTATCCAAGAGACTATAATGAAAGCGGGGCGGTGTGTTCAAGTGAAAGGGACGCGCGGGGCCGTCCGCCAACACAAAAGCCCGACTCCGGAAGACTGCACGGAGTCGGGCTTGATGCGCAAGCGGGGGTCGCCCTCATACGCGCTGTACGTTCGCAGCCCGAAGGCCTTTTTCCCCGCGGGTCACCTCGAAGCTGACACGGTCTCCTTCTTCCAGCGTCTTGAAGCCCTCCATGACGAGCGCGCTGTAGTGAACGAACACGTCCTCGTTGCTGTCGTCCTGCTCAATGAAGCCGAAGCCCTTCTTGTTGTCAAACCACTTCACTGTACCTTCAGGACACACCGGCCCCGATACCTCCGAGAGAGCGGCGCTTTGCCTCCGCGGACGACCACCCGCCGCGTGGACCGGCCTTTCTATGGCGCACAACAATATAGGCGCAAGCATCCCCTTTGTCAAGCCTGAAAACGGCATGAACGGGGGCGCTTTCTGGTGCGCTGAAGCGGCCCCGTTTCGGCCCGTCCTGGCCCAGGAAGCCCGCGCCCGCAGCCTCGCCCTCTTGAGGCCGGCCCGCTCACTCCTTGCGTCTTGCAGCGGCGGATGGACGGGCCTCGGCCACGCATGCCTCGGCGATGTCGGCGACCGAGTCGAGGACGTAGTCCGGTTCGACCGGCAGCGCACCCAGGTCCTCGGCGGAGGTGACGCCGGTCAGCACGAGGACCGCAGTCAGTCCGGCCCGGCGGGCCATGAGCATGTCCGTCTCGGGCCGATCGCCCACCATGGCGCATTCCGTCGGCTCCAGGCCGATGATGTCCATGGCCTCGCGAAGCATGATCTCCGACGGCTTGCCGACGATGGGCTCCACCTTGCGCTGCGTGCACGCCTCGATGGCGGCGATCATGCAGGCCGCGTCGGGCAGGTCGTAGTCGGGCATCGGACAGGTGCGGTCCGGGTTCGTGGCGATCAGGTCGGCGCCGTGGAGTGACGCCCGGTAGGCGATGTTCAGCTTGCGGTAGTCAAAGGTGCGGTCGAAGGCGACCACGACCACGTCAATCTCCTTCGGGTCTTCGGAGATGCGCAGGCCGTGGTCGAGGAGTTCCTTGATGACCGGCTGCTCGGCGACGGGGAAGCAGCGGGCGCCGGGGCGGTGCTTCTGCAGGTAGCGGGCGAGGACGAGCGGAGAGTTGATCACCTCGTCCAGGGAGCAGGCCACGCCGAGGCGCTCCAGCTTGGCGGCGTATTCCTCGCGGGTGCCGATGGGCTTGTTGCTGACGAAGGCCACCTTCTTGCGCAGGGCGCGCAGACGGCGCACGGCTTCGTCGGCGCGGGGGATGAGCTGTTCGCCTACGTAGAGCGTGCCGTCCAGGTCGAAGATGAACCCCTGCATGGTGCGCACGAGCCGCCGAACGGCTTCCTTGTCCGCCGCTCTGCCGTGTCCGGTCATGGGGTGCCTGCGGCCTGCCGCCGGGGCTGGTCTCTGAAGATGCTCTTGAGGGCCTGGCCGGTGTAGGACTCTGCCGTCTGCATGACCTCTTCCGGCGTGCCGCAGGCCACCACGCGGCCGCCTTCGTCGCCGCCCTCCGGGCCGAGGTCAACAATGTAATCGGCGTCCTTGATCACTTCAAGGTTATGCTCGATCACGATGAGCGTGTTCCCCATGTCGGCCAGGCCGTGGAGCGTGCGGAGCAGCTTCCTGACGTCGTCGAAGTGGAGCCCCGTGGTGGGCTCGTCCAGTATGTAGACCGTGCCGCCGGTCGAGACCTTCCCCAGTTCGCGGGCCAGCTTGATGCGCTGGGCCTCGCCGCCGCTCAGGCGCGTGCTGGGCTGCCCGAGCGTCAGGTAGTCCAGGCCCACGTTGCGCATGGTGCGCAGCTTGCGCTCGATGGACGGGTAGTTGACGAAGAACTCGAGGGCCTCCTCGACGGTCATGGCAAGCACGTCGGCGATGCTCTTGCCGCGCATGGTGACCTGGAGGGTCTGCTCGTTGTAGCGGCTGCCGCGGCACTCCTCGCAGGTAACGCGCATGTCCGGGAGGAAGCTCATCTCGATCTCCTTCTCGCCCAGGCCCTGGCAGGACGGGCAGCGTCCCTGTTTGTTGTTGTAGGAGAACCGCCCCGCGCCGAAGCCGCGCACTTTCGCCTGGCGGGTGTCCGCGAAGGCGCGCCGGATGTCGTCCATGACCTTTGTGTACGTGGCCGGGCAGGAGCGCGGGGAGCGCCCGATGGGATTCTGGTCTATCTCGAGGACGAGCTTGACGTTCTTGATGCCGGCAATGGACCTGTGGGCGCCGGGGCGGGCGCGGCTGCCGTAGAGCTTCCGCGCGAGGGCGCGGTAGAGGATGTCGTTGACGAGCGTGCTCTTCCCACTGCCGCTGACGCCGGTGACGCAGCAGAACAGGCCGAGCGGGAATGCGACATCTATGCCCTTCAGGTTGTGTTCGCGCGCGCCCCGGACTGTCAGCAGCCGGCCCTCATCCGGCCGCCGGAGGCGCTCGGGTACGGGGATCCTCTCCTGGCCGGTCAGGTAGCGCCCGGTCAAGCTTTCCCGGCATTCGCACAGGCCCTGGAGGGGGCCGTTGTAGACCACATGGCCTCCGTTGCGCCCCGCCCCCGGCCCCAGGTCGAGCACCCAGTCGGCGCGCCGGATCGTCGCCTCATCGTGTTCGACGACGAGGACGGTGTTGCCCACGTCGCGGAGCTTCTCCAGGGAGTCCAGGAGGCGGTCGTTGTCGCGATGGTGCAGGCCGATGGACGGCTCGTCCAGGACGTAGCAGACGCCCGTCAAGCCGGCGCCGATCTGCGTGGCGAGGCGGATGCGCTGGAACTCCCCGCGGCTGAGCGTGGTCGAGCGGCGGTCCAGCGTCAGGTAGTGCAGCCCGACGTCCAGCATGAAGCCCAGGCGCTGCCTGACCTCCTTGGTGATCGGGGCGGCGATCTGTGCCCGCGCCCCCTCGAAGGAGAGGCCCTCGATGAAGGCCAGGCAGTCGCGGACGTTCAGGTGCGTCAGCTCGCGGATGCTCTTCCCGCCCACGGTGATGGCCAGCGCCTCGGGGCGGAGGCGCGCGCCCCGGCAGGCCGGACATGTGACCTGGCTGATGTACTTGGCGAACCTGAGCGCGCCGAGGACCGGATTCTCCGCCAACAGGGCCTCCAGGGAAGGGATGACGGCTTGACTCTCGGGGATGCCGGTCTTCTCCTTCAGCTTGTCGCCGCAGAGGAGGGCGCGGCGCTTGGCGGCGCTGATGCTGCGCCAGGGCCTCTTCACGTCCACCTTGAGGGCAGTGGCCAGCCGTCCCAGCGTGCTGGCCAGGCGCCGCCCTGTCCGGCCTGCCTCGCGCGCCCACGGGTCTATGGCGCCCTCGGCGATGCTGAGGGAAGAATCGGGCACAATGAGTTCCTCGTCGAACCTGTCCACTAGTCCCAGCCCCTTGCACTCCGGGCACTGCCCGTAGGGGCTGTTGAAGGAGAACGTGTTGGGGTTCGGCTCCTCGAAGCCGCGCCCGCACGTCGGGCACGCGAAGAGCTGGCTGAACAGCATCTCCCCGCCGCCTTCCACGAGCGCGATGCAGGTGCCGGCGCCGGCGGTCAGGGCGGCGCGCACGCTGTCGGTGAGCCGCGACGTGAAGGCCGCCACGACGGGGCTTTCCGGGGCGGGCTCGGGCGCTTCCCTGCGCACGGTCTTGGACTTCTTTACCACCAGCCTGTCTACCACGACCTCGATGTCGTGCGTGCGGTAGCGTTCGACCCGTTCCACCTCGTCCAGGTCGCGGACGACGCCGTCTATGCGCGCCCTGACGTACCCCTCGGAGCGGAGCCGCTCGAACAGTTCTTTGTAATGGCCTCTGCGCCCGCGCACCAGGGGGGCCAGCAGCGTCAGGCGAGTGCCGGCAGGCAGGTCGTTGATGGCGCCGACGATCTGCTCAAGGGTCTGGTGCTTGATCGGGGTGCCGCAGTCCGGGCAGTGGGGCGTGCCCGCGCGCGCGTAGAGCAGGCGCAGGAAGTCGTAGATCTCGGTGGTCGTCGCGACCGTCGAGCGCGGCGTGGCGCCCGTCATCTCCTGTTGGATAGCGATGGTGGGGGGCAGGCCCAGGATCAGGTCGCAGTCCGGCCGGGGCAGGCGCTCCAGGAACTGGCGGGCGTAAGACGACAGGCTCTCGATATAGCGGCGCTGTCCCTCGGCATAGAGCGTGTCGAAGGCCAGGGACGACTTGCCGCTGCCGCTGATCCCGGTAACGACGATGAGGGCGTCCCGGGGAAGCTTCAGGTCTATGCCCTTGAGGTTATGGGTCCGCCCGTGCAGGACGCGAATGTACCCGTCGTGCTCGGCGCCGGCATGGGCCTCTCCGGGCAGGCCGCCGGTCAGAATGTCCTCGGGTGCGACAGCCATGTTCCGTGTCTTACGCCTGCTTCTCGGCGCGCGTGCGGGCACGCACCATGAACTTTATGGGGATCGCGTTGAACCCGAAGGCTGCCCGCAGCTGATTCGACAGGTAGCGCAGGTAGTTCTCGGTGACCAGGTTCGGTTCGTTGGCGAACAGCGCGATGGCCGGCGGCTTCACGGTCACCTGTGCGGCGTAGTAGATCCGCCCGAAGCGGGAGGGACTGGACGGCGGCGGCCTGCGCGTCGTGGCCTCCCCGATGGCTCTGTTCAGGTCGCTCGTGGGCACGCGGATGAAGCTCTGCTCGTGGAGCGACTGGGCCGTCTCCACCAGACGCACGACGTTCTGCCCCGTGGCCGCGCTGATGAGGACGATGGGGGCAAAAGCCACGCCCGGCAGGTTGTCTCGGAAGTATGCGCGCAGTTCGTCATGGGGCACGCCGGGCGCCAGGTCCACCTTGTTCACCGCCAGCACGCAGGGCTTGTACTCGGACACGATGCGGTCGGCTAGTTGCTTCTCGAGGCGGCCGACCTCGCCGGGAGCGTCCATCAGCAGCACGACCACGTCGGCCCGCTCGATGGCCGCCACGGAACGCGCCGTGCTGTAGTAGTCTATGGAGGTCTTCACCTGCCTGCGCCGCCTCACGCCCGCCGTGTCAATGGCGATGAACTCGAGCCCGCCCATCCGGAAGCGCACGTCCACCGCGTCCCGCGTCGTGCCGGGGATCTCGCTGACGATCATGCGCGGCTCCTGGGCGAGGAAGTTGACCAGCGTGCTCTTGCCCACGTTGCGCCGCCCCACGAAGGCGATCTTCATCGGCTCCGGGTGGGCCGCCTCCGCCTCCGACGCGGCCTCAGGAAGGGCGGCGAGCACCTGCGCGACCAGCTCCCCAATGCCGCGATGGTGGGCGGCGGAGGTCATATGGAGTTCGGCGAAGCCGAGCGAGTAGAAATCGGCCGCGCCGGCCTCGTCGCGCTGCTGGTCGCACTTGTTGACCACCAGCAGGACGCGCTTGCCGGCCCCGCGGAGCCGTTGCGCGATCTCATGGTCGAGCGGCTGGAGGCCGTCCTTTGCGTCCACAATGAACAGGACCAAGCCGGCCTGCTCGATGGCCACGAGGATCTGCATCTGGATGTCGTCGGCAAGCTCCCCGGAGTCGTGCAGTCCCATGCCGCCCGTGTCCACCAGTTCGAACGCGGCGCCGTTGCGCTCGATGGTCCGCGTGACCCTGTCGCGCGTGACGCCCGGCGTCGGCTCGACGATGGACACACGACTGCCGCAGATCGCGTTGAAGAGCGACGACTTGCCGACGTTCGGACGGCCGACGATCACCACAGAGGGCAAACGCGCCATGTGCCTGGTCTGAGCCTGGGTGAAGCTATATGGCGGGCGTTCCGCGCACCGCCCAAACCGCCCATTATAGCAGAAACGGCAGCGCCGCCACACCGGCCCGCGGACGGCGTGGCGCCCAGTCTGCACGGCGGCGAGCGACTTCTTGACCTCGCCGGCGCCGCGCCGTAACATGCCCGCGGGGCGGCGTCGGCCGCTTCATGACAGCGCTCTGCACTCCGGAGGTCTCAGGCAATGGCCGTGGCGCAGTGGGGGAGTTACGAAGAACTCAAGCCGGACCAGCTTCGGCAGATCGTCGGGCAGGCGCCTGTCGTGTACTGGCCGCTCGGGCTTATCGAACACCACGGGTGGCACCTGCCGTTGGGGTTCGACGGGATCAAGGCCCGGCGGCTCTGCGAGCGCATGGCCGCGCGCACGGGCGGCGTGCTCCTCCCCGTGATGTGGTGGGGCGGCGAGGGCGGCCACGGTCTCTTCAAGTGGAGCCTCTACCAGCCCCCGGAGGCGGCGCAGGCCATCCTGCGGAACACGGTCGAGCGTTTGCTGAACTCTGGCTTCCGGTGCTTCGTCCTCGTGGCCGGGCACTATCCGTGGCGACGGATCATGGACGGCGCGCTCCCGCCGCTGGCCAGGGCGCATCCCGACGCGCTCTTCATATGGGGGACGGAGATGGAACTGGGCGGCGAGGGCCTGCGGCTCCCCGGCGACCACGCTGCCCGGTGGGAGACGGCTTACGGCCTGGCTCTTCTGCCTGAGCTGGTGGACGTGACGGCGCTCAAGGGCGGCCGGGCGGAGGCGGACGAGTGGCCCGAAGGCCGCCCGCCCGCCGCCGAGGGACGGCACCCCGGCGTCGTCTTCGACGCGGCGGCGCCGCTCTTCGCCCAGATGGGAGAGGACGCGCGCAGGGCCGACGCAGCGGAGGCGGAGGCGCTGGTCGAACGGCTGGTTCAGAGCGTCGCCTCGCGCGTGAACGAATGGCTGCGGAGGCAGCGCGCTTAGAACAGGTGCAGCCAGTCGCTCAGCAGGAACTGGAACCGGCCGATCACGAGCGACTCGCGGGCCATCACCGAGTACCCGAAGGACGCCCCGAAGGCGACCATCAGGAAGATGATGCCGACCCGCGACAGCGCTCCCACGGCGCCGCGGTGTTCGAGGCTGAAGACGAAGTAGCAGAGGACCGAGAACACGCCCAGCAGGATGATGATGCTGTCCATGCTGGCGAACGCTTGGGCTGCGGTCCCTCCCTGCAGGAGTGTGGACGCCAGCCGGTTGACGAGGAAGATGAGCGCCGCCGTGCCGCCTATGGACCACAGCCAGGCGTTCACCTTGGCTCCCCTTGACGCGAAGTAACCGGCGACCGCCATCAGCACTGCGGCTGCGCCGAAGAGCGCCCACGCCAGGTCTTCCGTCCCCCCGACCGGCGGCCCCTGCGGCGCGCGTGTGGCACGGGCTATGACGTAGGCGAGGGCGAGCGCCCCGCTGGCGATCCTGAGCGCGAGCGCCAGGCGGCCGCCCTTGGAAGCGAAGTATGCGGTGGCCGCCAGCAGGACGACGGCCAGTCCCACCACGGCCCAGCCCGCCCAGTGCACCGGCGTCGGGACGACCGTGTATTGCATGTTCTTAAGGATGTTGCTGTGGATCGTGGGTTGGATGCCGAAGCCCGCGCCGTAGCCCACCAGGAACGCCATCGGGTACCGGCTGACCCAGCCGTACGAGCGCGAGATGCGCAGGAGCACCATGGCGCCGAGGGCGATCGGGACGAGCAGGACCAGATCGCTGTGCTGCACCTGCATGGCGGGGTTGAGGGCCGGCGCCACGAGCTTGTCGTAGATGTCCGGCTTCAGGAAGTCGTACCACATGACCATTGTGGTCACCCCTAGGCCGACGCCCACGAACAGGTTTTCGGCCGCGCGGAAGAAGGGGTTGTCCTTGTAGAGGAAGCTGAAGATCGCGATGGTCATCACGACGCCGCCCAGGAGGACCAGCGTGCGCGGCCAGTCGGCTATGCCCTCCTGGCGGACCGGCAGCTTGCCGGCAGCAAAGAGCACGGCGTTCGCGATGACGAGAACGCCGGTGCAGGTGAGCGCCACAATCAGGTCTGTCTTCGACGACTTGGCCAAGGCCTTATCCTCGCCGCCTCTGCCGGCGCTTGCCGACGAAGAAGGCAACGTTGCCGGCGATCACAAAGAGTACGATCATCACGTGGATCAGGCTCTGGGCGAACATGCCGCCGACGCCGAGGCCCGCCTTCTGGAGGAGCGTCTCATAGTCGGCGGCTCCGCGCAGGCCTGCCACGAGGCCGTTTATCTGATGGTTCTTGAGACGGACGTACAGGTCCGGTCCGCTGATGGCCGTGCAGCCGACGGCCATCGGGACGTTGTACTTGTCTCCTCCGAAGATGATCCATGCGTCGGGCGTGCTCCCGGCCGCCAGGTCTATGATGTATTTGACGTTCCGAAGGGACTTCACGTCGCGGAAGATCGGCATCGTGCCCGTCGGCCGGTTCCGGTAGTCCTGCGGGAAGGTTGTCAGAAGGTTCTCGCCCATGTTGGTGATGACCTGGGACAGGTCGCCGGGTTTGTAGCCGAGGTAGACGTAGTCCCGCCCCGCCTCCTTGTCACGGAAGCGCGGCTCGTCGGCCACCGTCTTGAACATGTCGTATCCGAGCTGCGCACCCAGCGGCCAGAAGGTCATGCCGACCACGTGCAGGTCCTGGTCGAGGCACTGCTCGATGATGGCCTCGGTCATGGGCCGCAGCTCGGCCATGGCCTGGGGGTCGAAGTCCACGGCGAGCAACACGGCCGACCCCTTGGGAAGCTGCTGGATGTAGTCGTGGACGGCCACGACCGACTCCTGGGGCTCTATCGGCTGCTTGACGTGAACCAAGAGGCCGAGCGCGATGGCACCGGCCACCAGCGGAAAGATGACGCGCGGATCGGACCAGGGCACGCGCATCGTCAGTCGCCTCCTCCCAGGTATGAGCGCTCCAGGCCGAAGATGATCCTCAGCGACGTGGCGATCGCGCCGAGGCTCACGCCCATCATGATGGCGCGCTTGGCGGCCATGTTCGGCACGCTCAGCGCCCATTCGGAGATGCCCGGGAAGTAGGGCGAGATCATCGCGCCGATGGGCACCTGGCCGACCATGACGACGATTGCCGCGGCCAGGAGCAGGGCGGCCTCGAAGCTCCGCGCGCGGAACGTGCGCACGGCCGCCGACGCGATGTAGAACCCCAGCAGGCTGAACATGGTGGCGCCGGCCGAGACATACAGCGCTTCGTACAGGAGGTCATAGACGGACTGCTCCACCTTCGCGCTCAGCAGCCACCGCCCGCCGTTGTAGACGACAGCCGCTGTAATCACCAGGAAGCCGAGGAAGAAGAACAGGCTGTAGCCCCACCCCTCTTGCTTGCGCTGGATCTTGGTCATGTGGAGATGGACAAGGCTGTAGATGCCCAGCAATGTGGCGATGCCGCCGATGACGCGCGACCAGAGGGCGATAACCTCCTTGGTGTCCGCTGCCCAGGGGTGGACGACGTACTGGATGCCGAACCCGAAGATGCCGAACAGGAGCGCAAGGGCGAGCGGAATGGTTAGCTTGATCGGTCGCATGTCGGTTCAGCGGGCCGGCGGACCGGCCTCAGAATCCCTTGTCGTATGCCGTGTAGATGACCTGCACCCAGTTCAGGCCCAGGTTGCAGAGCGCCGTGCCGACGGGCAGCGAGGCGAGGAGCACGGCCTTGCCCATGTCCTGCGCCTTCAGAGTGGCCAGCAGCCTTGCGTTGCGGGACAGGTAAGCGCTGGCTGCGTAGAGTTCCTCGCCCATGAGCGTGTAGTCGCAGGTGGTGATGAAGAACGGCAATTGCGTGAACGAATCGGTGCCGGCTATCTGGATGGCCCCCGTCATGGCCCCCCTCTCGGCCAGGATGAGTGCCTCGGCGTAGAAGAAGCCCATGAAGAAGTTCGCCGCCGGGCGACGGCGGGACATGATGCCGGCCACGGCTGCGGCGTACGGGAACTGGTCCGAGGCGACCATGAAGACGTTGTCCGGGCGGTAGGCGTCCGGGCGGCCGGCCTCCAGGTAGGCCTCCTGCACGACCTCCTGGCTGAGGGAGAAGACGAGGGGGTCGTTGTTGGCCACCAGCAGGTCGCTGTCATACTCGGCTACTTGGCGCCCCAGCCGGCCCAAGATGTTCACGCTGGCCAGCAGAGAGATGTCCCCGACGCCGGTCAGCCCGTGTACGAAGAGAACGGGCTTGCCCATCTCCGTCGCCCGGCCGATCGCCTCGTCTACCGCCTCGAGCCCGGCGATGCGCCTGACGAAAACGTCCGGATGATGCCGCACGTAGGCGACCATAAACAGCACGGCGGCGGTGAAGCCCACTGCGAACACGAGGTTCACGAGCGTGGACATGTCGAACACGGCGGCATGGGATGCGGCGCTCGCCGTCAGGTCAAACGGCGCGAGCCGCTCGCCCGACGGCGTCTGGAGGCCGAGACGGAACCAGTAGGGCCTGCGGCTGTTGTCGTACTGCATCTGCTTCAGGCGCTTCTGGCAGCCCTCCACTATGGGTCCGAGGCGAGAGATCTCGGCGCCCAGGCAGTCTTGTGGGGGCGCGACCAGGCGCCCCCCTGCAAGGCGGCTGACGAGCACCCCACGCATTCCCTCCTGCCACTGCTGAGTTGCCCGCTCGAGGCCCTCCGCCGCGGTGGCCCACTGCTTCTCGGCCCCTTCTGACGAGTCGCGTTCGAAACTGCTCAGGGCCGCGTGCCAGGCCTTCAGCGCCGCTGCGAGGGCCGCGTCGTCAGGGGCAGGCGCGGCCTTCTCGGTTCTGGCTCGAGCCTCCAGCAGGTCGGGAGGGAGGTCTGCTTCTCGGGTGAGCGCGTCCAGTTGCCACAGGGCCTGTCCTGTTATGTCCTCGCCGAGCGCCGAGGTGTCGCCCAGTTGCCGGCGGAGCAGGGCGAGGTCCAGGGCGTAAGCGAGACGGTCGTAGTTGTCCCGGTCCTCGGCTGTGGGCTGTGCGATGCGCAGGGCGGCGGCCGCCTTCTCAAGGTCGCGGCGCATCGCCGCCGGGTCTTCGGCGTCCTGCGAGACGAGCATGGCCTCCGCCTCTGCGCTGACTACGGCATTGGCGAGCAGGTACCGGGCCAGGTCGTCGAGCACGGAGTCCCGCTCTTCCAGTATGGCCACCCCCATGTCCTTCTCACGCTTCGCGGTGCTCTTCAGGAACTCAGCCGCTGCCTGCTGCCCCGGCCCGGCCCGGTTTGCCTGTGCTTCCCATCCAGGCCGGTAACGCGCCGCCACTGCCCGGAACGCCAAGCGCTTCCCGGCCAGGTCCCTGAGCCCTGCGAGCTTGGATTGGGACTCCTGGAGCGTCGCGCGGCTCCCCTCCACCCATCCACAGACCTGTCGTTCGGCGGGGAGCCAGTAGGCGGCGATGTCGTCCACTTCGAGCGGGCTCACGATGAAGTACTGCTCGTCGCCGGGGCTGAAATGGTAGGGGTAGAACGGTGCGATGCCGCGGCTGGTGAGGAGTCCTTCCCGCGGCCCGACCGCTCCGCACTCGAACCAGCGCCACGACGGGTCAAGGCTGATGTAGACGACATAGCGCCAGCCCTCCGGCCAGGCGTCCGGCCTCGGCCAGCGCACGGTCACGCGCGTGCCGTTGTCGTTCGGCGTCGGCTCCGCCACGAGGAACGCCGGACGGGGCAACCCCGGCTCGGCCGGAGGCGCCGCTTCCTCGGCCGCGCGCGACGCGCTCGCACATGCAAGGGCCAGCGCACACGCGAGTGTGGAGGCGCGCCACAGGAGGGGTACCCGGCGTGTCATCGTGCCTCGGTTCAGTGTTTGATCACTTCCACATTCGCCCGCGGGACCGTGACCGTACGGCCATCGTCCAGCCGAATGCGCATGACGCGCACGCGCGCTTCCGTCTCGATCGGTTGCAGCTCCGGCACGAGTTCGCTGATGCGGCCTATGAGGCCGAAGTGCGGCTCGCGGATGAGCCTGACGGCGTCGCCCGCCCTGAGTCCGTCCGCGGCCGGCGCAGCGCCGGTCGCTGCGCCCTCCTCGTCGCGGACGGGGACGGCCCCGTCGAGCGGGATGATGATCTCAGGACGCTGCACGCCGGCGCGTATCTGCGTGGCGCCGTTCACGCTGGCCAGGCGGCCCTCCAGACTCTTGAGCAGGCTGAACGTGCCGGCTGCCATCGCGATTGTGCCGAATCCCTCGGTGATGACCATCGTGAGCCCCACCCGCTCGGCGCCCGTAATGGCCACGCCGACCTCGTACCCAAGCATATCGTACAGTTCCTGCGCTGCGATGCCGCCGGCTACGATGGCGGAGGCGCCGCCGCGCGCCGCCGCCCGGACCATTTCTGCCGTGACGGAGGCCCCGGCGACGATGACGGCGCCCCTCCAGTCCCGCGCGGCGGCCTCCTCGTCCATCACCTGATCGGGGCCGGCCACGGGGACGGCGAGAGGGCCGCTGCCTTCGCCCCCGATGCCGAAGATGCCCTGGACCAGAGATGCGCGGGTCTCGACGACGGCGCCCTCCTCCGGCATCACGTCCACGATGCGCCCGCGCACGTAGGCGGACAGCTCGAGGCGTCGCGGCGGCTCCTGCACCATGACCTGCCCCGTCACGTCCGAGATGCCCTGGATCGTGCCGCCCACGGGCGACGCGCACGTCGTCCTGAGGAACTTGAGCCAGGGGCTCGTCTGCGCGATGGGTTCGCCAGCGTTGACGGCGTCCCCCACGTTCTTGAGCATGTAGCGGCGGATCTCGGCCGGCGCTATGCCGAGGCGGTTGACGACGTTCACCGGGTGGACGTTGCCGGGCAGCTCGGCTCGCGCGACCGCGGTGTGCGCTTCCACCGCCTGGCCCTTCTCGACGAGGACCTCGCCGCGCATGGGGAGCAGGCGCGCCTTGCGCACGGTCGTTTCGACGGCCACCTGCAGCCCCGGCGTGTAGGCATGCGCCACGGTCAGGTCCCTCCGGAGCCCTTCGACGGGTAGAGGTCCATGGCGTCCAGCCATCTGGACACGATGCGGCGCCGCTCAGCCTGGTCGGAGGGGAAGAGGATCGGGCGCCCGCGCGCGTCAAGGGCTACGCCGACCTGGCCGCCGCGGCACTTGCGCGACAGCGGCCGGCTCAGCCCTTCGCCCACGTCTACGCCGCGCACGGGCTTCACGTCCACTTCGCAGAACTCATCCACGTCCGCTCTGACCAGAAGCAGGTCGCCCCAGGCGAGTTCGCCCTCCAGGGTCTCGGCGCGCGGGGGCTTCACGCGGTAGGA
>Ga0315291_10005770_pt1 | contig 15459 bp, 10 predicted proteins | sample YL17G12_20_MG_FD_203070 | JGI IMG/M metagenome (GOLD analysis project Ga0315291, IMG submission 203070) | Sediment microbial communities from Yellowstone Lake, YNP, Wyoming, USA - YL17G12_20 | ecosystem: Environmental > Aquatic > Freshwater > Lake > Sediment | place: USA: Wyoming | collected...
TTGCAGGTGCGGCTCCACCGGCTCCGGGAACTCCAGCACACGGCTCCCCGACTCGGTGACAGCGGTCACCCGCGCTTCCAGCCCATCGCCCAGGACGACGCGCCCGCCTTCGCGGATTCTGCGCCCGTGCACCAGGGCTTCCCAGGTCTGTGGGCCGCGCTTGGCGACCAGGAGGACTTCGGCCTTGCCGCCGGTTTCGGCCTTGCGCCCGTAGATGCGCGCGGGGATGACTCGGCTGTCATTACAGACCAGCAGATCGCCAGGGCGCAGGTACTCCGTGATGTCGCGGAAGATGCGGTGCTCCAGCGCGCCCGTGTCGCGGTGGACAACGAGCAGGCGGGAAGAGTCCCGTGGCTCTATGGGAGTTTGAGCGATGAGTTCGGGGGGAAGGTGGTAATCAAACACGGCGGTTTTCAACTATAAAATCACCCTTGACAAAATGTCTAATATGTTGTATATTATAAACGATAGATGGATCGGGGTTCCCCGGTCGCGGAATACGAGCCTCCTAAGGCTCGTGTTCTGTTTTTATACCCCATAGGAGATGGTGGTCAAAAGTGGGCTGAGGGAATATCTTCAGTCCATACCCCAAAATACTCCTTCCCCTGTCGCGTGGCGCCCTGTCTATCTTATTTAAGAGCACATCAAATGCCCTTTGTTCAACATCGGGTCGTAGCACCTTGCTTGCGATTGGATAAGCAGCAAGATCTGCGATCTGCAAGCCAATGATGTTTTCTTCCTTCTTCTTCATCCACAGACCTGTGATGTTGCCGAGATCGTTCTGATAGAAAGTGCCTGAAGAGCATAGCCGCTGATATTCTTCTCGTAAGAGGCTATCCTCGCGCTTTCCTCGCGACTCGGCGAGAATGTAACCGTTTCTTTGTCTTCCTCGTCTGCGCATCAGCATAGAATAGCGCTCCATGATGAACGCCAGTGAAAGGTGATAGGGATGGGTTGCTGCGACCCCGTACTTATCGCGATGCGCCCACTTGAGGATGACTACCGCCAATATCACAAAGTCAAGGGTCTGAATTAGGTCATTCAGAGCGAGATAGAAATCCTCTCGCCTACCATAGTCATCCAAAAAAGAGAATGCTCCTCTGTGTTTGCGAATATCGCTGGAATGAAGAATAACCCCTGTGGTGTTCCAGAAGTGCATCTTGAAGGCATCCACTTTCGGTCTGACAACACGTTGATAGTACGCTGTTTCAAAGACACAGCCAGCGAGGCAAAAGGCAGGAAAGTTCTGATCAACAGTTAGGAGGTTGTGGTCGCCAGATTCGTCCATGAAAAGTACATATCCCATTAAGCGCACCTCACGTTTGCCTTCGTTTCTGCCTGAATACAATGCCACATACCGCATCCATATTCGCCTCCGGCGTCGCGAGTGAGAGGCCGCAGCCGGGGCCGAGGATGAACCGATCGCCGCCGGTCTGGGCGAGGGCGTCGCGGGCCTGGGCTGCCGCGTCCTCCGGCATCCCGCTGGTGAACGCGCCGCCCGGAGACTGATCCAGCCCGCCGATGAGGACGCCGGAAAACATCCCGCGGGCCTCCTGCAGCGTCGGGGCCGTGCCGCCCCGGTCGTGCCAGTTCACAGCCTGGACGGGATACTTCGCCGCCACCTCAAACCGCAGGTTGGGCTTGCACAGGTGCAGGATGTTGAACCAGGATTTTGACGCAATCCGCTCCAGGACAAGGAGGTCGTAGGCCAGCCCGAACTTCTCAAAGGCCTCCGGCGGCAGCGCATCCTTCGTCGCCCCCTGCACGGCCAGGAAGACGCCGTCCGCGCCCGATTCCACGCACGCCTGGGCGAAGTCGCAGACGGTCTCGGTGATGATCTTGAGTCCCGCATGGACATCACTACCGTCCGTCAGGCAGTGCCGATACACGTCGTTCCCCGCCAAGTTGCGCGCAACCGTCAGCGGTGAAAAGACCGTCGCCACAATCGGGATGTCCCTCCCAAGTTCTTGCCTCAGCATCACCAGCACCTTGATCTGGTCGCCCAGCGCGCCGCGATGCGGGGATAATGGGCGCAGGTTCCTCCAATCGCGGATGTCTTTGACGGCGTGCTCGGCCACCGGAAGATGCCCATCGTTGCGGTCATAGGGGCCAAACCTGTTGCCCCAGTCCTTCGTGAAAGCCCAGTTGTTGAACATGGCCTTGACGAAGTCCAGGTCCCAGCGGCGGGTGAAGCGGACAGTGGCGCGCACCAATCCTTCCGGCGTGGAATCCTCCGGCGGGAGGTGTCTCCACAGGACGAACGGAATCCGATCCGCTGGTTGCCCCTGGATTGTTCGCCGTATCCGCTCGGTCTTGTTCATTTTTTACTTCCCTTTAGTCTAATCGAAGAGAATACTGAGAACACAAAGGCAAAGGACCCGCGAAACACAAAGAACGCGAAAATTCTATGTTCTTACCCTTTGCGCCCTTCGCGGTGGATTCTTATTCCACTCTCTGTGATCCCCGCTTGCGGCCGCCGGGCAGCAGGATGACGAGCGGTACGGCTAGTAGGGTGACGAAGGCACTGGCGGTGAATGCCGCCCGCAGACCCAGCCAATCCCCCAACGCGCCCATCGCCGCGACTGTTGCCGCGAAGATGACGAAAGTAATGGAGTTATAGATGCCATTGGCAAGAGCGCGGTTCTCCGGAAACGTTTCCTGCACCAGCGCCAGCAAAACGACCGGCGTAGGCAGCGCGGTGAATCCAACCAGCAGCAAGACAGGGAATTGCGCCCACCCTCTGACAGCCAGAAACAGCAACGTACACAAAGACCCCAACAGCAGGCTCAGCGAAACCGTCACCTTGCGACCCAGGGAGTCGCTGAGCGGACCCACCACTAGCGACCCCGCTACCGCCGCCGTCTGCAGCACAGACAGAGACACCCCAGCCAGCCAGAGATCAGCCCCCTGCTCCCGCAAGAAAACGGGGAGGAACGTCGTTAGCCCCGCGATCATGAAAGAGCGGGTGATTGTGATGCCTATCAGCGGCCCCAGCACGGGCTTCATACACTGCAGAGCGTGCCTCCAGGGGCGATTCTTCACTCCCTGCGGCGTCATCCCAGGGACATCACGAAGCCTTGCGTATAGAAAAACGGAAGCCAACAGGCCGATGACCATTAGCCAGGGCGTTCCCCGCGGAGTCAAGAACTTCACCGCGCTGGAAATCAGAATCGGCCCCACAGTGTACCCGAACTCGCCACCGACCATCCAGAACCCGATCCCACGCCCCAGACTCCTCCCTGATAGGACGCCAACCAGCGCAGGCCCCACCGAATGAAAGGCCGCCGAACTCAGGCCTGCCACAACCAATAGCAAGGCCATCACTCCGTACGCGGGCGCGACTCCCAGCAGGCTCATCATGATACCCGTGACTGTGGGGGCAAGAATGACAAATGCCCGCAGGTTGACGCGGTCGGCAAGATTGCCAAAGACCGGCTGGAGGAGGGAGGGCCACTGCATGAATACCACCAGCAACCCTGCCTCGGTTTTGGACAAAGCTAAATTGGAGATGAACGTCGGCAGAAGAGGAGCGAGAAAGGATGTGTACATGTCATGGATGAAATGACCGCTGGATATGGTCATCACGCGCGCGGTGTGAAATCGTCTTTCTTCGTCTGTGATTGGAGTCGGCATGGATTGTTCGGTGAGCGACATTTCTACACCTTGCGCACGATCAGTTTGACCCCATCCACGCCGGTGACAACAACCTGTTCGCCTGCGTGGATGGGAGGTTCTTCGGCGACGGCAGACCACGTTTCGCTCTGCGCCAGCACAATTCCCGTTGGGTTCAGTTCCACCTGGACGACGCCCTGCGCGCCCACCAGCGTTTGCGTCCCCGTGGGAACCCGCAGCCGCTGGGCGCGAAATCCCGCGGAAAGCAGGAACAGGAACAAAAGAACCGTGCAGAGAGTGACGCCCGCGATGAGCCAGGGGTTCACGCGCAGATGCGGCAGAGTAGGCGATGCCGGTGAGAACGGGCTGAACAGAATCACCGAGCCGAGCACCAGGGCAATCGCCCCACCCACGCTCAACGCAAAGCCCGAAACCTTGATGTCCAGGATGAAGAACACCAGCGCCAGAACAATCAGCGCGATTCCGCCCCAATTCAGCGGCAGACTCTCGGAAGCCACGAAAGCCAAAACCAGGCAGATTGCGCCTGTGACCCCGGGCAGCACCGCGCCGGGGTGATACAACTCCACTATGATCGCGAGCATGCCGATGGTCCACAGGACGTAGACGATGTTGGGGTTCACCAGCATGTGCAGGAAGTTCTCCAGCGCGGTCATGGGAATCTGCTCGACCTGAGCGTTCTGGGTGGACAGGCGAACAGTCCCCTGGCTCGTGGTGACCTCCCGCCCATCCAGGAGGGCAAGCAGGTCGTCCAAATCATCGGCCAACATATCCACCACGTTCAATTTCTTGGCCTCCAGAGCCGTGACCGATACGCTTTTCAGCACGGCATCCTCGGCCCACGTTGCATTGCGGCCATACCGTTCCGCCAGAGATCGGGCGAGCGCAGCGGCGTCCTGCTCGGCCTTATCTCCGAGGTATCCCGGAATATCCTCGCCCGACGAGCCGACCGGGTGCGCTGCGCCGATGTTTGTGGAGGGGGACATCGCTGCAACGTGCGCAGCCAGCGTGATGAACATGCCCGCAGACCCGGCGCTGGCTCCCGGCGGCGAAACGTACACTGCCACCGGCACGCGCGACCCCAGGATCAGTTGGATGATCTCTCGCATGGATTGGCCGGAGCCACCTGGCGTGTCCAGCGTGATGACGAACAGCGACGCATCTCCCCGTTCCAGATTGCGGCGAAGGTACTGGACGACCAGCGGGTCAATGATGCCCTGCACGCGGAGGACTTTCACTTTCGGCGCAGCGGGGACGGACTGTGCGCGGGAAGGGAACACGGGGGCCGCCCACGTAAATGCCAAAAGAATAAACGCTGCCACATAGACGAGCCTCTTCATAGGTCTACCATCCTTCCACCCCAAACCTACGCTCCGTAGCGTACCTTCTTTCCCCGGATGCGCCCAACCACGATTTCCACAATCCCAATCGCGACCGCGAAGAACAGGTCCACCGCCGCAGTGATGCCGAAGGCATAAATCAATGGGTTCACGATCTGCGCCAGAATCGTCGGAACCGATTGGAGCGCGGGTTTCCAGCCGGAAAGGTAAACGAGGATGCCCGCGATGATAGCATAGATGATCAGCGGCTTCCACGATTCCCTGTCCGCCTGGCTGGGGAACATGGCGTTGCTGATGGCGAAAATGAGATAAAGCCACAGCCAGAAATCGGGGGCGCGGGCGGCTTCGGACAGCGCGCTCCACAAGGCTCCCCAATTTCCGCTTGCCACCACCAGGCGGAGCGTCTCCGTGCCCAGCGCATACCGCCCAATCACAATGATCAACAGACTGGCTCCAACCAATGGGGCCAGCCCAATGAGAGAACTCCTCACAAAATCCGTCTGCGCGATGCGGACAGAACCGTACTGAACCCTGCCTTTGCCTTTCTTCTCAGGCCACACGGAAAAACCGATGGTCCGCACCCCCACAAGTTTCGCCACAAGCCAGTGGCTCAGTTCGTGGATGAAGATGCCTGGAAAGAACAGGGCAAACTGAAGGTAAATGATGCTCTCCTCGTCGGCGCCGAGCAGGAAGAAGATCCCTTGCAGGTGAGTGTTGATCCATCGGATCAGCAGGAACACCAGCAGAAACCCGGTGAGAAACCCCGCCAGCGGCGTCCACGGGCCAAACATGACTTCCTCGCCTAGCGCTTGGCCTGCGCTGAGAGACGCACGATCTCCACGAAATCCTGGGCTTTCAGGCTGGCCCCGCCCACGAGGGCGCCGTCAATTTCGGGCTGCGCCATGAACTCCACAATGTTGCCGGGCTTGACACTTCCGCCGTACTGGATGCGCACCTTCTGTGCAACCTCCTCGCCAAACATGTCGGCGACTGCGCCACGCACCGTGAGGCCGATGACCATGTTCGCGCCGGCCCCTGTCGCAGGTCTGCCCGTGCCGATGGCCCAGATCGGCTCGTACGCAATGACCAGCGTGCTCACCTGATTCGCCGTCAATCCATCCAAAGCCTTGCGAACCTGCCCTCCGACCACCTGTTGAGTTTGTCCCGATTCATTCTGCGCAAGGTTCTCTCCCACGCAAACAATGGGAATCAACCCATGCGCAAACGCCGCCTTGATTTTGAGGTTCACCCCTTCGTCCGTCTCTCCGAAATACTGCCGGCGCTCGGAATGTCCCAGGATGACGTACTGGCAGAGTCCTTTGAGCATCAGTGGAGACACTTCGCCCGTGTATGCGCCTTCTGGCTCCCAGTGCATGTTCTGCGCGCCCACCCCGATATCCGTGTTGCGCAACAGTTCCGACACGGAGACTAGCGAAAGAAAGGGAGGGCAGATCACCTTCTCAATCCCTTTGATTTCCGAAAGGCCACGCCTTAATGAGCGGACCAACTCAAGCGATTCATCAACGGTCTTGTACATCTTCCAATTGCCTGCAATGATGGGAGTTCTCATTGTTCATGCTCCTGTGTGTAAACTGGTGAACTACCCTGGATTATACTTCCAAGAAATGAACAATACAATTCTTCCCCACAGTCTCTCAACTATATTCATTTAGAAAGTATTTTTTAGTAGTCGTTGTAGTAGGCCTGGGGATTTGTGGATAACTCTACACAGGCCACAGGTATTTGTGGACGAGTGTAAGGACGGCACTACTGATAGTAGTGCTGCCGAAACGCTCTGCTGGATAACCATGTGGATGGAGATGTGGGTAGATTGAACAAAGGGAGACCAGATGGTGATTAGTGAGAATTCTCTAGAAACGAACAGAGATTTCCAGGATGGAGAAGAGGAGTTTTCCACAGCAGGGGAGGGTTATCCACAGAAAACAGCGAGTTGTCCACAGAAAGGTTGTGGAAAGATGGCTTCATGTAGGGGCGAAGCATTTGCCAAACGGGTCATGCCGCAGAGAGAGCGTTTCATGGGCAAATGCTTCGCCCCTACCGAGCAGGAACAGGCTGGTAAATGTCCTCTTTGATAGCCAGGATGTGGCGGCGGAGGGTCACGTCAGTCTCCACAAGTTCCCGAATCTTGTCTCTTCCGTGCAGGATCGTGGTGTGGTCCCGATTGCCAAGCAAAATGCCGGCTTGAGGTAGGGACAGATCTGTGGACTCACACAGCAGATACATGGCAATCTGCCTGGGAAGAGATACCTCTTTCTTGCGCGAGGTGCCGGTCATGTCATCCATAGAGATGCCGAAATAGGCTGCGACGGCGCTTATGATGGCTTCGGGAGACACGTGTCCCTTGCGCGTAATCAAGTCCTTCAGAACGTGCTGGGTCATTTCCAGAGTGATCGGTTGCTTGAGCGTGGCGGAATAGGCCATGACCCGGTTCAGCGATCCTTCCAGCTCGCGGATGTTGTCCTGCACTTGTCTGGCGATGAACTCCAGGACAGCGTCGTGAATGATGGAATCCTTAGAATCGGCCTTGGCGCGCAGGATTGCCACGCGGGTTTCGTAGTCTGGCGGCTGGATGTCCGCAATCAGCCCGCCCTCAAACCGGGACCGTAGTCGTCCTTCCAGCGTGGAAATCGCCTTCGGCGGGCGGTCGCTGGAAAGCACAATTTGTCTGTCCGCCGCATGGAGCGAGTTAAACGTGTGGAAGAACTCTTCTTGCGTGCTTTCCTTGCCTGCGATAAACTGTATGTCGTCGATCAGCAGGACGGCTGTGCTGCGGTAGCGCTCGCGGAAACCCTCGGTGGTGCGCGTGCGGATGGAGTTGATCAGGTCGTTGGTGAACTGTTCCGAAGAGACGTATAGAACGCTCAGTCCCTTTTGGATGACGTGATTGCCGATGGCGTGGAGAAGGTGAGTTTTTCCCAACCCGACGCCGCCGTACAGGAAGAGAGGATTGTAAGTCATGGCGGGGCGCTCGGCTATCGCTCTGCATACTTCGTACGGAAGCCGGTTGCTGTTACCCACGATGAACGTGTCGAAGATGTAGCGCGGGTTCAGGGTGCAGGAATGACCATTCGTGCGCTCCTGAACGGGCGACTGGGTCGGAGCGTAGCCGTTCAGAAGTTGGATGTCGGGATATTGTTCGGCACGAGGCTGAACAATGAAGTGAACGTCCACCTGGCGGCCCATGATGCGCGTAAGCGTGCGCTTGATGAGTCCCTTCAGGCGATTCTCAAGCCACTCCCTTGCGAAAGAAGACTGAGCCGCAATGGTGAAGACGCTGTCTTCGTAGGCAACGACGTGAGTGGATTTCAGCCAAACGTCAAAAGTGGGCTTGGCCAGCTGGAGTTCCAATTCCCCCAGCGCTGCCTGCCACGCCTCTTGAGGAGTCAGGTTGTCTTGCCGGTACGTTGCTTTGGTCATATTGGACGCTGCGAAGTGATTGCTACGGACTTTGGTTAAGAATCTATCCGAAAACTATACAGTTTAGGGCTTTGTGCCCGCCCGCAAAGGGCTACTACCCGTTTCCAGATAGGCTGAAAAAGGGATACGAAAGATACCCCGCCGCAGCACTATTCGCCCGCGGAACTGCCATGAGCCGCGGTGGGGACACCTTTACCAGTTATTCGGTTTTCAGATTTCAGTCGGGCAAAGATACCAAGAGGCAACTCTAGAGCACGGAGGTGGCCGATAGGCCTCCGGTTCCGGGGACGGCTATACCCTTGTTAGGTTTTCTCTTGTGGGAGTGTGTCCGTGGGTTTCGCGCAAACCCCCAGGCACTTCCCTGGACAGCCTATCCATAACCCCCGTCTCTACAGCAAGAATATCATACCAGAAGTCTGGGAATTTAGGAAGGGAGAATCACATTAAAACTGCTGACCGCGCGATTTTTAAGAAAGATTATCGTAAAGCGCAAACTGTGGTGTAGGAGACTCACATCAGCCACTACGCGTGCTATACGCCTTGACGAGTAGGTTTTGTAGGGCCATAATTTACGTACACAAACGACTAAAACAGAGAAGGAGCCGCCTGTGAGAATTCAGTTTCTTGGGGCCGTGAGGACCGTGACTGGGGCACAGCACCGCATTGACGTCAACGGCAAGACGCTTTTGTTGGACTGCGGCCTGTTTCAGGGGCGGCGGCAGGAGTCCTTTGAGCGCAACCGTCGTTTCTCCTTTGCCCCCAAGGACGTGGACGCGCTTCTGCTGTCCCACGCCCACATAGACCACAGCGGGAACATCCCCTCACTCGTGCGGGATGGGTTTGAAGGGAACGTTTACACCACCTTCGCGACCAGCGACCTGTGCAGCGCCATGCTGAGGGACGCGGCTCACGTGATGACCAGCGATGTGACGTACGTGAACAAGAAGCGCGCGCGGAAGGGAGAACCGCCCGTTGAGCCGCTCTACGAGCACGAGGATGCCATCCGCGCCCTTCAGCACTTCATCGGGGTTGGGTACGACCGCCCGTTTGAGGTGACGGACGGAGTCACGGCTACGTTTCGCGACGCCGGACACATCCTCGGCTCGGCGCTGGTGGAACTGCGCGTGCGCGAAAACGGGCGGCAGACAACGCTCGCTTACAGCGGCGATCTGGGCCGTCCGCACCTGCCCATCCTCCGCGACCCTTATCCGCTTCAGAACGTGGACTATCTGATTCTGGAGAGCACCTACGGAGACCGGGAGCACGAGGCGCCCGAGGAGGCAGAGGACCGTCTTCGCCGCGTCGTGCTGGCTACCGTGGGGCGAGAAGGCAAGGTGATCATCCCCGCCTTCTCCGTCGGGCGCACGCAGGAAATCGTCTACTCGCTTCACCGTCTGACGCTGGCTCGCAAGATACCGGAGATTCCCATTTTCGTGGACAGCCCACTGGCACTCAACGTGACAGAAGTATTCCGCCTGCACCCCGAATGTTACGACCGCGAAACCAACGAGTTTATTGAGAGCGGCGACGGCCGGGATCCGTTCGGGTTCCGCCGACTGAGGTACGTTCGGAGCGTGGAAGAATCCAAGGCGCTGAACACCCTGCGGGAGCCGGCAGTCATCATCAGCGCATCGGGGATGTGCGAAGCGGGAAGGATTCTGCACCACTTGAAGAATAACGTTGAGGACCCGCGCAACACCATCCTCTTCGTGGGCTTTCAGGCCCCGGAGACCCTGGGCCGCAAGTTGGTGGATGGCTGGAAGCGGGTGAGAATCTTCGGCGAAGAATACGAGGTTCGCGCCGCGATTGAAGTCATCAACGGCTACAGCGCCCACGCGGACCGCAGCGAACTGCTGGATTACGTCCGGGAGGTTCACAAGACAGGCCTGCGCGGCGTGTTCGTCGTTCACGGCGACGAGACATCCTCGCTCTCGTTGGCGGGGGCGTTGAAGGAAATGGGCATCCAGGAAGTCCGCGTCCCGACCCCCGGCGAGGTTGTGGAGATCTAACGAGCAGCATGGAACTTCTAGCGCGCCACGCCAAAGAAATCGGCATCCCACTGACGCCGAAGCACGTGGAGGCGTTCAGAGTCTACCAGCGCGTACTGCTGGACTGGAACGCCAGAATGAACCTCACGGCGATCACCCAGGAGAACCACATCGAGATTCGTCACTTCCTGGATTCGCTGACCTGTCTGCTGGCGATTGCGCAGTTTGCTCCCGCGCGCGGGCGGGATGGGCGAAAGGAAGGCCCGCTGAGGCTGCTGGACGTGGGCAGCGGGGCGGGTTTTCCGGGCCTGCCGCTGAAAATCGTCCGCCCCGACTGGCATGTGACGCTGCTGGAGGCGACGGGCAAGAAGGCGCAGTTTCTGGAACACATTCGGGAGATATTGGACATCAATGGGTTGGAGATCATCCACGACCGGGCGGAAACTCTTGCCCGCGACCCCCGCCACCGCGAGCGGTACGACTGGGTTGCGGCGCGCGCGGTGGCCGAGATGCCCGCGCTGCTTGAACTGACCCTGCCGTTTGCGCGGGTGGGCGGGTTTGTTCTTGCCATGAAAGCGGCGGCTGCGGAAGCCGAGACGGCTGCGGCGGCGCGCGCGATGGCCCTCCTGGGCGGCGAACTGGCGAAGATTATCCCGCTGGAACTGCCAGGGCTGGCGGAGGAACGGCGGCTGGTCGTCGTGCGAAAGGTCGCCGGAACGCCGGACACCTACCCGCGCCGGCCTGGAATGCCCGCAAAGCGGCCGTTGAAGTAGATACTCTCACCGCAGAGAACGCGGAGAACACAGAGGAATCTATGGGGAGGCCATTCCAACGCGCATCTGGCGCGTTTTCTTTGTTAGGCCGCAATTCATTTGCGGCGCATCGCCGCCGAGTCCCCGCCGAGTGAATTCTGCGGCTAAAGCGGAAAGCCCGTTTCCAACGGGCTGAACATGAACCCCCTAGGGAGGCCATTCCAACGCGCATCTGCGCGTTTTCTTTGCTAGGCCGCAATTCATTTGCGGCGCATCGCCGCCGAGTCCCCGCCGAGTGAATTCGGCGTCCAAAGCGAAAAGCCCGTTGGAAACGGGCTGAACATGAACCCCCTAGGGAGGCCATTCCAACGCGCATCTGGCGCGTTTTCTTTGTTAGGCCGCAATTCATTTGCGGCGCAATCCCCGCCGAGTCCCGCCGAGTGAATTCGGCGTCTAAGGCGGAAAGCCCGTTGGAAACGGGCTGCACATGGACGCTCCTGTCACTCTTTGCTGGACATGCAGGCCGTTGCGCTGGTATAATGGTGTTGCGATACGGGCGGTGGTTGCACATGAGCAGGAGGTGAAACATGGCAGAGTCATTTCTCGTCACTCTGGCTAAAGGACTGGTTGAGCACGTCCTGGGCAAAGTGATTGACGAATTGCCAGGCGCGACACGGCGGGTGATTGAGGGCGACCCGGAGAAGAAGAAGGCGCTGGGCAGGGCCTTCGCCGCAGGGTTTGAGGCCGCGCTGAAGGCCATGAACCCGCCCGACGCAAACCGCGGCGAACGATACGCGGGCCTCCTGAAACGCCTGCTCAGCCAGCCCGATGCCGTCGCGGAGTACGCAAAACTCGTTGACCTGCGCAACGTGACCCTGGACCCAACCGCTGTGGTGGACATCGACAAACTGGACGTCCTCTTCCGCAAGGAGTACGAAGCGGACAAGTATCCCGAAGCCTACGAAGGGTTGAACTTCCAGGCATCCATGAAGGCCTTCGTCGAGGCATACGCGGGCGCCGTGAAGATGCAGCCGGACAAACTGCCGTGGGTCAACACGGGGTACTTTGATACCATGCTGGAACGGCTGGATGCCTTGCCTCGGATAGAGAAGAAACTGAAGGAGTTGACCGGCGAGACAAAGAACGAGCAGGCCATCCTCGCCTATCTGGAGTGCCTGCGCACGCGCTGCGGGTATCTGCCGCTTCGCGGGGTGGACATCGGATCCAGCGACCCCACGGCCCAGCAGAAGCGCATGGAACTGGCCCGGGTTTATGTGGACTTGGATACCAAAACGGCAGTTCCGGTTGAGAAAGAAGGCAAAGAACGCAAGGAGCGCGTGATGCTCCCAGAGCGCGAAACACGCCCCCTTCCCGCTCTGGAAGCGACCATCGCCAACCACTGCCTGGTGCTGTTGGGCGACCCGGGTTCGGGTAAATCCACGTTTGTCAGCCACGTTGGGCTGTGCCTGGCCTCTCACCGACTGGAGCCAAACGCGGGCTGGCTGGCGCGGCTCCCCGGATGGCCTGACAAGGACCAGAATCTCATTCCGATCTACGTCACGCTGCGGGACTTTGCCCGCTCTCTGCCAGCCGACAAGAAGAAACCCGACATGTGCCTGCTCTCGGAGTTCATTGTCAAGCGGCTGGAGGCAGAGAACCTCCAGGCCGCCCAGGGGCCGTTACTCCAGGCATTGGAGGAGGGACGGGCTGTTCTACTGTTGGATGGACTGGATGAAGTGCCGACGGCCGACCAGAGGACGTTCATCCGCGATGTTGTGGCCGCTTTCCTGGGCAGGTACAAACGCTGCCGCGCCCTTGTCACGTGTCGGACGCTCTCCTACCAGGATAAGGATAAAGCCTGGCAATTGCCGGACGTTCCATCGTTTGAACTGGCCCCCTTTGACGAGGGCAAGATCAACCGCTTCATTGACGCCTGGTACGCGGAATTGGGCCGCCTGGGGGCGGTGCGGCCAGAAGATACGGGAGCGCTGGCAGGGCGGCTGCGAGAAGCCGTGCGGCGGCCCGACCTGTGGCAACTGGCCCCCAATCCGCTCTTGCTCAGTGTGATGGCTCTGGTGCATACGCACAAAGGCCGCCTGCCCGACGCCCGCGCGATGCTGTACGAAGATACTGTGGACATCCTTCTGTGGCGCTGGGAGCAGTTGAAGATAGTTGGTGAAGGCGAGCAGCCACAATTGCGGCAACTCCTGCTAGAAGCAGGGCGCAGTGATGTGGATCTGAAACGCGTCCTGTGGGAACTCGCGTTTGAAGCTCACAAAGGAGGAGGCGCAGCCGACAAGGACGCGCTGGCCGACATCCCCGAAATGACGCTGGTCACATCCCTGGCGAAACTGCACCCCGCCAATGACTATGGCTGGGCGCAGAAGGTTGTGGAGCAGATCAAGGAGCGGGCAGGCCTGTTGCTAGAGCGCCAGCCAGGCGCATTCGCGTTTCCACACCGCACTTTCCAGGAGTACCTGGCAGGCGGCTATCTGTCGGCACAGGCCGACTTCGCGAAACAGGCCGCTGCTCTTGTGAGTGAAGGCGCGTTCTGGCGGGAAGTCATTCTGCTGGCCGTCGGCAGGTTGGTCTATCTGAGCGGAGACATGGACAAACCCCTTGCGCTTGCGGCAGAACTATGCCCAGGCGACGCGCCGGATGAGGGACTCTTGTGGCGCAAAGCGTGGCTGGCAGGCGATGTCTTACTGGAAATAGGGCTGAGCCGCGTGCGGGACAGCGCCCATGGACGGGAACTGGCCGAGCGAATCCCGAACCGACTGGCCGACCTGGTGAGCCACGGCAGTCTTACGCCGGTGGAGCGCGCTGCCGCAGGCCGCACCCTCGCCAAACTCGGCGACACGCGCCGCGGCGTTGCCGTCAGCAGCAACGGCCTGCCCGATATCCTCTGGTGCGAGGTTCCGAAGGGCGAGTTTCGCATGGGCCAAGGCAAGGAAGAGCACACGGTTGCCCTTCCCGACTTCTACATCTCCCGCTTTCCCATCACCCAACGTCAGTTCCAGGCTTTCACAGATGCGGGCGGGTACGCGGTCAAAGCCTACTGGACGGAGGCAGAAAAGGCAGGCGTGTGGACGAAGGAAGGGGTCAAAGGGCGCTGGGATGAGAAGCCCAGGGTTGGCCCCACCCGCTACGGTGAGTCATTTGACCTGCCCAGCCACCCAGCCGTGGGCATTACGTGGTACGAGGCGCTGGCGTTCTGCCGCTGGCTGGATGATCAGCGGCGACTTAGGGAATTGCCGATGTCCTTATGGGAGGATGGAAAAATCGTGCCCTTTGCGCCGGACCCGAAGTGGAGCATCACCCTGCCCAGCGAGGAGGAGTGGGAGAAAGCGGCGCGGGGGACGGACGGGCGAATCTACCCCTGGATTGGCGACGCGGATCCGTACAGCGCCAACTACAACGAGACCGGAATCGGAATGACCAGCGCGGTCGGGTGTTTCCCCCAAGGGGTGAGTCCATACGGCGCGGAGGACATGAGCGGCAACGTGTGGGAGTGGACGCGAAGCGCGTACGGGCCATATCCATACGAGTCAAAGAGGGAGAATCTGTCGGCGCCAAAAGACACAGCCCGCGTTCTGCGCGGCGGGTCGTTCAACTATGAAGTCAACTACGTGCGCTGCGCCTACCGCTTCGGGAGCTATCCGTACTTCTTCGACTGGAACCTCGGTTTTCGTTTGGTTTTGTCCCCCGTCGGCCTCTGATCTCTGTTTTCTCTGGTCTCTGGGGGTTAGGGTTTGGGGAAGGGGTGTCCCCTTCCCCACGTTTTTTTTGCGAGCAACCGCAGGTCGCGTTTGATGAAGGCTACCTGCGGGGTAGGCCGTTCCAACGCGCATCGGCGCGTTTTCTTTGTCAGGCCGCAATTCATTCGCGGCATACCCCGCGCGACACATGCGGGCTGTCGTCCGCAGGCCCGCCGAGTGAATTCGGCGTCTAGCAAAGCAAGCCCGTTGGAAACGGGCTGCCGCGCAGACCTTCTGTTCGTCATTGCGAGCCGAAGCCCTGAACGCAGTGAAGGGTCAGCGAAGCAATCCCTCGTCAACACAGAGATTGCTTCGTCGCCCCGCTCCTCGCAATGACCTGTTGATGCTTTCCTCCGCGCGCTCCGCAGCCCACGTGCGACGCACTTCCGAAGTGCGTCGCACGTCTCGCAGGACGCGCACGGGCGTCAACCCCGCCGCGTGGAGCACCTCCTCGGGCACATAGGTGCAGAAGACGGCCATCGGGCGGTGGCCTGGGTATTGAGTTGTCCATTCACGGGTGGGCAGGGTGGCTGCGGCGCGGAATCTGGCTAGA
>Ga0315291_10005771_pt1 | contig 15458 bp, 17 predicted proteins | sample YL17G12_20_MG_FD_203070 | JGI IMG/M metagenome (GOLD analysis project Ga0315291, IMG submission 203070) | Sediment microbial communities from Yellowstone Lake, YNP, Wyoming, USA - YL17G12_20 | ecosystem: Environmental > Aquatic > Freshwater > Lake > Sediment | place: USA: Wyoming | collected...
CAGTAACATTGACGGTATCACCTGCAATTATCAGTGATACAGCTAACCCATTGCGTAACGTAACGAACCCAGTGCCAAACGGTGCAATTGTTACTAATATCGCATCACATCGTTGCAACATTGCATATCCACAGCGCGCTTTAGATATCGTCGTACCACCATTGTACAAACTTGTAGTGCCTGAGGTTTATACAGCGATTGACGAAGAAACTGGCTTGTCATTGACGATTACCCAAGCAGGTGACGTGCCAAGTTATCAAAACTACATGCGTATTGACGTTTTGTGTGGATTTATGTGGCACCCACAATATGCAGTGAAAGTTATTTCATCAACTGCACCGTAATAGTAGGTGATTATGATTAATTGCATATATCACAGTACGTTGGCAATGATAGTCGTAGACGACGATGAGTACGAACGACTATTAAAGACCGGTGAATGGTTTAAACATCCGAAAGATGCCGAGAAGGCAAAGGAGCAAAAAGATGAACAAAAATGCATTAAGAAACGCAGAAGCAGGGGTAGTGAACAAGATGCGAGCACGTAGCGAAGCAGAACATGCTGAAGCTAACGCATTTGTTAAGAAGCACCAAGCAGAAATTAAAGCTAAGTTTGGCGGCAATCCACGTATGCCACAAGAAGCGATGAATACAGACGCTTACATGTGTAATACAGGGAAATCAGCTGGCGAAACAGCGATGAAACTTGCTAAAGGCTTAGACGCAAAAGCGTTCCCTGTACGTAAGTAGTAGTAGTTAGTTTGTAAAAAACGGAGCATAACTATGCCACAGATTTTGAGAACGGTTAACGACCTAATTTTGCAATCTCTATATATGAGTGGAGAATTAGGAGTCGGTGAAACACCAGATTCATTTATGGTGACTACTTCACTGTACTGTTTAAATGACATGCTTAACCAGTTCTCATCATCTAGCATCTATGTGCCGTTTTTGACGAAAATCAATTTTACGATGGCTCCAAATCAGCAAACGTACTCTATCTCTGATATTGCACCTGCCGACATTGTGAGCAATCGTATTCTTGATTTAACATTTGCTAACTTTACAGTGCAAGACTCACTTATATATCCATTGCGAATCATCAACAAAGCACAGTTCTACGACATCACTAGGCTTAACAATCTTGTTGCTAGACCATCTATGATATTTTTAGATATACAGGCTACAGAAAGCTTTGTGACGTTCTACCCTATTCCAGATCAGTCATATCCGTGCGAAATACATGTTAAGCAATACATTAACAGTATGATTAATCAGGATGTGATGGAAGTATTTGTAGCCCCATATTTTGAACGTTTTTTGCGCTACGCTCTAACACGTGAGCTTAAAATGTTCTACCCATCTGCCAACTGGACACAAGAAGCAGAGCAAGATTATCAACGAATGTTTGATGACTTGAAGGCTAAGAATGAAACCGACCTTACGATCAGGCCGTCAGTAATCATGGTTTCGCCACAGTTGTATTACTGGCAAAACATATTGTCTTATTAGGTGATATATGCCGAGAGAGTCATTTGAGGTATGTGGTAGTTTTAACAACCAGCGTATTGGCGAGTTAGACTCAGAACGTACTATTAACATGTTCGAATTTATAGACCCTGATGGAAAGAAACCAAAGTCATTGTTTCCTACTGCTGGAATTTTGACACAAATTTCATTGCCTGCAATCGGTGCCATTCGTGCGATGTTTGTTTTCGGTAAGACACCAGCTACAAGCAAGCTATATGTTGTATGCGACAGTAAGTTTTATGAAATAAATTCATCATTTGTAGCAGTTGAGAAAGGTACGCTATCAACGTCCTCTGGTTATTGCGCAATAGACGCCAACACATTCCAAATAATTATTGTAGATGGACAAAATGGGTACATTTATGATACTAATACAGGTTTATTCACCACTATTACTGACAGTAATTTTCCAGCTAGACCAATAGACGTTACGGCGTTTGATAATTACTTTGTTGTTGCTGCGGGTGAAACCAATACATTTTATGTATCTGAAAACAACCAGGGTCTCGTATGGGGACTTTTAAGCACTTTATTCACGATTGCCGCACCCCCCACTGACACTTTAATATTAACTGTACCTACCGTTTACCAAACCGGTACGCCTGTTACGGTCACTGGTGCTACTTTACCATCACCATTGGTTGCAGGGACTATTTACTACGCGATATTTGTTGATAGTACGCATATAAAGCTGTCATTAGTCGCCAACGGTACGCCGATTATCATGACAACCGCTGGCGTTGCACCGTTTACCGTCACAAATAATGGTCAATTACAAACAGCTAATGTCACAACACACCCGGGTAATATCGTAGCATGCAGGACGTTACATAGAAGATTATTCCTGTTCACCAGCACATATACCGAGATATGGGAAAACGCAGGTGCTGCTAACTTCCCATTCAGACGTAATAACGCGTTCTTGATCGAGCTAGGAACCGTTGGCGCGCAGAGCATTAAGACTGGCTTTGACCGCATGTTCTTTCTTTCCCAAGACCGTGACGGTTTAGGCGCAGTAATGATGGTAACGGGTGTACAAGCCATCCCGATATCCAACACTGCATTGGACTTTCAATTACAAAACTACAATAACCCATCTAGCTGCGACGTAGCGCTATATCGTGAAAACGGTATTATATTCTACAGACTCAATTTCACAGAAGATAATCACACATATGTATATAATGTGAGCATGTCTACTCAGCAAAACCCAATGTGGCACGAAGAACAGATGCTCAATGGTAATCGTCACGTAACAGGTGTTAATGCTAACTTTATTGGCGCCAACTATTTTGGACATTACAGCAAAAACGTTATTTACTACTCAGACGATAGTTTGGTAACAAATGACAATGAAGCAATCCCACGAATCAGAATCACCAAAGACTTAGTTAGACCAGATTACCGTGGCATACGTATAAATCGTATGCAACTAGATCTATTACAAGGTGTTGTTGATGATGTAGGAATAAACGAAGCGCCAGTCGTATTTATGTCTGTTTCAAAAGACGGTGGTGTAACGTATGGCGCCAAGCTACCAGCATTGATGGGCAAGCTAGGTGAGCGCAAAGCACGCACTGTATGGCGTAAAGTGGCTACATTTAGACGTGACAACGGTATTGTGCTTAAGTTTGAATGTTATAATAAGATCAAGTTTGCCATATTTGGAGCAGCTTGGGATTATTCAGAACTACCGGAGTAAGTAACACGATGGAAGACTTTAACCAGCCGCCAGTGTATGACCCAGTAACAGAAGACGGCGCATTAATGTCAGACGTTATGCAGATATGGATAGCTGAGCATGTGCAGACATTAATCGGTTATTTAACAACTTTAGGGATATTCATGCCGCGTATCACAACTGCAACACGTGATAGCATAAACATCCCAACAAATGGTACTATTATATACAATACAACGGTTGATGCTCCGCAAATATATCAAGGCGGGATATGGAAGACCTTCACTACAGTTTAAGGATGAAAGAATATGGGATTTGATCTTGGTGGTATTTTTGACCCGTTTGATATGATGGGCAAAGTTGGAGGTATTCTAGGCGGCAATCAAAGCGCTGGCTACGACAAAGCTTCCAAACAAATGGAAGAGTACATGCGCAAAGCTAATGAAGCCTATCAACCATTCTTAAATGCTGGACAAGGCGCTATTCCACAATTCCAAGACTGGATGAAACAATACCAAGACCCAAATAAGTTCATGGAGAACGCATTTAGCAAATATCAAATGTCTCCCGGAGCAATGAACCAAATGAATCAAGCTCAACGTGCAGCAGGAAATGCAGCTTCATCTAGTGGCCTCTCTGGGTCTACAGCGCATATGCGTGAAGCTGGAAACATTGCAAGCCAAGCCACCAGCAATGATATGCAGCAATATCTTAAAAACATCCTAGGCATTGGCGGACAATATGGCCAAGGTCTAAATACTCTTATGGGTCATGGTATGGGTGCAGCAGGCGGTATGTCCGGTAATTATGGAAACATGGGTAGCAACTTAGCAAATATGTACGGCGGTGGCGCAGCGGCTAACCAAAACCAAATGAACCAGCTATTAGGCATGGGAATGAATTTATTACCGTTTTTATTTTAGGTGACTAATATGGGATTAGACGTACGATCTCCGATAGACTTTATGCACAGCAATCAGCAACTCATCGATCAAATGATGCAGTCACGATTGAACCGTCTATACGCTGAACCAGAACGCCAAGCATCGTTGCAACATTCTAACCAATTGAATCAATTCTACCCGTTGCAGCAAGCTATATCAGCACAGAACGCACTTAGCTACCAGAATATGCGCGGCAATCCTTCTAGTGACTATTTACGTGCCATTGCTAATATGCCATCCAAGCAACGTGAAACTTATCTATCATACCCAGAAAACCAAAATACATATCAAGGTATGATTAACATGGCTCAACAAAAGATGCAAAATGGCAACCAAAATGTTAATTTCTTAAATCCTCAAATGATCAATAAGCTATTTGAAAGCAATCTTGGTGGTGGAATGGGCTCACCTAATAATATGGGCGGCATGGGTGGTATGCAACAACAACCACAAATGCCTATGCAGCCTCCACAACAGCAGATGCCACAGCAGATGCCACAGCAGATGCCACAGCAGATGCCACAGCAGATGCCACAGCAGATGCCACAGCAGATGCCACAGCAGATGCCACAGCAGATGCCAGATATGGGTAACGGCGAATTACCTGCACCAGAACAAGTGCCAGAACAAGTTACAGCGCAGCCTTCTATGCCAGTTGCACCAGTTGCAGCACCAAAACCTGTTGCACCTCAAAAACCTGTTGTGGATAAAGTTTCAACTATCCCTGCATCGTTAGAAAATGCTCATGAAGCTCTGCCAAAGTTAACATCTGTTCCGGTTGAAATTGCTATGCAAGATGCTGAAAATGACAAGCATATTGATAATAATCTGAAGCAACGTAAGACAGGTGCGATTGTTATTGATAAATTTCTTACAGACAATCGTCAGCAAATTAACAAGTCGATAAAATCTGCGTCAAAGTATTCATCATTTTGGGGTATGGGACGAAAGAAACGAGATGAATTTCTATCAAGCATCATGGACAAAGACCCTGAAGGTTATACAGATTTGAAATGGTATGAAACTGCGTTCGTGCCACATATGTCAAACGGCATAAAAGTTATGGAAAAATTGGGTTCTACAAATTCTCAGCGCGAAGAACTTCATGAGATGTCAGACTCAATACATAGCCCTAAACTTAATAGCAAACAGGCGATTGATTTGTTCAACAAACAAATTCGTACAGTATTTGACCTATCTGATTCTGTCATTAAAGCATCTGAACCAATACATAAAGGTGTTATACGTAATATGTATGACATGCCAAGATTTACTGGCGACTATATTACCACCACACCAAAAGGTATGAAGACCTATAGCGAACGTCTTGGTGAACCTGTTTCAGACCTGATATCTAGTGGAAAGCTCACGAAAGAGTACTATTTGTCATTACCACCAGAACAACAAGCCGCTATTAGAAAGCAGATGGGGGCTAAATAATGGCTAATAAAGCATTAACACTGGCAGACTTGGACGCATGGGAAGCTGAGGGCAAACAAGAGCCAAAAGTTTATAAAGAACCTACACTAGCAGACTTAGACGCATGGGACAAAGAAGCGCAACAAAAAACAAAGCCAGCTGCTCAACAACCAGCGATACCGTCATATCGAGACGAACCATGGCGTTATGGCCAAGGTCAAATGTCGCCAATGAATCCAAAAGCTATTACTGATCTATCCAAAGGGGTAGCCCAAGGTGCATATGATATCGTTCCCGGATTAGAACGCAGACAAATAGGCAATGAAAGCATTGGTTCAGAAATTGGAAAAGGCATAACAAATACATTGTCTATGTTTCTGCCCGGCAAAGCATTGACTGGCGCAGGTAAGCTTGCAGAACTTGTACCCGGATTAAACAAATTATTTGGTGGTATTCGCAAAGCTGCTGAAACAAACAAGTTATTGTCTGGTGCAGGAAAAACAGCTAGAGCAGCTACAGAAGGCGCACTTGGTAGCGCAATGATAACCCCAGAAAACAGACTGCAAGCAGCTGAGATTGGCGCACCATTAAACGTACTCACCCAAGGAACTATAGGCGCTGCAACCTCAAGAAATCCATTTATTAATACACTTGCACGAACAGCATTAGGTGGTGCAGCTGGTGCAGGTATTGGCTCTATGACTCCGTACGGGGCTTTAAAAGGTGCGGAATATGGTGCTGGTGCAGGAGCATTTGCACCTGTCGCAGCTAAAATGTTGGGAATATCAAGATTACCACCCGGACAAGAAGTACTAAATTATCTAAAACCTGAAGACGTGAAGCAACGTTTTGAAGCAGGTTTACGTACTGGCAGAGTATTGACTCCATCAGAAGCAAGCGGAGTTGGCAGACAAGCAGCCCCAGAGGCAAGTTATGCACGTGGCGGAGAAGCAGCAATAGAAAAAAGTAAAATTGCTGAAGCTAATGTTGTAAAAGAAAAACAACAAATTAAACGTGTATTGAATAGTATTTATGACAGATCAACAGCATCAGACAAAAATATACGCGATATGTATGAAAAAGCTTATAAATGGAACGCAAAACCAGAAATAATTGCTAAAGCAAAAGAAGACCCAATTATAGAGTCAGCATTTAATGCTGTACAAAATGACAAAGCATGGCGACGAAAATTGCAAGATACCCCAGAAAACAACCTAGCGTACATGGATAAAGTCAAAAAAGTAATACAGGATGAAGAAGGTAAATTGTTGCGAGCAGGTGAAAAAGAAAAAGCAAAAGAATATACAGATGCAAGAAAGCAATTTACAGGTCTTATGGACGACATATCCCCAGATTACAAAGCTGCACGTGCTGAGGCTCAACGGTCTATATTGCGTTCACAGTTACAGAAAGATTTAGTATCTACCAAAGGTCGTGGTACAGACTTTTATAACAAGATTCTGAAGAATGACGATAAATTTGACAAGTTAATGAATGGTTTAAAGAACGCACCTGAAGCTAAAGATCAATTACGTGACATGAAAGTAGCATGGGAACATTTGATCAACCCTGAAACCCCACGTGGCGTATATGGCAAGACAGAAACAGGTCTAGCACAAGCCAGAGGATGGATAAACAACATATTAGAAACTTGGCAGAATATGACGGGAAACAAACAAGGAATTGAAGCTACACGGTTTTTTAATAGCCCAGAATGGCCAAAGGCATTTGATAACATAAAAAAAATACAAGATAAGGATAAAAGGTCAAAAGAAATGGTACAATTGTTAGGTAAATTATCATCAATGCAAGCAGGAAGCAAAACAGCTGACGTAATGTCACGGAGACAAGAATAATGGCAGTATCATACAATTTAGGTTCAACATCATTTTGGTACTTTGCTGACAATAGTGGTAAAGCATTGGTGGGTGGATATCTGTGGTCATATAAACAATTAACGCCAAACGTACTTAAGCCGATTTATTCAGATTCAGGCGGTCTTAGTCCATATTCAAACCCCATCCCTATTACTGGTAATGGTTTTGTAGTTACACAGCAAAACTTATATTTTGCAGATGACGAAGCATATTATCTTGTAGTAACAGATTCACCAGTTGAAGGTGGTGGTACTATATTGTATCAAGCTCAGAACTATAGCGCAGCTGGATCAGGTGGTGGTAGCCCTCCAATTACTAATTATGTAAACTTGAACAACCTTATAACTAATGGTCAGTTTTTGTTTAACGCAAGCCAAAATGTGGCAACACCTATTACCACAGCCTTAACTACTATTGCTCCAAGCAATCACAATGGGTTAACAACGCCAGACATTGTATTGCGAAAAAACAGTGTGTTATCAACTGACAGTATAAACTTTGTACAATTTAACCAAGGTGATTCTACACCTACACAGTCACCACGATACTATCTAGAATATGCATGCACCGTAATCGGCGCAGAGACTCAAAAAGATATAGAGTTTCCAATCTCCGCTCATACACGTACCCTTGAAGGTGAAGTCACTACTTTCTCGTTTTGGGCACGAAGCTCAACTAATAGCACCGTAAACGTGTTCGTTAGACAATATTTCGGTGACGGCAATAATTCTCCATCGCCTTCGGCTATATCAACTATGCAGCCTCAAGTATTGACAACATCGTGGGTGAGATATAATTTTAGCGTCGTTGTCCCATTAACCAACGGTAAGACAATAGGTAACTGCGGGAATGATTATCTTGTAGCAGTAATAGCAGCACCTACGTCACAATTGTTTAACATAGACATTACTAATGTTATGTTTTTTGATGGCGCATTAAACACAGAATACCCATACGAAGTACAAGATCAAACAGCATCTGTATTGTACTCCCCACGTACTGGCGACGTTAAACTAGGTTTTGAAAACGGTGTTAACGCTGCATTTGGATGGCTACCAATGAATGACGGCACAATTGGATCTGCAACATCTGGCGCTACTCGTGCAAAAATAGACACATTTCCACTGTACAAGATGCTGTATGACAACGTACTTGACACATGGGCACCTGTCAGCGGCGGCCGTACTGGGGATGCAGCTACAGACTTTGCAAACAATAAGACATTATCGTTAACCAAAGTTCTAGGTCGTGCATTGGCAAGCCAAGGGGCAGGTGCAGGGTTAACCCCGCGAGTACTTGGTCAGACATTAGGTGAAGAGAATCATGTGCTAACTATTCCAGAAATGCCATCTCATGATCACGCATCACCTCCTGGAACGGGTGGGTTTTTTGCTGTACAAGGTGGTGGAGGCGGGTTGTCCGGTGCTGGAAATGTAAAAGCATTTGGCGCATCATCTGCCAATGGCGGAAATGGCGCACACAACAACATGCAGCCTACATCATTCATGAATGTTTACATTAAGATATAACGGAGACCATTATGACACAGGTATTTTCTACAACGATAGACCCGCAAAACCGTACGGCTGCCGTTGGCATAATGGCCACACGTGGCGGTGAAATAGTACTAGACGCATATGTGAATGCTAACAAGGAAATGTTTAAATTCCTGCATATCTCGACAGGTGGTGACGTAATCATTGAAGGCATAGACGGCACACCAATGCCATGGTATGGGGCGAGTTCTGACAGTGTAATACCGATTGCAGGATTTAGGGTACTTACTACGGCTATCATAAATGGTAACCCAAAGACCACAACAGCGACTGGCATCACTTGGTATGGCGGTGTATAGAGATGCTAAATCCTAACACGATGTGGGATACAAGCTGGGCTTGGTTTTTTATAATCAATGGGTTTGGAACAGGTTCCCCAGCTGGTGGGTCATATATAATTACTGAAGATAATAACTATGTTGTTACAGAAAGCAGTGACAATGTAATAACAGACGGAATTTAACAGAAACGCACACGGAGCATTACACATGGCTGACGTAAAATTTTCTCAATTTGTAAATGGTAGTAACTTACAGGTTACTGGCGATCAATTAGTCGGTCTGCGTAGTGGTATCAATACTAGATTCAGTGCTAACAATATTGCAGGTGTTACGCAAATACAAAACGGATCATATGTACATGCAGTTGATACCGGTGTAGCAAATGCTTATGTAATCAATATTAATCCAGTTCCAACCGGTTATATTGACGGTCAATTATTCACATTTAGAGCAGCAAATACAAATACTGGTGCATCTACTATTAATATCTCCGGTTTAGGGGTCATTGCTATTGCCGCCAATGGTGGAATTCCATTGACTGGAGGCGAAATACTTGCTGATGGTGATTACATTATTGTAATTAATTCAGTGTATGGGTCTGCTATTTTGGTTAACTCCGCAACCACCGATAATATTGTAAACACAAATAGTAAATATGTTGCACCACAAGGGTCTGACACTGCTGGTGATGGAAGTATTTTAAATCCATATAAAACAATAGCATTTGCGATATCAACTATTACAACTGCAACAGACGTTAACCCTTTTAATGTTGTATTAATTGGTGGTTTTTATCAAGAGCTTTCAGTAATCGCTTTAAAACCTCATGTTAATTTGTGTTCATATACTGCGGGTACTGTTATTGACAACTTGTCACCAATCGGTTTGGATCCTACGTGGGACACTGTTGCTAATCCGCAGGTTAACATAGAAAATTTACAGTTTGGTGGCAGTATATTTTTAGATTTTGCAACAGTACCATTGGCGTCAAATGGTTTTGTTTGGATTAAAAATATAAAAACACTAGGACTATTTACAGTAAACGGTTCTACAGCACCAATGTACGTGTTTATGTATGATTCATACATCACTGATTTTGTGATGAATAATATTTACGTACAAAGTTTTAATAACTTTTATACTTTTAGTTTTACTGCTGGAAACATTCCATTTACAACTAATAGTTTTCTGTTTAGTACGTCAGATTATTACAACACTTCGCCAACACTCAATGGTGCCGCTGCTGGATTGACTACACAACAGTATGATATTAGATCGTCCGTCACTGAATTACCAATAGACATTGGCGGAAATGGTGCAAACGTAACGTTAAACATTGATGCGTCGACATATTTGAAGCCGAATATCACTAGTTTAAATCCTACTATTGTACTGACAACCATCGGTAATTCAATTAATGCAGACTACACGCCAGTTAACTATACCCCAGATGCGGCTGGTGGCACTGATCCAGTAAATTCAGTTTCAGCCCACTTGCACGGTATCGACAACAAATTCTCTACTTTAACAGGTGGTGTTGTTACTAATGATAAGTGGGTTTCAAATCAAGGAAGCAACGTCTCTGGTAACGGAACGGTGGAAAACCCTTGGCAAACTATCGCTTATGCTCTCACGCAGATTGTCACTAATAGTAATACAAATATTTTCCGTATCGTGTGTACTTCCGGAATTTATAATGAGACAGCTTTAGCATTAAAACCATGGGTTTACTTAGAAGGTAACGGTGCAACGTTAAATACATCTGGTGCTATTACATTAGATGGTAGTTTCTTAGTTGTCGGTGGCGATATCATCATCAGCAATTTCTACAATTGCGATTTCGTTGGAAACATGACGCTTGATGTTGAAGCTACAGTTGCAGTAGTACCAACGACTATTACTATTCAAAATTTAACAATGTTTGCAAACTTGCTTATTACTGTCAAAGGTGCTGATCCATCAACATCATTCACTACTTTTTTAATGACTGGCACCGAATCTTTAGCCGGGGCTGTATCAGTAAGTCTGAAAAATGTTGCCGGATTTATTTACTCATCTATAGTGTCCACGATGGCTTACAATGCTACAAACGCATCTGTAGGTTATGCATTTGAAGTTTCTGACACATATTTCACTGGCGCAGTAGCATTACAAACTGTTGGTGGTATCGGTTGTTTCTTAACTTTTAACTCTAACACATTGACAAGCACGTTAAGCGCTTCCGGAGTCGGCACCGTATTGCGTCTTGATGCTAATAGCATTTCAAATATTTCTATTCCGTCAATCTTCGGCGGTGCATCAGTAGTACTATTCAACGTTGCGAATGGACTTGCGACAAACTATACGCCAACCAATTTCACCGCAACAGATTTGTCGGTTAAAGGGGCAATTGAAGGTATTGACAACGCTTTAGCAACGGCTGGTGTGCAATCTTTACAACAAACATACTCAACTGGCGCCAATGCTGAAGTAACAGTATTAGCTGCTAGACCTGCAAAATTTAAAAATGCAAATGCTTCGTTTGCTACAGACATTGAAAAAGATGATTTTAAAATTATTGGATTGGGTGATGCTTCAACGGCATTTATTGGTATACCTGTTGCAACAGTCTCAAATGTAAACGACAGAATGGAAGGTTTTGTATTCACTCCGAACACAAATTTATTTGCAACACAATTCCAGTATTATGGATTAAATACAGCCTCAAGATTGCTTGGACTGTGGCAAGTAGGCAACACGACGCCACTGGCGACAGCTACAATGACTCCTTTTGATATAAATTCCGAACAACTAATTCAATACAAAACGCTAAAAATAAACCCGCCGATTCCACTGGCATCAGGTACGCAATATATAATTGCTGCTGTAGTCCCTGCGGGTGAGTTAATATACTCCGGAGCTGTTACAGGTGGTGTTAATCCATTCATTTCAATTTCAGCCGCAGTGGATAGCCCGAACAGCTCGGTATTAACTTATCCAAACATTGTTCCTGCTTCCGCTGGTCTCGCGAATGGAGGCGCTTCGATCGGATTAAGTCTCACAACTCCCGAAACAAAATTAGATGCTGATTATACAGGTCTTACGACTATTAATAGTTTCAGATCAACTGTATATCCAGGCATAGTAAGCTTTAATGCACTTTCTGCGGCAACTTTGCAGTTTGGGTTATTTCAGAGAGTCGACAACGTAGTAAATGTATCAGCAAGATATTCCGTGACACCTACAGCGTCAAGCTCATTTCTTGTACTTGCCGTCCCGTATAACACGACTATTTATCCGAGCATATTTTATGCTACCGGAGACGGCACACTAACTAGGGTTGTTGGTGCAACTGTTTCCAATGCAGGAATAATAAACACTATTGTGAGCGCATCAGGTACACCGTATGTGCAGATTAACTTTTTCACTCAACCGCCGTTTGGAAATGCACATTTTTTACAAGTTAATTTTTCTTATCAAATTATATAGGGAGTATATAAATGTCTGATAATTTACCTGCAGGATATTACCCACAATGGTCACAGTTGCAATTAGAACCTGCAAAATATATGTCTACTCTTAATCTATCTGGTGATTTAATACCAGCAGAAGGGGAACCAGAAGGATATGGCACTATACTGCAAAACAACGATACAAATTCTGCTTTAATGATTGACGGTGTAACACCATCCGTTTCAGATAGAGTGCTAATAAAAAATCAAATAGAAGAAATACAAAACGGTACATACATCGTTCTAACAGTAGGAGACGATGTGACACCATGGCAACTTACAAGAGCGCCAGATATGAATTTTGGCTTTCAGTTAGTCGCTGGCATGTATGTTATAATCACGGGCGGTGCAACGCAGAACGGTAAATTTGCTATTTTGCAATCACCTGTTCCAGTCGAAATTAACGGTGATGATATTGTATTTTTGTCTTATTAACATATTTACACAACCTTAAGGAGCTCTACCATGCCAAACAACTTACCAGCAAATTATCAGCCAACGGTATATAACCAAGCTGTATTTTCTTGCAGACTTGCTACAACCGCAAACCTTGCAGGAGTATTAACCCCATTGTATGAAAACAGTGGATTAGGTACGACACTTACAAACAGCGGCGCATTAGCAGCTTTAGCTATTGATGCAGTTACACCAGAAATTGGCGACAGAGTATTACTAGTAGCACAAACAACAACCGCACAAAACGGCGTATATGTTGTGAAAGAAGTAGGCAGCACTACTGTAGCATGGGTACTTACAAGAGCTCCAGACTGGTGCACGATTGAACAAATTAAAACAGGTCAATACGTGCCAGTAGAAGATGGCGCAACTTTGAAAGGTAAAATGTATGTATTCGTACGTCCATTGCCAGGCAAAGTAAACGTCGACGCAATTAACTTCGTACAAGTGTAACTACATAGGCAGTTGCTAGACTTTAGCGGCTGCCTTTTGTTTCTTGGGCTTACGTTTTGATTTACCAGCAACACTATATGCAATTGCAATTGCTTGCTTCTGTGGCTTACCAGCATGCATTTCTGTGCGAATATTTTCTGAGATTGCTTTTTTAGACTTACCTTTGACTAGTGGCATTTCAACACCCCAACATTAATAATACGGTTGCTACGCTTACAACGCTCATAAGACTAACTATGATTGCTGTGGCCTCAAAAGGCGTTAGTTTTCTACCAGCATATTTGATAAACCATCCTAGGAAAAATCCTACATTGCAAATACTTACTATGACCAATACCCATAACACGATACGTAAACCTTCCACGTTGTAGCCTCCTGCTAATGATTTCCTTAATAATGTTGGACAAGGATAGATTCGAACTATCGTACCCTATTGGGAGCAAATTTACAGTCTGCCGGTTTTATCCTCTCACCCACTTGTCCATGCATGCAATATAACACACAGTAATATGGTATGCAACTACTCATGTGCGCAAATAGCCGAGTCTTCTACGGTTTTGTTAAGGTTATGATGTTCACGAGGGGCACAATACAAGCTATATGGGATGATCAACACTATGATAAGTAACCAGATTACAACTGCGGCTTCGAGAATATAGACTATCATGCTGCAACACTCCTGTGTTAACACTAGGTCTATATTCATAGTAGCATAGTTGGGTTATGGCTTCATATGTCCGTTTTCTATTAGCCATATAAGCATTTCAGCGCGGGCATTTGCTTCTGTTTTGTCAGAAAATATTGTTTCACAATCACCAGTTATACTGATACTTTTATAAGAATAATCATATACCCATGAATTTTCGTATTTCTTCATCCACAAAGTAAAATTTTCTTTTAATATATCAGGAAGCATTTCCCCCAATTCTGCGACGGTGTAGGCTGGATAATCCCAATCTGGCGGACATTTTTTATATGTTTTGTCATCACAATAGTAAATATCCCAGTCATCATCTGAACATGTTTTTTCTGATACTATTCCAGAAAGTGGGTTTTCATATGCGCCCCAATAAAACAATGAAGATTTCTCAACACCCAATTCTTTTAACTGTTTAGCCAATTCTAGGCTACATACTTGCGATTCTAGGTTCATGTTTATATTTTCCATTCATGTTTTTCGTCAGGGTAATATGCAATAGTTTGTCCAAAATATCTAGCTACTAACCATCCATGTGGTACCTTATATCTGCATATTGTAATTTTAGATACGCATTCCCAATTATCAGCAAAACATGCTGTAGAAACTAATGTTAAAAATATTGCTAGTGTAGTTTTGTTCATCGTTTTAATACCGCAGTCAAAATAAATAAAAATCCAACATTAAATATGGTCAAAACAATCATCATAATGGAGTATTGCAATATTCCATGGCAATTTGATATCAAATAATAACCAAGTGGAATTGAAATGAACGCGTATAGTATGTATTTCATTTATCGTATCCTTATTTCGTTGACATTGTGCGCATTGTTTTGTTGGGATATGTTGACTACGTTATTAACCATAACTATAGTTGCATAACTACAAGCTAATAAAAAAATACCAAGAGAAGAAGCAAAAATTATCGCTATAATTTCGTCTACATTCCATCTCATACGTTGTCGTCTCCATTGTCTATGATACGGTATTTCACTTAACAACCCTCCGTTTGGTGTTGGCTATATGTTCGACTTTACGCTTTCCATATTTGTGCATCACATATATGGAAAG
>Ga0315291_10005772_pt1 | contig 15458 bp, 15 predicted proteins | sample YL17G12_20_MG_FD_203070 | JGI IMG/M metagenome (GOLD analysis project Ga0315291, IMG submission 203070) | Sediment microbial communities from Yellowstone Lake, YNP, Wyoming, USA - YL17G12_20 | ecosystem: Environmental > Aquatic > Freshwater > Lake > Sediment | place: USA: Wyoming | collected...
CAATATCGATCCCAGCAACCAGGCGGCGGGCCAGGAGTTGAGCCGTCTGATGGCCCAGCAGGCGGTGGCCAAGAAAGCCCGGGAAGACGCCCTGCAGCAGAACCTCAAGGCGCGCGACCAGGCGGCCACCTCGACGGGGGTCAAGCTAAAGCCCTTGCCGGTTGAGCCTTTGGCGCACTTCCGGATCTCCGCCGACAGCCGGAAGGTCTACGAAACGCTTGGGAAACTGGCGGAACTGAACGTGGCATTCACGTCGGATTTTCAGCCGCGCCCGGTGTCAATTGACCTGACCAACATTAAGATTGAGGACGCGCTGAGAGTGGTCTCGTTTCAGACCAAGACGTTCTGGAGGGCGATCACCTCGAATACGATTCTGGTGGTGCCGGATTCGCCCACCAACCGCCGGGACTACGACGAGGAAGTCCTGAAGACTGTTTACATTAGCAACCCGCTCGCGGCCGCTGACCGGACGGCCATTACCACGGCGCTAAAGCAGGTTCTGGGCCTGCAACGGATCGTCGACAATCCAGATTCGAATGCCATCATCATCCGCGACACTCCGACGAAAGTAGCGGCGGCGGAGAAGATGATCCATGACCTCGACCGAGGCAAAGCCGAGATCCTGCTGGAGGTGGCGGTGGTCGAGGCCGACCGCGACCGGGTTCGAGATCTGGGGCTTACGCTGGCGACCATCAACCCTTCCACGGGGACCATCACGCCAGGGCTGCAAGCTGGAGTGGTCTTTGCCCCAGGGGCAACGAAAACTGACTCGGGCAGCACTCCGAACACGAGTATAGGCCTCGGGGGTATCAGCTACCGGAATTACGCTGTGGTGCTGCCCAGCGCCACCGCCAGCGCGGTGATGAATGATTCGCGTACTCACGTGCTGCAGAACCCGCAGGTCCGCGTCACCGACGGCCAGACGGCCAAGCTGCGCATCGGGACGCGCATACCCTACGCGACCGGAAGCTTCCTGCCGTCGATGGGAGGGGTCACTGGCGGGACCGGCGGGGCAGGAGGCTTCGGCCTCCTGGCCAGTACCCAGTTTCAGTATCAGGACGTGGGAGTGAACCTGGACATCACGCCTCGCCTGATGGCCAACGGCGAGGTGAACCTGCACGCTTCCATCGAGATTTCTTCTCTTGGTGCACCCATCGCCATCGGAGGTTTCAGCCAGCCGACCTTCGGCCAGCGCAAGATCGAGCACGACATCCGGCTCAAAGAAGGCGAGGTGAATCTGCTGGGCGGGTTGATCCAGACCACGGAAACCACGACCATGGCGGGCGTCCCGGGACTAGGGCAGATTCCTCTTCTGAAGTGGTTTTTCTCCTCGGAAAAGCGGGAGCGCATCGAGACGGAAGTCCTGGTCATGCTCACTCCCTGGGTGATCCGCTTGCCGGAAATCCCCGCGGAGAGCGGCGCGGAAGTTGCCGTGGGGGCCGGTGACGCGCGTCCGGCTGGGGCCATGCCACCACCGGCGGAAGTCACCCCGCAACCGCCGACGCAGCCTGAGGCGATGCCGGAAACACCTGGCCAGCCGCCGCAATGAGAACCTGGGTTTTGAAGAAGCTCGGGAAATGGGGCTGGGGCCGCGGGTTCACGCTGGTCGAGTTAATCGCGGCCATCACCATTCTCCTGCTCCTCACCTCCGTCGCACTTCCGCTGGCGCGCGTGCACATTCAGCGGGCACGCGAGTCGGAACTGCGCCAGGCGTTGCGCGACCTGCGTCAGGCCCTCGACCGGTACAAAGATTTCTCCGACCGCGGCATGATTCCCACCAAGGCCGAAAGCTTTGGCTATCCTCCCGATCTCGAGACGCTGGTGAAGGGCGTGCCGCTCAAGGGCGCGGCCACCGCCAAATATAAATTCCTCCGCCGGATTCCCGAAGACCCGATGACCGGCTCGACCGAGTGGGGGCTGCGCTCCATGCAGGATGACCCCGGCTCGCGCAGTTGGGGCGGCGGCAACGTGTTCGACGTGTACTCGAAGAGCCAGGGGACAGCCCTGGACGGTACGAAATATGTGGACTGGTAAGCATCGCGGCATCGAGCCCGGGATGATTGAGCGGCGAAGCCGTCAGTGGTCAGTTATCAGTGGTCAGTCGCCCCTGACGACGGACAACGGACAGCGGGCAAAGGACGAAGGACAAGGGACCAAGGACTATCACCACTTCGGATTTACGCTGCTGGAGCTAATGGTGGTGATCACGCTGATTATCATTCTGGCGTCCGCGGTATTTCCCACTTATCACGTCGCGGTCACCCGGGCGCGCGAAGCGGTGCTGCGCGACGACCTCTTCACGCTGCGGAAGCTGATTGACGAGTTCACGCTGGACAAGCAGCGCCCGCCGCAGTCGCTCGAGGAGCTGGTCGACGCGGGGTATTTGCGCGGTGGCGTTCCCGAGGACCCGATCACGCGCTCCAACCAGACCTGGCAGGTGGACATCGAAGACGTGGTCGTGGGCCCCAGCCAGGCGGTGCCCGGCATCGTGGATGTCCACAGCGGGTCCGACGAGACGTCGCTCGACGGAACGCCGTATAATACTTGGTGAGAAGAGCTGTTGATCGTGAACAGTGAACAGTGGACAGCGAAGTACCACCGGAGCAAAACTGGGCAGAACAACGCCATCATGCTTGGGCATTTTCGCTGTTCACTGCCCACTAACCACGGTTAACTGAAGTATGGAATTCACCTGCAAACTCGGCACGGTGGCAGGGCGCATTCTGACCCAGACGGAGGAGGCGCTTTCTGAGGCGGAGCTCCGCCAGCGCCTGACCGCCCAGGGCTTCCTGGTTTTCTCCGTTGAGCCCAAGGAGGCGCTGCGCGCCAGAATTCGCGGGCTGCGCCGGGGCCGGGTGCGGGCGGACGATTTCCTGATTTTCAACCAGCAATTTCTGACTCTTTCCAAGTCCGGCCTGCCCCTGCAGAAGTCCCTCGACATGCTGGCGCACCAAACGCGCAGCGAGGAGTTGCGCGCCGCCCTGGAAGACGTCCGCGAGCGTGTCCGGTCCGGCGCCCTGCTCTCCGAAGCCTTCGATGCGCAGGGAAAATTCCCCAAGATTTATTCCGCGACGTTGCGCGCCGGCGAGCGCAGCGGCAGCCTGGACCGGGTGCTGGCGCAGTACGTAACCTACCAGAAGACGACGCGCAGTTTTCGCAAGAAATTCCTCGCTGCGCTCATCTACCCGGCGTTTCTGCTGGTCTTCCTGACCGGGTTGATCTCGTTCGTCATCACCTTCATCGTTCCGCGGTTCGCGCTGCTCTACGCCGACCTCAACGTGCAGTTGCCGCCACTGACGCAGTTCATGATCCAGTTTTCGCTCGGTGTCAAACGCCTGGGCGTGTTCGCGCTCGGCGCCATGGTGGGCGTGGCGCTGCTGGCGCGCGGGGCCTGGCGATCGCCCCGTATCCGGCTGGCCTGGGACAAGTTGAGGTTTCGCCTGCCGGTGATCGGAAAGCTGCTGCTGAAATTTTCCGTCGCGGAGTTCGCCCGAACTCTGGGCACGTTGCTGCAAGGCGGAATCCCCATCGTGTCGGCGCTCGAGACCGCGAAGGAATCTGTGACCAGCCCGCTGCTTTCCCAGGCGATTGGCCGGGCGCAGGCCGAAGTGACTACCGGCCGCTCCCTCTGCCTCAGCCTGAAGGATACGGGCTTTTTCCCGCCCATCGCCCTGGATATGCTGGAGGTGGGCGAGGCCACGGGCGCGCTGCCCACCATGCTCGAAGGGCTGGCGGAGTTTTTCGAGGAGGACGTCAATATCGATATGGCGACGCTGGTGGCCCTCGTCGATCCCTTGATGATCGCTTCCATCGCCATGGTCGTGGCCTTTGTGCTGGTGGCGTTTTATCTGCCGTTGTTTTCCATGGCGGCGCAAGTACACTGAGGTAATAAACTATGCTCGAGACAACTTCCGACCTTCAGGCCGAAATGCAACACGCGCAGCAACTGGCGGAGCGCTACCAGTTCGAGTTTGTGGATTTGCGCGATTGCCGCCCGGATATGGACCTCCTGCGCTCGATCCCGCTGGAGGTCATGCTCCGCTATGAATTCCTGCCGCTGGAAATGCGCGACGGCCAACTGGTGGTGGCGGTGAGCGATCCCACGGACCTGGCGCGCCTGGATGAACTCGAAATGAAACTCGACCGGCGGCTCATCATCTGCATCGCGGCCGCCACGCAGGTTCGGGATTTCCTGAAAAAGACCGAGCCTTCCCAGCGCGTCCTGGAGGAGGCCACGGAGGAATTCCGCCTGGACGTGATTCGCGATGAGGACAGCGCGGACGAAGGTCTTTCCCTCGAGCACCTGGTGGAAGAACGGGCCGCCAGCCCCATGATCCGCCTGGTGGACTCGATCATCTTCGCGGGCCTGGAGCGGCGCGCCAGTGACGTTCACATCGAGAGCCGCGACAATTCCGTGGTGGTGAAGTACCGGATTGACGGCGTGCTCCAGCAGGCGATGGCGCCGCTGGCGCGGGAGTTCCAGTCGAACCTCATCACGCGCATCAAGGTGATGGCGGAACTCGATATCGCCGAGCGGCGCGTTCCGCAGGACGGCCGCTTCCGCGTGCGCTACCGCGGCCGGCCCATCGATTTTCGCGTCTCGATCATGCCCTCGATCCACGGCGAAGATGCGGTGCTTCGCATCCTCGACAAAGAATCGCTGCACGAGAAATTCCGCCAGTTGCGGCTCGACGTGCTGGGGCTCGCCGACCGCGAAATCCGGCGGCTGCGCCGCTTCATCCGCGAACCCTACGGCATGGTGCTCGTCACCGGGCCCACCGGCAGCGGCAAAACGACCACGCTTTATGCCGCGCTTTCCGAAATCAAGACCGACGAGGACAAGATCATCACCATCGAAGACCCGGTCGAATATCAGCTTCGCGGCATCACGCAGATTCCCGTCAACGAGAAAAAGGGGCTGACGTTCGCGCGCGGCCTGCGCTCGATCCTGCGCCACGACCCGGACAAAATCATGGTGGGGGAAATCCGCGACAACGAGACCGCGCAGATCGCCATTCAGTCGGCGCTCACCGGCCACCTGGTGTTCACCACCGTCCACGCCAACAACGTGGTGGACGTGCTGGGCCGTTTTCTCAATATGGGCGTCGAGCCCTACAACTTTGTCTCGGCGCTGAACTGCATTCTGGCGCAGCGTCTGGTGCGGACGATCTGCGACGCCTGCAAACGGAGCGTGGAAGTTCCGCCGGAATTGCTCGATGAATCCGGCCTGGACCGCACCGTCTGGAGCGAGGTGGCGTTCTACGAAGGCGCCGGCTGCGCGCGCTGCAGCCAGACGGGATACCGCGGCCGCACCGCCATCGGGGAACTCCTGGCGCTTTCGGATCGCATTCGCGAGCTCATCCTCGACAAGCGGCCCTCTTCGGAAATTCGCAAGGTGGCCAAGGTGGAGGGCATGGTAACCTTGCGAGAGACGGCGCTCGAGAAAGTTCAACAGGGACTCACGACCCTGAGGGAAATCAATAAGGTCACTTTCGTTGAGTAATCGCGCGGGGTGCGCGGAACGATGAACTGGGACGTTCTCAAGAAGCGGATCAGTTGGGGACACGGCAGCAGCGTCGCGCGCTTCGCCATGCCCACGCTGGTATTTGAAACCGAGCCGGGATTCGTCCTGGGGGCGCGGCTGGAGGGCTCGTCTCGCCAGGCGCGGCGCGTGGGACGGATCGGCGTGCGGCGCCTCGAGCCCGGCTCTCTGGAACCGCACCCGGGCAAGGCCAACATCGCCAACGCGGAGGAGTTACGCCGGACCATCAACGAGGTTGCGGAAATCATCGGCAACGGGTCCGGCCGCTACGGCCTCGTGGTTCCCGACGGCGCGGTGCGCGTGTCGATTCTCAGCTTCGAAACGCTTCCTGATGACGCGTTGGAAACCGAGACCCTGGTGCGCTGGAAGATGAAAGACAAGCTGCCCTTTTCTCCCGAGGAAGCCCGGATTTCAATTCAGGTCTTGTCGCGCCAGGCGGGTCATGTGGAAGTGCTGGCAGTGGCGGCGCGGGGATCGGTTTTGTCGGAGTATGAGTCGGCGCTGGAGCCCGCCAACGGCGGCGCGGTGCTGCTGCTACCCGCCACCGCGACTTTGCTCCCGCTGCTGCCCGAGAGCGACGCGGGCGGCCAGCTCCTCTTGCACGTTTGCTCCCGTTGGATGACCAGTGTGATGGTAGTGGGTTCGCGGCCCTGCTACTGGCGGACGCGGGAACTGAATGCGATAACGGCGGAAGACGCCGGCCGGGAGGTGGCTGCCGAAGCAGCCCGAATCCTGGCCAGCACGCGCGACCGCTTGCAGGCTGACTTGGGACGCGCCTGGTTGTGCGCGCGGCCGGCGGCAGGCGCAGAGATGCTCTCCGCTGTTGCCGCCGCGGTAGCTCACGACGTTGAAGTCCTGGCGCCCCGGCCGGACCTCGGCGCGAGCCTCTCCCCGGACGAGCGGTCGGTTTTCGGGCAGTTCGGGGCGACGGTGGCGGGAATCGCTTCGAACTCCGGGTAAGTGGAATGAAGATCACTCTCAACCTGTCGATTGCTCCCAGCCCGCGCGAGCAGTATGCGCTGGCCTGGGCCATCCCCACGGGCGCCCTGGCGGCGGTGGGAATGGTGCTGCTGTCGCTCCTTGCCGTGCGCAATTTCCGCGAATACCGCAGCGCGCATCGGTCGCTGGTCGAGCTGCAACGGGTTGAGACAAAAATGCGGGAGCACGAAGCGGCGCTGAAAAGGGAGCTCGAACGCCCGCAACTCCACGAGATGTTTCGCCAGGCGCAGTTTGTGAATGTCGTTATCAGCCAGAAACAGTCCTCCCTCACCGAGCTGGCCCAAAAGGTGTCAAAACTCCTCCCTGGCCAGGCCCGCCTGGACTCGCTGGCATTAACGCATGCGGAAAAGAACCCCACCGTGCGCCTGTCTGTGGCAGGAAACAGCGAAGAGGATATCGAAACGTTCCTGGGGAACCTCGAGGACTCCACCGACTTTGCGGATGTCGCCGTCGTCAGCCAGGGAGTCGCCCAGGAGAACCAGGAGGACGGCGGCCGCGAGCCGGTGACCGTTGTCTGCACGGCGCGATACGTGGGCGGGCAGGCGCATTGAGGCGCGAGCACCAACTATGAGCAGGGGTCGGCGGAAAACCATCGTTCGCGTACTTGAGGGCACGGCGCTGGGGCTGGTGCTCCTCGACCTGGCGCTCTACTTTGCCCTGGTGCGCCCGCTCCGGACGATGCGCACGGAGGAGGAAGCCAGCTACGCGGCGGCGCGCGATCGCGTGCGCGATCTCAAGGCCCGAGCCACACGCCTGGAAAAATACCAGGCCGCGGTCCCGGACGCGGAAGGCGAACTCAACGACTTCCTGAAGGAGCATCTTCCGTCGCGCCGGCAGGGATTTTCCCGGGCCGTGCGCATGGTGCGGGAACTGACGGAGAAATCGAGCCTCCACCTGGCCAGCGTCTCTTACAAATTGGACTCGTCCAAGGACGATCCCTTCGATCGCCTGGCCGTCCAGGTTGACGTGGAGGGTCCTTTCTCCAATTTGCTCGCTTTCTCGCATGAGCTGGAAACTTCGAGCGACCTGATCGTGTTGCGCGATTTCAGCTTCGAGCCCACTGAGGGGCGCGTCGTGGCGTTGCGGCTGGGCGCGGACCTTTACTTGAAACCATGAAGACCAGCAGCCAATTCGAGAAATGGGTGGCGGGATTTCTGGGCGTGGTTTGCCTGGCGCTCATATTGAATATGGTTTTCCGCAGCGGGGCGAGAGCGGGGGGCACGCGCCCGCCTGCCCGCAGCGCCGCTCCTACCGCCCGCGCGCGCGCCGGGTCTGGTCCGGCGGCTGGTTCGGATGAACTGGCACGCTATGACCCCCGAGTGCGATTGGACTTGCTGAAGGAAATTCAGGACCGTCCGCTTCCCAAGTTGGCGCGCAACCCGTGGGAGTTCGAGGCGCGCTCGGCGCCCGCTCCTGGGCCGAAGATCGACCCTACGGTTACTCCGGTCGCGCCGCCCAAGCCTCCCCCTCCGCCGCTCAAAGCTGTGGGCGTGACCCAGAAGAGCGGGGGAGTCAATGAGGCGATCGTCTCCGACGACCAGGAAATCTACATCGTTCACGAGGGTGAGACTTTCGCCAAGCGCTTCCGGGTGGTCAAGATTACGCCCTCTCAGGTCGAAATCGAGGATGATACGACGCACGAAACAATCCGCCTTCCCATCGCTCCGTAAGGCGGCGATATCCGGCGCATTGTCCGGCGCGAACGGCGGCGGCTATGCGTTGATGATCCTCATGATGGTGACGGTGCTGTTGCTGATTTCTCTTACCGCTGCGCTGCCGAGCATCTACACCGAGGGAATGCGCGAGCGGGAGGAAGAACTGCTCTTTCGCGGCAATGAGTACGCACGGGCCATCGCGCTCTTTCGCCGCCAGTTTCGCCGCTATCCGATTTCTGTCAAGGAACTGCTGGAAACCAACGGCATGCATTTCCTCCGCCGGGAGTATCCGGACCCCATGACGAAGAAGGGGAAGTGGCGATTCATCCACGCTGACGCCGCCGGGACTCCGCTGGACTCGCGTACGCTCTCGCGGCCCAAGCCGCCGTCGCCGCTGGGGTCGGACAGTTCATTCTCCAAGGAGAAGCAGGAAAGTCCGCCCCCCACGGGAAAGACCGGGCGCTTCGAATCGGGCGAAGAGGGTCAACCCAAAGAGACTTCCGCCTTTTTCGGGGAAGGCAAGGGTGTTCAGGGCGCGTTCATTATCGGCGTGGCGAGCATGAGCAAAAAGCAATCCATCCGTGTCTGGAACAATAAGACCCGTTACGACGACTGGGAATTTCTGGGAGTGGAGATGGCCCCCGGGGGCATGGCCCCCGGACAAATGACTCAACCTGGCGGGGCGGGCCAGCAAATGCCGTCCGCATTCGGTCCCTCGGGACCCGGCGCCCGCGGCCTCCCCACTTTGCCTCCCCTCACCGGACCGTCAGAGCCGCAATAGTAACGTCCTTTGACTTTGCCGGCACGGCGCAAAGCGGCCGAACAATGTCGGCGCCCCCCTGATTCAGATGTTCTCGGATTAATTAGATGCCTTGGGCCTTGTCCTTGGGACCATGGCGCGCGACTGCGTCAAATGTAAGGGAATCTCAGCCGGCCCGTGACTCGGCTTGGTGGCTCGGCGATGGTCGGCCAGCATCGCCAGCAGGAAACCGCGCTCGACTTTGTCGCAGTGCACCGTGCACAACGACAGCGTGGTCAACGACCGCACAAAATCATGGACGCGGCGCTGGTATTCGAGAATCGTGGCCGGGTGAGTACCGTTGGAATATGCCCAGGACCAGTCGGTCACCCAGCGCATGACGGAAACGGTGCGGCGCAAGGGGCCGCGCTGAAGGATCTTTTCGGGTTCGGATAGTTGCGCCAAGCATTCCGGCGCGGTCAGAAAAATCAGGCGGCTGTTGCGCAGCAGCGGTTCGGGACGCATACCGCTTTCGGTGAGTTTGCTGGCAAGGTCCTTGAGGCAAGTCGGACCCGCCACCACCACAACCTGCTGGCCCATTTCGAGTCCGGAGATGACGAACTGAAGGACTTCACCCGGGGCCCTGTCTTTTCGCACCACCAAACGACATGCCGCTTCGGATGGCGTCACGCCGCCCACGACGCTTATGTCTTGACCCATATGTTCCTATGTTGACGAAAACCGGGTGCCGTGTCAACCCAACTCTCGCTAATTCTTCACGCCGGAAACGGCGGGCATTCCGGCCTTTCGCCTGGTGTTCGCTTTACCATTTCATTAGGGCCTCGACCCAGCCGGGCCGGGCGCTTCGCAAACTACAGCGGCTTCTTGCTGCGCTGCGGCGAGTACTTCGTCAATTGCTCGATGAACCGGCGGGCGGGCGCGGGCACCTCCGGTTTTCCTTCCATCAGGAGGTCGCGGGCTTCAACTTCCCGTCGATACAAAGTGCGGTTGCCATCGCGGTCCTGCATCAGGACGGCGCCCTTCAGTTCGGCTCCCGCGAAAACGCCCCGGCTGCGCGAGTAGGTCAGGATTTTGGCGTTCATCATGATATCGGTCTCCGCCGTCGCCGCGCGGCCCACCGGGCCGGCCGCGGCGGAGAGGTCGCCGCCCAGAGTGAACTTGTCCTGTAGCAACCGATCGACGCCGGAAGGGTTCATCACTAGCATCAAGACGTCCACCGACGCTCCACCGATTTGTGCTCCGAAACTTCCGCCGCCCAAAGTGATCATCGAGGGCGGCCCCCAGGGGCCGGCGCCGCCAGCCTTGCGGCAGGAAACCACACCCTTGCCGTAACGCCCGCCAAATACGAAACCGCCCTTCAGCATCGATGGGATGACCACCACGCAGTGCGCACGGTCGATCAGGTCTTTCGGAATGCTGCGGTCGGGCGCGTTCAGAATCTCGCCGAACACCTCGGCGGCCCGATCCAGCCGTTCGGCTTCCTTGCTCTGGGGCGGGGTTTCCGGGGTTGTTTGTCCCGCGCCGAGGGATGTGCCTAAAAGACAAACGAAAAGTATTGTCACGAGATGTCTGCGCAAAGTGATTGGCTCCAGTTTCTCAGATTGTGAGGCCTTACCCGAATCCGTTCCAACCGGTTATGGCGTCTCCAGGACGACGGTGAAATTCGCGTGACACTCATTCGCGGGGTCGTGCATCACCGATTTGGTATGTTCCCCGTGCCGAATCTTGAATTCCAAAAGTTTCTTTACCTTCTCGGGGAGCCCTTCGATTCGCGCTTTGCCGTCGCTGTTGGTTCCGACTTCGAAGTCGGATTTCCTCTTATTCATGAAGCCGTAGCGCACGGTCAAGTGGATCTTGGCGTCGTAAAGCGGCTTGTTGGCACTGTCGGTCACCGTGAAGTCAGCGGAACAGGGGCCGAGATCGCCTTTGATGACAGGCACGTCCGCGGCTTGGCAGGGAGTCAGGCCAAGCGCGGCAACGAACAGCAAGGCGAAGACAACGGTCCAGAACTCGCACCGGGCTTTTCCCGCCCGGCGGTTTTGCCTACATGACAAGTCAGAAAACATTGAACCGGCGTGGACATTCATCTTCCGACTCCTGCTGATTCGTGAACCAAAACATTATAAGTCGGTGCAGCTTTTCTGCGTCAACCATCGCGTGCAGCCGATTGCACGGCGAAGGGTTTCCTCAACAGGTGAAGCCCGAATTCCCAAGCCTCGCCGGGCCGGCGAGACTGGGGACAGAGGCAAAAAGACAGCGCCGCTCTTACGGCGTCGCAGCGAGCGCCCCGTCAGCCTGCACCAGGCCCGCGCCCACCGGGTCACACGGCTTGCCGTTGCAATCCGTGTCCCAAGCGGGATTGAAGTACGTCCCGAAAAGGAAGGGCTCCAGTACGCCGGTCCGGCTGTCGTTTCCGGCCATGGGGAGCGCGGTGGATTTGAGAATACTCTCCACCGTCCCTTGCACCAGACTTGGGTTCTTCTCAAGCATCAGCGCCGCCACTCCCGCCGTGAGCGGAGTTGAGAAACTGGTTCCCGCCCAGAAAAAGAAACCGGCGTTCGGGCCGTGCGAACCGGGTGCGACGGTCCAAACCCCGGGCGCGAGCACATCCAGTTCCTGAGGATCGGTCCCAAGAGCCAGCCCAAGAGATGGGATCGCGCGACTGCTGAAATCCGCCACGTAGGCCTGCGTTTCCTCGGAGGCTCCGCTCCCGTCGGGATCGTTGCCCACGTCCTGATTCCACCAGAAGCCGGTGTTCGGGGCAGCGGGAGAGCCGGGCAGGAACTGCTGCGTCCATCCTACGGCGCCGGCCGAGATGACTTCCGGGTAGGCTGCCGGCCAGCCCATACCTTGTTCACCCTCATTGCCCGCGGAAGTGACCACTACCACGCCCGCGCCGATGGCATCGTCGATGGCGGCGCGTTCGAGGTGGCCCGGCGTGCCGCCGCCGATGCTCATGCTGACGACCATGGGGCTCAAGCCGCTTTCCTTCAAAGCGGTCACATAGGCAAAGGCGGCAATGATGCGCGAGCTCCACGTGAACGCCTTACCGTTAGGGAAGACTTTCAGCGGAATGATCTTCGCGCCCGGCGCTACGCCATCCACGACGCGCGTCCCGATCTTGAAGCCGATGATGTGGGACGCGGTCGCGATGCCGTGACTGTTGGTGTCGCGCTCCCAGAGATTCGTCGGGTTGGAAATGTTGAACTCGTCCGGCGGCACGAAATCCTCGGCCACCGCGCCGCCGCCCATGAAGGCTTTAGCGAGATCCGTGCGCACCCGCCCTGCGATCAGGAAATCCCGCCAGTTCTTAATCAATCCCGTGTCGATCAGCGCCACGTGGACCCCCGCGCCCGTGTAAGGGACCTCGCGCGGATCGGGGTCGCCGATGATTCCGGATTCCTGCACATCGACCGCATCGATGATGTCGCGGTCCCAGGAGCCGACATCCGTTGGGTAGCGCGGCAAATCGGCCTCCACCCTGGCCACGAACTGAAGACGCGTGATGGCGGCTCGCGCTGCCGGGCCGTGTGGCGTGATGGCAACAATGTTGTAACGACGGATCACACCATGAACCGTCCCAAAGCTTTTGAGCTGTGCCAGGATTGAATCCGTCACCGAGCCTTTCGCAACGACCATCAGCCGGCCTCTCTTCGGCGCGGGCCCCTGGTTATCGAATGTGAGGAGCGGGTTGAACTTCTGTACCTCGCTCGTTCCCTCTGCTGGACTGGCGGCCGACACGCTCCGCGAACGCACGAAGCCAGAGACAAAGAGTGTGGTCAGTAGTGCTGCCGATAGGCAGATCCCCAACCGTGAAATGAGCTTATGACTCATGGGTTGCCCTCCGGATCGAGTTTTCCGTTGTTACGCGCTGCGTAGGGATTCCTCCCAACGGGTCAGGACTGGCGCGAGTATGATCGTTTCTGGTCCTGATCGGACAGGTCTCAAGGCCCGCACCCTTTGGGGTCGTTCTGACAGTAGCAAATCGAATCAGTCAGTGCAAGCCGAAGGGGAGGGAAGGGCGAGTATCGTCGGAAGGGCATCCGAAGCGGACGCGATCATCAACAGGGGGCCACGCCGCGCGGTCTAGCGGCTGGGGAACATGTAGGCTTCCAACATGTCGGCGCGGGCTTTCTGGTCTGAGGCGATCACTTTCAGCAGGTCCTGAACGGAAATCAGGCCGCGGTAGCCCTTCACGGAATCGACGACGGCGAGGTGAAAGATCCCGTGCTTGTCCATCAGGCGCGCGCATTCATCAAGTGAAGTTTCTGACGAAACCGTGACCAGGCGAGTGCTCATGATTTCGGAAACGTGTGTCCAGGCGGGACATTTGTTTTCGGCTGCGACCTTGTCCGAGATGTCGCTCTGCGAAATGACTCCTACCAGGTTGGAATGACCATCCAGGATCCCGGCAGAGCGGATTTGCTTCTCGCGGAGGTATCTGGCGGCGTCATGGACAGTCGCCTCGTTGGAGATCGAAAAGACCTCCGTCCGCGATGCAACCAAGTCTGTGACATTCATAGCGTCTCTCCGAACCGGAACTGATTGGACCCATGGTAGGGCGAAAAGTCCGCCGCGGGCAAGCAAAACCTTGATTCCTGACGGCCACTCAATTTGAGGGATCTGAAGCAAGGTGAGTCTTATGGTGCCCAGGCGGGCATGACTTTCACTTCCAGGAAGGGACACAATGTCTCCAAGCTCGTGGGACCACTTGCTGTTTCCACGATCAACGTCTGGGCGCCTCCTGGCAATACCGAACTTTGGTGAACTGGATTGCGTTGACATATGTGAGCGCGCCGCCTAAGATGGCCCGCAAAGGAAGATGGAGGTTGCCTTCATGCAGCTAACGATCACTACCCACGAGAGACAGGGCGCCGTGATCATGATCTTGAACGGCCGGTTTGTATCTGGTGAGGAGTGCGAGAGCGTCCGGACCAAGATCAAAGATTATCTGGCCAACAAGCAGATGAAGATCGTTCTGGATCTTGCCGACGTGTCCCGCGTCGACAGCACGGGCATTGGCGCCTCAGTGGAAGCCATCATTCTTACCGCGAAAGCGGGCGGGCAGCTCAAATTCTCAAGAGTCCCGCGCTTGATCCGCAATATTCTTTCCACGCACCGCCTCTTGCAGGCATTTGACATCTACGAGAATGAAGAGGCCGCGCTCGCCAGCTTTGACGCCCCGGCTCATCAGGCCGCCGGCTAAGGAAAAGCTGTACCTTGCTGACCCAGCCAAACAGGGAGCCGACTGCGGCCCCGAAGCGACTCGGCGGCGAGATTGCTGACCCCAGGCGAAGTGCTCCCCTCCATCAAACACCTCAGCGTTCGAGAAGGAAGTCGAGTTTCTCGGCGACGGGCGTTCGGGCTTGATTTTGGAATTGGCTCGGACCATACAATGGAGCCATGCGAAGCCGACGCATGTTGGCGCTCGTCGGGGTGTCGGTCCTCGGTATGAGTCGCCTGGCCGGACAAACGCCGACACTCCCCGAACTGCCCAGGCTGGAAATTGCCGACTTCCCCTCTGAAGCACGCCAGCAGATCCAGCAGGCCTACGACGCCGCGCGCGCCCACGCGAGGGACGCCCGAGGCCAGCGGAAAACTCGGAATGCTGCTCGCCGTCTACGAGCGGCAGGAAGCCGCCGTTGCCTGCTACCAGCGTGCCCACTTGCTCGAACCCGCCTCCTTCCGATGGTTGTACTACCTTGGGCTGGTCCAGGCCACCCAGGGAAGACGGGAGGCGGCGGCGGCCACGCTGCGCGCGGCACTTCAGGTGGATGCGGATTATCTGCCCGCCCAGTTGAAGCTGGCGGAGACCCTTCTGGCAGTCGGAAAATGGGAAGAAGGCAGCGGAATCTATGAAGAGATTCTGAAGAAACATCCCGAATCCGCTGAGGCCTGGTATGGCATGGGGCGCATCCTTGCCGCGCGGGGAGACGTGACCGCCGCGGTGGAGTCGTATCGCAAGGCCTGCGAGCTGTTTCCGCCTTACGGCGCGGCGCACTATGCCTTGGCACTGGTGTACCGAAAGCTCGGCAAGTCAGACGAATCCCAGCAGCACTTGAAGACCTACTCTGAGAACAAAACAGTTGTTCCTCCGGCGGATGACCTTCTCCGCAATGAGCTCCGCGCGCTCGACCTGGGCGCGGTGTCGAATCTCCGCCGGGGGATTGCCCTGGAGCAAGTCGGCCGAATCGAGGATGCCATCGCCGCGCACGAAAAGGCGCTTGAACTCGACCCGCAACTGGTCCAGGCGCATGCCAATTTGATCATCCTGTACGGCAAGACCAAACAACCGGAGAAGGCAGAGGAACACTATCGTGCTGCCGTGCACCTCAACCCGAGTCATGCCGACAGCTATTACAACTATGGTGTGCTCCTCTTCGAGCAACGCAAATATGGCGAAGCGGAAGTGGCTTTTCAGAAGGCGGTAGAGATCAACCCCTTCCACTCGGACGCCTACCACAATCTGGGCTTCATGCGGGAACAGCAAGGGCAACTGGAG
>Ga0315291_10005773_pt1 | contig 15457 bp, 13 predicted proteins | sample YL17G12_20_MG_FD_203070 | JGI IMG/M metagenome (GOLD analysis project Ga0315291, IMG submission 203070) | Sediment microbial communities from Yellowstone Lake, YNP, Wyoming, USA - YL17G12_20 | ecosystem: Environmental > Aquatic > Freshwater > Lake > Sediment | place: USA: Wyoming | collected...
TGGTATGAGGAGCGTTCGTCTTAGATTTTTTTCTTTCAACGTCAGCGCTCCTTTCCCTAAGTATGGTCTTTTGGGTTCATTGCTAAAATAGTTGTTAACACAAAAACAATATATATTTAAACCATAACCTTAAACAGATTGTTCTACAATTTTTCAACTAAACCCCCTGCATTCCTGCTCTATTCCCTGCTAAAATGTCTGTTTCTGTTACTCCCCCTGTTCAACTTTCCCTTATCCCTCCTGATAAAATTCCAATCAGATTTTCAGTTATACAATCTATTCAGTAGTCGTTAAAGCAGTTAATTATGAACTGAACTTTAAATCTGTTTATAATCCTAACTTTATCACTAATCCCCAATCCCCAGCCCCCAATCCCCTTTAATCCCACTCCGTGGAGGAGATATCTCTCTATCCTGAGAGAACATTGAATAAAGAACATGGATTTTATAAGTTTAGACAAATTTCCGCTCAATTTTTCTTCTACCTACAGGTAGAATTCTAAGGTGCGGGGTGGTGTATTTCTTATTGAATTTTCTTTAGGTTCTCCATTATTTTCTTGCCAAAACCCTTTTTACTAAAATCTATTCCTTTAAAAACCGATGAAATAATTGCTATGCCTGAAGCGCCGGTTTTGGAAACAGACGAAAGTGACAAATGGGTAGAAATGATAAAATTAACCTTGAACTTAATAACAATTTCGTGTATAAATTTAATGAGGCAACCGATGTATATTTCGTATAGATCCTTAAATGAGGCAATAAGGGGTCCTGTGTCGTGGTGCTAAAATATCTGAGGGTTATTTACGTCACAAATGACCCAAAGGCAAAAATCCCGGTCGGATTTCTGTCTTCTCGTCTAAATTACTTATCAGAACATAGATCTATTTATGGATATATTTCATATTATATCTAACCTCGAACCGGTTTATAACTGAATGATTTTAATGTTCTCTTTAATATATTTTCTTATTGTATTTTTTGCGGTAAGATAAAAAAGATGTTAGCCAAAGGGATTGCCGATTCTTGTTGCTTTGTGCCGTTGGGCGGAAAGGTTGTTTCCTTAAACGTTGCTCCGATTGTTTTTGCGCATCCGTCTTTTATCGTATATCCTTCGCACTCTAAATATCCGCCGGATTTTAAATATATTATTGGCATTTTTTCTCCATCTAGATTAGCGAGTAGTTAGGGAAAGATTTATATATTCTCGCTACTAATTTATTCTTCCGGTATTGGCAAATTACATCGTGTTGTTTTATCAACTCGATATCCTAAGACATAGTCGGCTTGCATTAGTTTGTGGATTTCGCGCGAACCTTCGTAAATCACCGCGCCTTTACAGTTACGATAGAACCGTTCGACCGGATACTCATCTGAATAACCATACGCGCCGTAAATCTGCACCGCATTAGACGAGGCGCGTTCCGATGCATCGCAGGCAACCATTTTCGCTAATGAAGTTTCTTTAGTGCTTCGCATACCTTTATTCTTACACCAGCCCGCTTTTGTCCACAAGAGCCTTGCACATTCGAATCCTGAAACCATATCTGCAATCATCTCTTTAACCAATTGATGCTTGCCAATCACTTCCCCGAACGTCTTACGTTCATTCGCATATTTTACTGAATGATCTAAGCAGGCTCGGACTAAGCCGGTCGCGCCAGCCGCGACCGTAAAACGCCCCTGGTCCAAAGCGAACATAGCAATTTTGAACCCCTCGCCTTCCTGTCCAAGCAAGTTCTCCTTCGGAACTTTAACGTCCGACATTGCAATCGAACCAGTGTTGCCGGCGCGGATGCCTAATTTGCCATGAATCGTACCGGTTGTGACACCAGGAAAACTACGCTCAACAATAAAACAACTTAAGCCCGTGTGGTCGCGTTTTTTGCGCTTCTCTTGGTCGGTCCATGCGAAAATTATGAAATTATCGGCAACGTCAGCTAAAGAGATCCACATTTTCTCGCCGTTTAAAACCCAGTAATCGCCTTCTTTTTTGGCTTTGGTCTCGATTGCAACCACATCGCTGCCGGCATTTGGTTCGGTTAAGCCAAAAGTCGCAATCTCTTTACCCTGTGCTTGAGGAACTAAGTATTTCTTCTTCTGTTCTTCGTTACCCCAGGTTAAAATGGTTAAACTGTTTAGTCCGATATGCACTGAAAGAATTACTCGCAATGACGTATCAACATATTCTAACTCTTCACAGGCAAGTCCTAAAGAAATATAATCACCACCGCTGCCACCATATTTCATCGGGATGGAAAGTCCTAAAATTCCAAGTTCTCCCATTTTATTTAAAATGTTCTTATCGAAGAATGCTTTTTGATCGTTGTCTCTAATCTTTGGTGCGACTTCTTTCTGAGCAAAGTCTCGGGCTAATTTTTGAATCATTAACTGCTCTTCGCTTAACGAAAAATCAATCATTACAACTCCTTTCTACTGGCTGATAGCGATTAACTAAGAGCCAATAGTTCTTTTAAATATATAGTCAATGTTTTTCAATAACCGTTGCCATGAAAACAGGTTTTTAATCTCTTTTTCTTTAAACAACTTATTAATTTCTGTGTCTTGTAATACAATTTTACTAAAATTTTCATTCTTCTCTTTTGCGACAAACGCTAATCTTTGTGTAATCTTGTACGCCTGGTCACGGTCAATGCCTTTTTTTACCATTGCAAGCATTAAGCCCTGTGAAAAAAATTGCTCTTTGGACTTATCGATATTCTCTTTCATTTTTTCGGTGTTGACCTCCAGCCCTCGCAAGACATTGTTTAACTTCAATATCATATAATGAATTAGGCTGGTTGACGAAGGAATAATAATCCGCTCGTTGGCTGAATTAGTTAAGTCACGCTCATGCCAAAGTGAAATGTTTTCTAGTCCGACCTGAGCAAAGCTTCGTACTACCCTTGCTAAACTTCCGATTCGTTCGCAGATTATTGGATTCTTTTTGTGTGGCATTGCTGATGAACCGCGTTGCGACTTTCCAAATGGCTCGGCAAGTTCGTTAATTTCAGTACGCTGAAGATTTCGGATTTCGGTCACGATTCGCTCCAGGCTTGATGCCAAGATTGCTAATGATGTTAACAGTTCGGCATACCGGTCGCGCGGAATAATTTGAGTTGAAACCGGTTCGGGTTTTAATCCCAATCGTTTTAATGCTAAAGATTCCACTTTGGGGTCAATTTCTGTATACGCACCAACCGCGCCGGATATTTTACCATATCCTAAGTTATTCTGGGCGGTTTGAATTCTTTGGATATTACGAATAATTTCCTCGTGCCAGGAAAGACATTTAAGCCCAAATGTAATCGGCTGAGCATGAATGCCGTGGGTTCTTCCCATCATTAAAGTATATTTATGCTTTTGTGCAAGTTGCTTGGTAGTTTTTGCAAGGTCTTTCATGGCGGAGAGAATATAATTACACGCAATCAAACAACGCAGGGCCAATGCGGTATCAACAATATCGTAAGAGGTTAAACCAAAATGCAAGAGTTTTGCATCCCTGCCTAACGGCTTTTCGATACTCTTTAAGAATGCAATCACATCGTGTTGCACAATTTCTTCAATTTCAGTAATCTTTTTAACGTCAATCTTTGCTTTTTTAAGTTTTGGGTGTAATGTCTTAGGAATTATGCCGAGCTCGCCTTGCGCCCAAGCCACTGCTTCTTCTACAATCAGCCAATATTTAAACTTGGTCTCTTCTTTCCATAATTGGGACATTGGCGCAGTTGAATATCGTTCGATCACAAACTTATTATATGGCTAATGCCTTAAAAGTCAACCCTGCGCCTTATCAAAAAGACTATAAAATTATTCCCGGGCTGTGTTTTGCAAAAATCGGTTCTAAATAAGAAAATATACCAAATGTTGTTTCAACTATAATTCAAATTGTATTTTTACGAGCGGATTTGATAGGCTGTCAATCTTTTACATCCGTCTAATCTGCGTTACCTGTTGTTCTATATATATTATAGATTCTGCCTTAAAATCTTAAAATGTATGGAGTAATGATAATTATAATGTCGCTCTCTTCAAGAACCTTTCGGTTGTGCCTAAACAGAAAACCCAAAATTGGGATATCGCCCAAAAGCGGAATTTTTCTTTGAACAACCCTTTCTGCCTTTGACTTTAATCCGCCAATAACAATTTGCTCGCCGTCTTTCACCCTTATTTGTGTTTTTACGCTTCTTCTGCTTAAGACCGGCAAATTCCCCAACCCTTGACCGATAAAATCACTAACATCTGGCACGACTTCCATGGTTATCTCGTCTTTTTCTGAGATAAACGGCGTAATGTCGAGCGAAGTACCGTATTTGACCTGTTGTAATTGCACATACGGATATTGGGGCGAACCAGTAACTATCTGGTAATATTGTTCTTTGCCTATTGTAATGCTTGCCTTCTGTCCTTCAAAGGTTACAATCTTTGGGTTCGCTCGGATTTCTGCTTTCCCGTCTTGAACCAGCGCCTGAAGTGCGGGTAGAAATGTATATATCCAGCCACCGCCCAGCCCTCTGGTTATTGTTTTATATATTAATCCGGCGGTGGTGTCGACCAGTTTTGTAAAATCAGCAAATAAATTAAAACTATCGGCACCTTTACTCACGGTCCCGCTCCAATTTAATCCTAATTCGTTTAATGCGTCGGTGGAAATTTCAGTGACCAAGGCCTCTATTAATACTTGCCGTGGTGGTTTGTCGATGTTTGATAAGTCTTGTTTAAACTTTTCAATAATCTCATTTGGTGCGGTAATCGCTATCACATTTATGTCCGGATTAACTTTAATGTAGGGACGATAAAATTCGGAGATTAATTTATCCGCGTCTGCCGCTTTCAGATAATTTGGTTTGATAATTTCGGTCGTAGCAAGCAATGGAAAAGAAGCCTGTTCGGGTTTGCCGGAACCAACCAGATAATAGTTTTCAATTTTTCTAAAAGAAAATCCTAACGGAAAAAGCATCCGCTTTAAACAATCTTCAAGCGGTAAGTCTCTAACCTCCATTGTTATTGTGCCAGACACGGTTCCGTCGGTGATAATTGGTATTCCGGTTTGACCAGAAATGTCTTTCAGGGCTTCTAATAGTTCGCTATCATAAAAAACATTGGTCACAGTTGGCGCGGGCGCACTTTCAACCTTGGGCGGTTCTTTTTGTTCTGCAAGTTTGGGCGGCTCGGTTTTTATTGATTCAGGTTGCTCAATTTTTAACGATTCTGATGGTTCTGTTATTTTCTGCTCTTGGGATGGTTGCGGTATCTGTGTCGGTTTGGTTGGTTCTTGAGCCGGCACTACAGTTATAAAAAATAATATTAAAAGAATGTATGATAAATTTTTAGTCATTGTTCTCCTTAATGTTGTCAAATTTTTATCTCCTGCGCAAATGTGCTGAATTTCCCTTTGCCGTATTCAATTTCAACTTTAATATTATATTTGCCTTTTTCCAATTTTGGCGGGCCGTCCGCTTCCATTATTAAAATTCTATCCGGCAAAACATAGTCTTTGATTTCTTTTAAGGGAAATTCCCCTATTTTTATAATATTTTCGGTTATCATTTCCGGTAATTTTTGCGTCTTTTCTAAAATAATTTTACCGGTCGGTTTTAAGCGCATATCGCCTGTGTTTCTTAAATACGCTTTAAAAACAACTGGTTGTATTGCTGATAATTTTATACTGTCCACTTTTATTTCTTCCCTGAAAAATCCCTGGTAGGTGAGAAAGACCGGCAAAGAAAACGGGGTTGGCAGAATTGTGTCTTTAGTTTCTTTGTTTATATTGAAAATAATATCGGAATATCTTTCTCCTTGCCCAGCATCAGCAGGAATTTGCAAGTTTAATTTTATTGGTTTTCTCTCGCCGGGTTTAATAATAAATTCTTTCGGGTCAATTTCAATCCATTTTGAACACGCCCATTTACCAAAGCCCGAATCCACAGCCAATGCTTCACCGCTTTCATCGTTAGTCAATTCTTTAATTTCTGCATTAACCTTAACATCGGTTGTTTCTTCATTGTATAGAATTGCGGCTCGCGTTCTAAAAGCGTTCGGTGAAACATTTAGTTCAATTATTTCGGGATTTATTGTAATTGCCAAAGGGGTTGCAGAGCTTAAGTCACCTTTGGTTTGTGCTTGTTCGGCTGAGATTACAAATGGGATAAGTGCTTTGGCAGGGCTTCCGGTTCCATATCTAACTGTTGCTTCCATAATATATTCGCCAGGAGGTGGTTGTTTAATTACCGAGACCATATCCACGGTGGTTTTGGGCAGAATCACTCCTCTTCCTCCACCTAAGCCAAACTCTTTTATTTTACCGCCTTGTTTATTCTTTAATGTCAGTGCGCCTTTTGCAATCAAATGAATATCTCCTTCGTTTCGCACCGAAACTGATACGGCTAAGGCGTCTTTAATTTTTTCCATCAACATAAATTGTTTTAAATTCTCGGGTTTGTCAAATTTTATATTGGTAATAATGGCTTTCGGCTTTGTTGGTGGTTTTATTGTTATTTCCAAAACAACCGACATTCTTGTTTTGTATTCCAATGCTTTTGGGGGCAGCTTTGTTTCTACGACCACCGCGCCATATCCCCCGCCTTTAACACCAAATGGCACTTCGATGTTCCCGGCTATTTCTACGCCTGAGTTCGGTTTTAAAATTATTAAACTGTCTTTTACTTTTATCCATCCCGCACAGGAAAAAACGCTTTTGCCAATTTCAACTGTTTGATACCTTCCGTCTTCGGTTTCAATTATATCGGCTGGGTATATTAAAAGTGTATCGGTATGCCATTTCGATTCGTTTACAATTGAGAACTTGAATTGTTTTCTTGCGCCCGGGGCAAGGCTTTGTTCAATAAGAAAAGGAGAGATTGAGACTTGTGTTTGTAGAAAAATTAAATTTGCTAAAATTAATGATAACATTTTGCAATTATACTAAAAAAAACAAGAAAAGCAACTTACTTATCTAAAGTATAAATAACCTTGCCCCACTACTCTGTCTGAATTCAGACAGAGTAGTTAATTAACTGTTTATGCTCTGCTTATGGCAGAATAGTCCGATAATAACCTGTTAGCGGATCAATCCATGGTTTTACAACTGAAAGTGAAAAAATGATTGTTGCGCCAAGAGGGTCTTCGTATTCACAAGCCGGGTCATTGTCTTCCACTACTATCTTTTCCCAGATCTTCCTGGTTCTTCCTGTGCCGAAGAAAGAAATAGTCAGCGTATAGCTGTTAAATTCTGCGGCTGAATACCATATCGGTACATCCAGTGGGTGTATTTTCGATGTGTCGGTGATCGAATAATATTTACTAATATAGTCATCCGAGCCGATTCTTTTCAAGTCTTCAAAACCCGAGAACGACAAAACGACATCGCTGTTGCTCCATAGATTTATAAACGACCCGATGCCGGCATAAGTTCCTGGTTTCCGGACTAAATCTAATAATCTGTTCCCGTTAATAGACCAAATCAACCATTGTGCAACCGAAGCTGTGTCTTTAAAAGGAATTTGCCAAGTGTCCTTGTTGCAGCTACCGGCGAGGCCTGGAACTATATCTAAAAATTTACGACATTTAGCATCAACTAGTCCCTGTTGAGGGTCCCAACCTCCTGCTTGATTCAACGCCCAACAAGGTTGTTCTTGCCAAGTGTTTGTAGCAAAAACAGTCAAAACCATAACTGCGAGAAGAAAAATTGTCTTTTTCATATTTCTCACATCCTTTCTTTTAAAGTTAATTTATTCTTAATTATCCCTAATCCTGGCAGGGAGGTTTAAGAGTTTATGTTCTGCCTAACGCCTATGGGTTATATCCCACCGGTTGGTCAGGTTTGTAGTTTCCTGTTGGTCCGTCAATCCACGGTTTCTGATTAGTAAGCGTTATAGTCATTGTTCCACCGAGAGGGTCTTCGTATTCACAAGCTGGGTCATTCTCTCCCACCACTATCTTTTCATAGAGATACACAGTAGCAGGGTAGTCGTGCATTACAAAATATGCATTTGGTAAGCTAGTGGCTGGAAACCACACAAGAGTAGACAGATTGACATTTTGCGAGTTCAGACCCGAGTAAGCATAATACTTTTCCACACTGTCGTTTGGTGATCCGATTTTGTGTAAATTATCAAAGCCTGAAAATGTAACAGTGATGTCTCCGTTGCTATTAAGACAAAACGTGGGTCCTGCGCCAATAAAGGTGCCCGGCTTACGAACTAAATCTAATACCCTGTTGCCAGTAAGACTCCATGCAGCCCATTGCGCGATTGAAGCTTGATCATAGAAAGGAATTTGCCAAGTATCCTTGTTGCAGCTGCCGGCGAGGCCTGGAATTATATCTAAGAATTTACGACATTTTGCATCAACTAGTCCCTGTTGAGGGTCCCAACCTCCTGTTTGATTATTCCACGCCCAACAAGGTTGTTCTTGCCAATAGTTCGTAGCAAAAACAGTCAAAACCATAACTGCGAGAAGAAAAATTGTCTTTTTCATGTTTCTCACCTTCTTTCTTTTTTAGATTTTATGTTTATTGAAAATAATTTATTAAAAAATATCTCCCTGCCAGAATGGAGATAACAAAACCGGAGTTCTTTGCCAAGCAAAGTCAACAACCCCGTCCAAATAAAATTGCCGGAGCGAGTTTCCTGCCATGACAATGGCACTATCGTTTGGGAATAATCGCTCCCGACAAAAATTTCCTTAGTATTTATCATTTAGGTTCCTGAATTATTATATCGGTCTAAACGAGTTGCCCAATTATTCGCTTGTTGTCCTTGTGTTGTGGTTGTTCTTGCCGTCGGTCTATAGGTATTGAACCAATTGGCAGCAGAGTTTATTATCTGCTCAACTTCAGAAGGGACCGGACACCCGCGCGCACGATTCAAAACCGCGGCAATGTATTGATGAGCAAGAATGTAATAAGCATCGCCACCCGAAGGCGAGGTATTCAGCACCTGCATCCATGTCTTACCGCTTTGAAAGAAAAGAGCGTTCGGGCTATACCAGCTGGGCCACTCGCACGGGTGATTTTTCCAATAACCCTGTGAATGAGTTTGTGGAAAATAATAAAGTGAATCTTTGAAAGGGATGTCCCAGGTCTGCTTGTTACAAGCACCGGATGTGTCATTTTGCCACAGATATTTTCGGCAATAAGCGGTGTCAAGACCGGTCTGTTCTGCCCATTGTCCTCCAGCCCAACGCCAACACCTTTTCTCTACCCATGTAGCCGACACTACTGTTCCTATTGTTAACATGATAATAATTAGTGAAATTATATATTTCACTTAATAATCCTTTTAAATTGCGTTTTTGCCACAGACGCTTTCCGCAAACAAGGAAGGACTGTCCACTTTTATTGGAAACCGCTATATTTCCAATCGAAACTATTACATGCTATTGTATTGGCGCTTCCTTCCCACTCTTGCCACGCTCAATTGCCAATTATAATCCATTTCATCGGATTGTCAAGGAGAACGTTGTTGTTCTAATGATTTTATAAATCATTGAATTTTCAGATGTTGAACACTTATTTTTCGTATACTTGTTAAAGAACTTCTGTTTATGGTCAGGGGGTGTTACAATTCCCTTAAAACAAAAGACTTGTCAAAGATGGTTTTAGTTGTTTTTGTGATACAGAGCTTTGGCAGGAGCACTTAAAATATTTCAGGAAGGAGAAAAATATTTAAGCTAAAAGTTCTGCGATAGTAAATTGCAGGTAAAAATTGATATGGATAAATAACTGGAATTTTTCTCCTTCCCGTACTTGCCATGCCTAATTTTACAAAACAATACTCACTTGTCAAGTCCTTGTTATAAAAACTGAAGTGTTATTTATTTTAACTTATTGAATACAAAATTGTTATGTATCTTATTGTTTTGACTTGGTGTTGAACAATAAAATGTCTGCGGGGGTAAATAAAAATGGTTCATCTTTTAATTCTGCTTTGGAATTACTAAAATGCCTTCTTTATAACCTACCCCAAATAACTCTTAAATTTTCTCTTTCACTCCATATTATATATCCGGTTATTAGTCCTCGAATAATTCCAACTATATTTTCTATCCCCCAATCTATCAGATAATTGTTTAGATAAATAATTATGAACTGCATTTCAAATCTGCTTAAGAGCCTAAATTTAACACCAACCCCCAATCCACAGCCCCCAAACTCTCCAAAACCTACACGAAGGAGGGAACGCTTCCCCTATCATAAGAGAATTTTGAATTATGAATTTGGAATTCAGAATGTTAGGAGAAAAATTCATTCGGTTTTTCTTCTACCCCCAGGTAGAATTTTCTAGAAAGATGAAGCTAAAAAATTTGATGTTTAGGAACTGGTTTGCGGTTCGTTTTGTGGTTCAGTAACGGTAAAATACTCTTATCTGTTCGTCTTGACGTTTTATAACCATTTCCAATTGATTTTTTACCGATTCGGCGAGACGGGCGAAGTCAGCAGCGTTTTTTGGAATCTGATTGTTAATAGAAACAATAATATCTCCGGCTGTAACTCCAACCATTCCGCCGACTGAATTGTCTTCGACGTTGACGACAACAACACCTGATTCGGTGGTAAGATTATATTTTTTCATTAAGGTAAAGTTGTTATCACTTACGGTTAAACCGATTTTGGTCTTGATTTTCTCAATTTTATCTTCGCTTACAATATTTTTTGCGTTTCCTTTTGCCTGTTCAATAAAATTCTTTACTTCGTTAATCGGGATCGCAAACCCGATGCCCTCCGAACCGCCGCTGCGAGAAAAAATAAATGTGTTTATACCAATCACTTCTCCTAGGGCGTTTACCAGAGGACCGCCTGAATTGCCCGGGTTAATTGCGGCGTCGGTTTGAATCATGTTTTTATATTCCCGACCATCTCTTTGGCTAGATTTCATTGTGCGATTGAGTGCGGATATGACACCAACGGTAATTGACGGCTGAGCATCTTCTAATAAAAATCCGAATGGATTGCCAAACGCAATGCACCACTCGCCAATCATCAGGTCGTCGGATTTCCCTAACGATACATATGGCAGGTCCTTGCTCTTGACTTTAATCAATGCCAGATCTCTGGTTCGGTCAATATCGACTAATTCGCCATCGAGCTGGCGATTGTCGGGTAAGGTAACTTTGATTTTAGTTGCGCCTTCTACAACATGAGCATTAGTAACAATATTGCCTTCTTCGTCCACTATCACGCCTGACCCAAGTCCTTGAATTTGTTCTTTAAATTGTCGACGCGGAAAAAAATCTCGAAAGAAATCACCCCAGAACGGGTCAGAAAAAGGGTCAAATGCGGTTACAATGCGCTCTTGTATCACAGTAATGGACACAACTGCCGGGCTTACCTTCTTGGCTGCCAACACAATTGCGGTGGTTCGAGAATTGCCGATCTCTTCCTGTAATGATACTGGCACGATTTTGCCATCGGTTGTTCTATTGCTGAGATTTGGCGATCTTTTATGTGTTTTTATTAAAACAAGGGACCCAAAGACCACAATTGACACGATAATAATTAAAGAAAATCTTTTGTTCATACGTTTTTATTATAATTCGCTTCGCTTAAAAGTCAATCAGCAAGACAAGAGATTAAGACGACCTTCGTCAAACAAAGTTCTTGACCCATCCCATCTAAATATATTTTGTAATAAATTCGCGCAATAATTATAAAACATACTTTTAGGTGTTATTTTAGATAAGCCTTGCTTTCCATGAAAGGAGCGCTTGACATAAAACTTTTTGCCTTTATACTAAGCTTGTGATATTGCTGTTACAATCTTCTTATATTACATCGGTAATCCGCATTAAAATTAATTTGTAAAACAAAGAGAGGAGTTTAAAACATGAAAGCACTGCTTGTATTCTATTCAAGAACTGGCAAGACCCGAAAAGTCGGACAAATACTAAGCGAAACTCTAAAATGCGATATTGAAGAGATCTTCGACACAAAAAATCGCACGGGGTTTTTTGGCTGGCTGCGTTCCGGGCGTGACGCAATGCGAAAAAAGTTAACAACCATCCGAGAAACTAAGTTTAAGTCATTTGATTATGATGTCGTAATTATCGGAACGCCGGTCTGGGGAGGCATGCCCGCTCCTGCAATCAGAACCTATATAACTCAAAACAATAGTAACTTTAACAAAGTTGCGTTCTTCTGCACGTGCGGAGGTTCTGGCGTTGATAAAGTCTTCGCTGAGTTAGATAAAATCTGTGGCCAACCACCGATCGCCTTACTTGACGTGAGAACCGAAGAAGTGGTAAAGGACACTTTCCGCGTAAAAATTAAACAGTTTATGGATAAAATTAAATAATCTGATACAGATAAAATGGAGCAATTAGAAGTTTTCAGTTCAGTTGAAGATTTAGAGAAGCGGCTAAGGCCTTATCGTGCCCGTCGGCAAGAGATAGAAAAACTACTTTCCGACCCGGAAGTTCTATCTGATTCAAACCGCACACAAGTATTAAGCAAAGAATATAAAGAGATCGCTGACATGATTCAGTCGTTCGAGGCGTATAAAGCGACGGAAAAAGAAATTCGAGAGACAAAAGAACTGCGTCAAATTAGTGAAGACGATGAGATGCGCGAGATGGCGGAAAAGGAGCTGGAACGGTTAGAAAAACAACGGGAAGAGTTTCGCTATTCGATTCTTTATTACTTAGTTCCAAAAGATCCCTCATGGAAGAGTACCTGTATTGTCGAAATCCGCGCCGCGGCGGGAGGCGAAGAGTCGGCAATTTTTGCTGCCGACCTGTTCCGGATGTACACAAAATATATTGAAAAGAAAAAACTCCGGTACGAGCTTTTATCGTCTCGACCAAGCGATTTAGAAGGTTTTAAAGAAATTATTTTCTCGGTTGAGGGAGAGTCGGCTTTTCGATATTTTAGATTTGAAAGCGGAGTGCATCGGGTTCAGCGCGTTCCGGTAACCGAAGCGGCGGGTCGCCTGCATACTTCAACCGTTACGATTGCGGTCTTGCCTGAACCTACTGAAATCGAATTAAAGATTGACCCGCAGGATTTAAAAATCGATGTGTTTCGAGCTGGCGGTCATGGTGGACAGCATGTCAATGTTACTGATTCGGCAGTACGAATCACCCACCTTCCAACTGGGGTCGTTGTCTCGTGCCAAGATGAACGGAGCCAGTTAAAGAATAAAAACAAGGCGATGAAGATTTTACGCGCCCGAATTCTTGAGATAAAAAAAGAAGAGGAGCGGAAAAAAGTTGGTGCTCAACGTAGAAGCCAGATTGGAACCGGGGACCGGGCGGAAAAAATAAGAACTTACAACTACCCGCAGAACCGCATTACCGACCACCGGATTACGCTCTCGGTTCATAACCTGCCCGAAATAATGGAGGGTGCGCTTGATTATATAATTCATCCGTTAGAAACGGCTGAGATTATTAAATCTTTAGAATCAAATAAATAACTATGACCTACAAGACCCTTCTTAAGCAAGCCCAAGAATATTTCTCGAATGCTGCAACTGCTGAATATGTAATACAAAGTTTGACCAATAAAAAACGTTACGAGCTTTACACTGATAATTCTCCGGTTTCTGAAGAATTTGTTCTTAAATTCCACAATTTATTAAGCGGGTTGAATACAGCTATGCCAGTCCAGTATCTTTTGCATAAAGCATACTTTTTGTCATGTGAGCTTTATGTTGATGAGCGTGTAATGATACCGAGATTTGAAACTGAGGACTTGATTATGAAAACTGCCAACAAGCTCCGCGCTCAATCTCCCGCGCCCAAAGCCATCCTCGATATTGGGACTGGTTCTGGCGCTATTGTAATCGCGTTGGCCGATTTATTTACGCAAGCAAAAATAATTGCAACTGATATTTCCGCAGATGCCCTAGAAGTAGCGCGAATCAATCTTAAAAAATATGATTTTGACGCGAGAATTAAACTCTGTCCGGTTGATTTGTTTCCGGTTACAAATGATAAATTTGATTTGATTATATCTAACCCGCCTTATATTCCGCACGACGAAATAGAAAGCCTATCACCTCGGGTCAAGAACTACGAACCAAGGGTTGCCTTAGATGGCGGTAAAGATGGTTTGGAGATAATCGAAAGAATTATCAAACAAGCGCCTTCTTATCTTTCGCAAGAAGGTTTGGTGGCTTTAGAAATCGACCCGCGACAGGTTGATTTAATAAAAGACTTATCGCTTAATGCTCAGTTTGAAAAAGACAATCAAGGGTTAATAAGATATGCATTTATTAAATTTTAATCGAGGAGAAAACTATGAAAATTGGATTAATCGTTAATCCGGAAAAACCATTAGCCAAAAAAATTGTAGCAGAACTTGTTGATTATTTTAAAAAGAACCGAATCACTCCGTTGTTAGAAGAACCGACCGCGGAAAAACTGAAACTGGCCAAGTTGGCGGCAAAGGAAAAAGATATAATAAGTTCTTCGGAAGTGATCGTTGCGCTCGGCGGTGACGGTACATTATTAAAAACTGCGCGAATGGTCGGCGGTAAAGAAATTCCGATAATGGGCATTAACCTTGGTGGATTAGGTTTTCTAACGATGTTTTCCGCTGATGAAGCAAAAACTGCGGTAGCGGATTTCTTAAATAAAAATTGTCGGGAAGAAGAACGAATGGTGCTTGCGGTCACTTACAAGAAAGAAAAATTCTACGCATTAAATGACTGCGCAATCAATATGGGCTCTGATTGTCGGGTAATTGAAATTATTCTTTCCAGCGACCATAAGTTTATTTGTAAGCTCGTTGCGGATGGCGTGGTTGTTGCTACGCCAACCGGCTCAACCGCATATTCGCTGGCCGCCGGCGGTCCGATTGTATTTCCGACAATGGAGGCAATATTAATTACACCGCTCTCCCCTCATGTTTTGTCCGGGCGTCCGTTGATTGTTCCCTCGTCGGAAATGATAACTTTGGAATTGGCGGAACGAACCGAACGGGCGATTCTAACTATCGACGGTCAAGAACAGAGGCAACTAAAACAGAGAGAGAAAATTACTTTCACAAAAGCTGATTATTCAATCCGCTTAATCGCCCCCAAGAACAAGTCTTATTATGAGATCCTGCGCACCAAGATGAAGTGGGCGGAACGCGAAGCGTAGGCGGAACAAGCTGCCCGAATGAATAACAGGAATAAACTTGAGTTTGGTAAAGTTTTAACCGTACCAAACTTTTTAAGTATTTCTCGCCTTGTCTTATTGCCTTTAATATTATTCTTTATTGCAACTAAACAATACTTCGCGGCATTAGCATTTATGATTATCTCGTGGATTACTGATGCCTTAGACGGCTATATTGCAAGAAAAACTAATCAGGTTACCAATCTTGGTAAGATTTTAGACCATTTCGTTGATAAAATTTGGGTGGGTACAATTTTGGTCACTTTGGTCATTACAAGAAATCTACCGTGGTGGATTGCTGGGCCGGTAATTCTTAGAGATATTTTAATAGTTGTTGGTAGTTCAATAATCATTCAAAA
>Ga0315291_10005774_pt1 | contig 15456 bp, 14 predicted proteins | sample YL17G12_20_MG_FD_203070 | JGI IMG/M metagenome (GOLD analysis project Ga0315291, IMG submission 203070) | Sediment microbial communities from Yellowstone Lake, YNP, Wyoming, USA - YL17G12_20 | ecosystem: Environmental > Aquatic > Freshwater > Lake > Sediment | place: USA: Wyoming | collected...
GCGATATTCCAGGTAAGGAGGGTAGAAAAATGGTAAAGAAAAGTATGGCGGTAGGTTTGGTTCTCGGGTTCATCCTGGCCGGGGCTGTTCTGGCCGGGGCCGCTGATGTGAAAAACATAACCGTTGCCTCCTCCTCGATGGGAGGGACCCTCTACCTTTCTGCGAGCCGGTGGGTGGAGGAGATGAAACGGCAGATTCCAGGCATCAATTTCACCTCCCAGCCGGGCATCCACGCCAAAAACATGACGGCCATCGAAAAGGGAGTGATCCAGGTGGGGTTCGGGGATACGGCTACTCAAAACTTCGCCTATGAGGGGGTATCTTCTTACACCGAAAAACATAAGAAGCTGCGCTACCTGGGGATCTGCCAGCCCATGCCCACCCAGCTGGTCGTGCCCAAAGACTCCAAGATCAAGAGCATCGCCGACCTTCACGACAAGCGGATCAACCCCCTTCCCAAGGGTTCCGCCACCCGGCTCATCGTCGAGGCCATGCTGGAAAAATACGGCATCACGTACGATTCCATCCAGAAGAAAGGTGGGGTCGTCTATGGGGTCTCTTACAGCGACGCGGCCAACCTGATGCAGAACGGCCAGATGGACATGCTGACCAGCTGGAGCCTGGTACCCAGCCATCTGCTCACCCTCATTCAGAACCCGGGTATCCGGATCCTGCCAATCGATAAAGCGGATGAAATGCTGAAAGACCCCCGCTTCCTGGGCTACCACAAGGTCATTCTGAAGAAGGGCGCCCACGAGGGGGTGGTGGAAGATACTTTGATCCTGGCCAGCCATGTGACCTGTGTGGTGAGCGCTGACCTGCCTGACGAGCTGGTTTACAAGATGGCCAAGGTCTTCTTTGAAACCCCTGCGCTAAAGGAATTCTACAAGCGTGAACTGGAAGTCGGCCTGGGAGGGTCCTTTGATGCCCAGAACTCCCACCTTGCGGCTTCCATTCCGTTTCATCCGGGGGCGGAAAAATATTTCAAGGAAAAAGGGGCCCGACTGAAATAAGTTTCCCGCCGGAAGCGTAATATCTACGGTTGCCGGGGGGCAGAAGAATGCCCTGCGCCTCCCTCAGCCCCGCCCTCTCCCGCGAAGGGAGAGGGAGTTTTTGGATGAGGACCAGGGAGGGAATTATGGGTGGAAATGGCGAGGAAAGCAAGCAAACTCCAATCATCGAGGGTGTGTTACCGGCCAATCTTCCCAAGGACGTGGAACTGGAAGGCAGCACCGGCGCCCTGGAGGCTTTCCTCGATTCCCTGGGGACTCCCCCGTTCCAGCGGGCCGTGGCCTTTCTCATCGCCCTGTTCGGATTAGGACTCATTGCCTTTCACCTTTTGACCTCCTCCTTCGGCGCTTTTGAGCCTTTCGCCTATCGGAGCACGCACGTCAGCTTTGTGCTCCTCCTGATCTTTTTGCTCTACCCGACGGGGAGGAAATCCTGGAAGGAGAAATTCCATCCCTTTTTTCTCCTGGATGTGATCATCCTGGCGTTTCTGGTCTATTCTCAGGTCTACATCTATTGGGATGTGGTGGACCTGCCCATGAGGGCCGTGAACCCGAACCTCCACGACCTGATCGTGGGGACGGGTATTTATCTGCTGGTCATCGAGGGCGCGCGCCGGGCGGTGGGCCTGCCCATGGCCCTGGTGGCCATCTTCTTCTCCTTCCATGCCATCTTTGCCGGTCATTTCCCGGGGATATTCAGCGGAAACAGCATCTCCTTCGAGCGCTTCATCGGCATTCAATTCCTGGAGAGCGACGGGATCTACGGCATCCCCGTATCCGTCATGGCCCTTTTCGTCGTCCTCTTTATCATCTACAGCTCGATTCTGAGCGCCACCCGGGCTTCTCGGGCGCTGGTGGACCTGGCCATCGGCCTGACCGGATGGATGACCGGGGGCCCGGCGAAGACCTCGGTGGTTTCCAGCGCTCTATTCGGGACCATCTCCGGGAGCGCCGTGGCCAATGTGGTGGTTGACGGAATCTTCACCATCCCCATGATGAAGAAGACCGGGTATAGCGGCGAGGAAGCGGCCGGCATCGAAGCGGTCACCTCCAGCGGGGGCCAGATCATGCCGCCGGTCATGGGGGCCACTGCTTTCGTCATGGCCGGCCTGCTGGGGATGAGCTACGGCCAGGTTTGCCTGCGGGCGGCTTTCCCCGCCATCCTTTATTATTTATCCCTGTTCTTTGTGGTCCACTATATCGCCCGGCGGAGGGGGTTGAAAAAGATCCCCCGGTCCGAACTGCCGTCCCTAGGGCCGACGTTGAAAAAAGGGGTCACCCTCATCTCCATCGCCGCGGTTATTTTATTCTTGATCCTGGGATTTACCGCCGATCTGGCAGCCCTCTGGGGGATCATCGGAGTATTTGTCCTCAGCTTTATCTCCCGCCATAACCGCATTAGCCCGCTGGAACTTCTCTCCTGCTTTATCGATGCCGCCCGCCTGGTCTGCTCCGTGTCGGTGGCGTGCGCCTGCGCCGGGATCATCATCGGGGCGGTGAGCTATTCCGGATTGGGAATGCAGTTAACCGGCCTGGTGCTTAAGTTGTCCCAAGGCTATCTCTGGCTGGCCCTCTTCTTAACCATGATCGTTTCCATTATCCTGGGCATGGGATTGACCACGACCGCGGTTTATATCACCCTGGCCGTCCTGGTGATACCCGGGATCATCGAGATGAAGGTCCTGCCCGTGGCCGCCCATATGTTTTGCTTTTACTTCGGGGTCATTTCCAACATCACCCCGCCCGTGGCCCTGGCTGCTTTTGCCGCCGCCGGGATTGCGGGGACCAATCCCATGAGGACCGGATGGGAGGCCTGCAAGATCGGGTGCGTGGCTTTCATCATTCCCTACATGTTTGTCTACAACCCCGAGATCCTGCTGATCGGGGCTCCGCTGGATGTGGTCCTGGCTCTCGCGACAGCAACCATCGGAGCCTGGGCCCTGGGGTGCAGCGTGGCCAATTTCCTGATCCTCCCGAACCTGGTGTTGGAAAGGGGGGGGTTATTTGCCGCCGCCATCCTGCTCATCACGCCCGGCTGGATCACAGACCTCGTCGGGTTTTCCCTCTTCGGGGGCGTGTACCTGAGCCAGGTGATTCGAAGAAGGATTGCCCTGCGGCGGGCAGCCTTTGGATTGCGGGGGGGGATATGAAGGGCAAGGACGGGTTGCGGTGGTTTTTCATGGCGGTTATCGCTGTTTTTCTGTTTTACCTCGGGAAGGCCAATTATCACCAGCGAAACCCCGCCGAGTTCGTTTTGATCATCCTGGGAGCCATGGCCGCCCTGATCTTGGCTTTTTACTTTCTGGGAAATAGGCAGAGGTCATAGAGGAGCTCGGTGGCGGTAGCTCAGGCAAAAACCGTCGTCCATCGTCACGCTCAGGATGACCGTGTCAAAGTCAGGATGTTTCCGGATCATTTCCAGGTAATCCTTCATGGAGCTGGCCTGCGAGATGGCGTTGTGAACCGCGAGAATGCCGCCGGGGACGAGCTTTCTGGGGTATACCTGATTGAAGTAATCCATTTGGGGTTATGGGGGCAAATCTTTATCCTTGACTTTATCCTAAAGGGAAGGATGGGACGTTGATTCAAAAACAAATTACTGAGAGAATGGGCAATATGTAAACCGGGACGTTGGTGCAAAGTGAACTTATTCTAAATCCCCTAACTCGGCCGAGCCTAAATGTATTCCGGGGTCGGACCTGGGCAATTGTTGGAAATTGCAAAAGGATGAATTGAAAAAGGGTGGCTGTGGGGTCTTAGAACGGCATTTTTAGACCCAAAATCATGCTTCTAAGGCGATAGAAATGCCAGGGGCTGACTGCCACTACCTCCCCGGCGACGCATGGCACATTGGCCACTGTGGCGTACGGATCTTATGAATTGCTAGAGCCAGGTACTTCTCACAAGCCTGATTTCGGCCATGAAAAAGGGGATTTAAGGCCCCAAAATACATTCCATGGGGCCATGTCCTTTTGAAAATCAAAGATTCGGCCGGGTCCAACCCGGATACCCGGATAAAGCGGCCCATTGAAATTCATTGAAATTCATGTTGACATGCCTATTTAGAGGGAGTAGATTTTGATCAGAATTTAGAGTTGGAATCTGATTCATCCCCAGCAATGCCATTAACCTTTTGGAGTTTGATATGAAACGGATGTTCCAGAAGGTGCGACTATGAAGCCTCCAAGGATGCTCTTCGTTTACCATTGGAGGTTTTTTAATTTTTGGGATAACACAAAAAATATCATTTTTCAACGACGTCCCGGTTCACGGACATGGCCTTGCCCGGTTGTTAAACTTTCTCTTGGCTTTTTCCAAACCCTTAATGGAGGGTTACATGGAATGCAGAGACGGAACCCCATTTCTTAAAGAGAGGTGGGCTCTTGTTTTTTCAGAATCATGAACCAGAGAAATAGAATGCAAAGAAAATAGACCCTACTGCACGAGGTGCGGGCTAATTAAATCACTTTAGACTGCGAGATCAGAAATCGTGAAAGAGCGGCAAATTAAGGTTTGGCCGGAAACTATTCACTATCTGCCATCTGTAAGTCCGTTCCAGAGATTGGCTGGCCAAGAAAATGACATAAGACTTGATTTCTCTGGATGCCGCCAGATCACTTCTACAGGATTGACCGTTCTTCTATTGCGACTACTTAAACTGCTACATGGCGGGGTGCCACAAAGAAGCTGGGAGACAGATAATACAGATTGCAACCCTGTTTTCGAGACAGCCTTGAAATTGGGTTTTTTCAACCATCTTAACAGCTACTGCACAAATGCTTCACTCCTGGCACCAGAGACCAAGGGTACCGGCCCATTTCAAACAACAGAACACGATTTTCTCTATGGAAGAAAAGTGACGTCATTTCCTATTCTCCGGCTAGATTTCACCAATCAAAAATCAGTTCGACGGCTAGCGATGAAGGCTTTTAAGAAGGACTTGCTCAAGTATCTTCTTAAACTGGAATCGTCCTATCGGATTCACGCCAATCAGCTGGCAGCTGTCTTCATCGAAATGGCAAAAAACAGCGCGGACCATACTGTAGGGGATGCTTTCTTTGGCATGGACATTATTCATATTCCCGAAAAGAACTCAATTGAATTGCACTTCGTGCTGGGTGATCTTGGTAATGGCATTAAACAGCACATCCAAGATCACCTTCCGAGCGACCTCAAGGGCAAGAGGGGTAAGCATTGGAGCCATTACGAGAGTTACTACTTGGCCCTAAAGAATGGCTACACGAGTACACCCGAGAGGGATACAAACAAAGGTCTCGGCATGACAATTATTCTGGAAGGCGCAAAAGGTGTCAACATGTTTCTGTCAGTTTTTGATGCCAATAGCAGAGGGATACTTTCTTCGCTGAAAGATACAACGCATGAACAACTTAGAAGGCAATTCATTACATTCACAAAAGATAAGGTATTCTACTATTACGGATCAGTTAAAAGTGAGGCTCTATGAAGATTATAGCAATACGCAAAGATTTCGGCGTGAGCGATATCAGCGATGAAGAGGATGTGCGAACAATTATTGAAAAGATCGACGTGGAATCGAATGCCGATGTGCAGTTGGATCTTTCAGGATGCCTTATAGACTATCCTGCGACGAGTAAATTAATGGATACAATAGTGGAACAGCTTTCCCAATTATCTGGTAGAAAGGAACTCGAAATCATCACTGACTATGTACTCCCTATGCCGACAGTGGTGAACTGGTTATTTCTTGGGAGCAAGCGACTAGACATGGACCTGAACAAAGGGCTCCCATATAATGAAATTATTCAGATTTTACAAACCGCGCTACAGCGTTCTAACATTGTGCTTAAAATAACGATCAGAGACAGTGAAGGGAAGGCGGGGAATGAACTCACCATTCCAGACCAGCAATCTTAATTTCGTTCAATTGCTACTTTTCGAAGTTCTTGAAAGGATTTCCATTTTCCACCTTCATCTCAAAGAAACCGACACAAGGTTTTTTCCGCCACGACCATCCAATTCATCCGAGCCGCACTTCGTTGATTCATTCAACGAGTGCTTGTCCAAAATGCTTCATTGTGCGGCAGCTATCGTTGAGTCGAGCCAAACTGCTGATCAGGGCCATGAACAACCACGAGAAACTATTAAGCAAATTGGGGAAGTCATATCAGCGCTCAAAGAGCTCCATAGGTCAAATCTTGGCCACCTCCCGCGCCCTCCCGAATCTCCTGAATTGAAACGTTTTGGGCGGATCCTTCAGAAATACGTGGTGACACTTAAAGAACCATCGAAATCTGCTGCCTCCTCAGCCTCAGCCATTTCCATATACTTGGGTGAAACTGAAACAACTTACGTCGGTGATCCTTTGGTGGAGTACAAGCTGAAAACACTCAATGATATTATCAAGAAAGCAAATTTACGAATCGGCAATCGTGAGTCTGGTCCAATGGATTTATTTGCCGAACCTTCGCATGAAAACCTCGGATACCATCTCACCGTGCCAAGAATTGATGCAACAAATCCCTGCCGATGGCCCACTCTCGTACATGAGGTCGGGCACAGAATAATGGATCAGTCTTTCTTTAAGCACGGGGATATAAAGACAGACTTCGAAGAGTTCCTATCTAATGATAGTATATCATTTCCAAATGACACGGGAACTAGGTTCGACTTGAAGCATTGGTTGACCGAGTGTTGGTGCGACCTTTTTGGAGCAGTAGTCATCGGACCGTCTTTTTGGTTTGCACAGTGGTCTTCTTTTTTATTTAATTTTGCAGACGAGGGGATTTTTACGGGTACTAAAACGCATCCACCTGCCCTTTTCCGGCTTCACCTAATTCTAAAGGTATTAAACCATCGTTTTCCAGACGCTTTATCATCTCAATTCAAGCGTACAGCGTTTGAGGCAAAGAAACTGCTTGAAGAATTCGATATTAGGCATACCTCAGGTTTCATAAGTAATCGTAGCTTACGCCACCTTGTACTTCTCTTCCAGAATTACTTCTTTGGCCATTTCTTTACTAAACGGAAAGATGGGGAACTTGTTCTGGGCGAAAATGCACTAAACGATAAATTGACGTCACTTATAAAGTATACAAAGGGCATTGAAAAAAGTGTTATTGATTCGATGGTGAAGTCCTTATCTAACGGGCTTCCAATCCCTTCCGCCCCGATTTTAGATCCAACAACATGGCGCGAAAGACCCTCAACAGTTCAGGAAATACTGCTTTCCGCATGGATTTATCGGAACACCACATTCCGTAATGACGTCTTGGCCAAGTATCACGATATTATCAACAGGCACCGTAATAATCCAAGCAAGATTTGGGGGGTGTATGTTGATGAAGTTGTGAAGATGTTTAATGCATTCAATTTCTCAGTCCTCCGCTCAATTCAAGTTAGCGAGTGGTTCCATCTCTTTGAAGGCACAGAGCAAGGACTGAGTGAAGCAATAGTAAGCAAGGCAGGAGACCAAAAAGAAACAGACAAAAATCCATCAGTCTTGTCAGATTACCAGATCTTCAATTTAGTAAGATCAAAAGAAATAAAGGTCATTCCAATAATGAGCTTTGAAAAGCAACTCGGCGCAACCTCTCTTGACATCCGGTTAGGCACATCCTTTCAAGTATATTCCCCAAACCAAGTTGGGATAGTTGATTTGACCAACAATGATTCAGTTGTAAATGCTAACACCAATTCAACACTGGTTGACCTTGATTTCTTAGAATCTATCACCATCGCGCCTGGCCAATTCATGCTGGGGCATTCAATGGAGTATATTTGCTTGCCAGATTCGGTTGCCGCCCAAGTAGAGGGAAGGAGTAGTTTTGCCCGCTTAGGAATAGCGGTACATATGACGGCTGGACTTGTTGACCCCGGGTTTCAAGGCGTTTTGACGTTTGAGATTTTCAACGCAGGCCCAAATCCCGTTCGTCTCTATCCGGGAATCCGTATTGGCCAACTGCGTTTCTTCAGGGGTTCGCCACCAGGCAAACCTTACAATCGTAATCCAGCAGCAAAGTATAGGGGTCTTCTCCAACACCGCAATAGCCTCCAGTTTGAGGATTATGAAGTGCAGCTCCTCACCGCCGCAGTGAACTCAAAAGGAAGGTGAAAGGGGTGACATATGGCTGGTGATACTCTACAGACAATTGCCCATATTACGGGTTTGATTCCAACCTTTATTTACTACTCCATAGCATTCCTCTGCGGATGTGTGGCAGCGACGGCAGAGCTTTTCAGTCGTTACTCGGATAGTCCCGGCAGTACATTTCGTTTAAAAGAAAGTTACTCCTACTTGGCTCTGAATGGGGGTGCTTCCCTAATCACTTACCACATGATCAAAGAGTCAGGTATATCATTTGGGCCGTTGGAAAATTCGCCTCTAAGCCAAGCCGTTCTTGCCGGTTTTTCAGCGATGGCCATCCTTAGAAGCTCGGTCGCGAGTATCAAAAGGGGGCAGACAACCCTTGAGGTTGGCCTTGCACCAGTAATACAGGCATTCCTGGATAAAGTGGATAGAGCTTTTGATCGAAACCGTTCACGAGGTGAGTTAACGGAGGTTGGGAAAATAATGGGCGATGTTGATTTCACTAAAGCCGTGAAGGACTTGCCCACAACCTGTCTCAACCTAATGCAAAATGTTAGTAAAGAGGAGGGTGAGAGGGTGGGTGGCGAGGTCGCGGATTTAGGAAAGAGCGAGCTTAGTCCTCAAGCGAAAGCACTCAATCTTGGGTTCATCATCTCGAGGGTAACAGGACCAGCCCTCCTTCAGTCAGCTGTCGAGTCGTTGGGTGATGTTATTCGTGCTTCGGCGCAGCAACCTGGTGTTTCCGGGCAACAACCTGTACTCACAGCCACTTACGAAGAGGAACGGATCAGGGAACTAAAGAAGAAATTCCTATGAATCTACCTTGTTTGTACAGGAAGGAGGGAGCGATATGAAAGACAAATCAACGGGTTTTGCTGGGTTTCTTGACGGGTACAAGGCCAGAAATATTGCGGCTTCTGCATCCTCCGTCACGTTTCATTTTGGGGAAATGAAAAATGCAGTAACTGATATTCTTAGATCTCAGCGCTCGAAGAATGCACCTGAAGATCTCCTTGCATCACTTAACCGCCTTAGCCAAGTGTTATCAGACAAGCTAGGGGACTTCTTGTCAGCGGCTGTTTCTTGCGGCGAGGTCCTCAAGACTATCCTTCTGATGTCAAAACAGAATGGTGATCCTACCGCATTGCTTGCTGAAGAGAAAATGAAACGGTTGGTTTACCATTATCTTGAGTTTGCCGAACTCAGTGAAGACAAGACTGTACGTGACTTAGCCATCACTATAGCCGAAGTATTCTAGAGAACAGCGCTATTGTGAAAAGAAGAAATATAGTTCATGAGAAAAAGATTTCACTCGATGACTCAGTCCTCATCGAAGGTGATGCCATTCGCGCCCTCCAGAAGCTTCGGGAAAGGAGCATACAATGTGTCGTTACGTCACCCCCTTACTGGGGAATGCGTGATTACGACATGCCCTCGCAGATTGGCGGTGAAGCCACTTTGGAAGAATACGTTTCACGTATTGTTACAGTCTTCATGGAAGTGAAGCGTGTTCTAAGGAATGATGGTTTGCTCTGGCTTAATGTGGGAGATGGGTATACTAGCGGAAAGCGTGCCTACAGATCACCTGACCCGAAAAACGAAGGCAGAGCCATGCTGTGGCGTCCGGAAACCCCTAAAGGTCTCAAATGCAAAGAGATCATTGGCGTACCATGGAGAATTGCTCTCGCGCTCCAGTCTGCTGGTTGGTACTTGCGGACAGATATCATCTGGCACAAACCAAACGCAATGCCCGAGAGTGTTAAAGATAGACCCACCCGTTCTCATGAATATTTATTCATGTTTTCAAAGGAAGCTGATTACTATTACGACTATGACAGCTCGCTAGAGATAGTTATAGGTGGAAAACGCAACAGACGGACCGTCTGGACAATTCCGACCCAAAGGAAAGGTGGATTTCACAAGGCCACCTTTCCCGAGGATCTAATCAGACCTTGCATTTTTTCTTCCACCAAGCCCAGAGATTTTGTACTCGATCCATTCTTCGGTTCTGGCACTGTTGGGTTGGTCTGCAAAGACACGGGGAGACGCTTCGTCGGTATCGAACTGAACCCGGAATACATTGGGTTTGCAGCTAGCCGACTTGGCCTTGACAAGAAGAGCATTATCAGCCGACTGTAACGCAGGACGGGGACACCCATTAGTGAAGGGAATAGGGTCGGGTATACCTAATTGACCTTACCTGTAGAAATGGGTAGAGTAGGGAACTGGCGTAGTGACGAATGCCCTATCTCCAGCTCCCCCCTCATCAAACCATACATTCAGTTTTCCCGAATACGGCTTTCCGATCATCTTCAACCAGCGGGTTTCGCATTCTGCACCCGGGGAGATGTTGTCGGTATCTTATGCAGCCCAAGGGTCTCATAAAAATATCGAGCAGGATATCGCCTGTATCCCCTGCTCTTTTGCAGCTACGCCGGGTCGGACCTGGGCAATTGTTGGAAATTGCAAAAGAGTGAATTGAAAAAGGGTGGTTTTGGGGTCTTAGAACGGCATTTTTAGACCTTAAATCATCCTTCTAAGGCGATAGAAATGCCCGGGGCTAACCGTCACTACCATCCCTGGGTACAGAAGGGACATTGACCATTGTGGCGAATGGATCTTATGAATTGTTAGAGCCAGGTACTCCTTACAACCCTGATTTCGGCCATGAAAAAGGGGATTTACGGCCCCAAAATTCTTTCCATCGGGCCATATCTTTTTGAAAATCAAAGAGTCGGCCTGGTCCGACCCGGATACCTCCAGAGGCAGAAGCTGTCAAGAATGAATCACTACCCTAAGGCTCTATATATGCATTCAATATTTGGAGGGAAACGTTATTTAATCCTAAGACTATTTAGTTCAAGAAGGCTAGCGGCATGAATGTCTATGAGCAGATCCGGTACCTATGGGAGAAATCCCCGCAAGATTTTGAGCGGAGAGTTCAGGGGTGGGCGGATAATTTAGAGAAGAAAAGAGAAGAGGTAAAGAGAAACAGGTCTTTATTCCGAGCCTGGAAGCCTCTGGAGGTTTACGTATCGTATTCTTTCATAAATTCGGGCGTGTTTTCCATAAGGTTCTTCGGTCAGGAGGTGGCCAAGCTGAAGGTGGTGGATGGGAAGAAAATCCTGATCTTTGGTGAAAAACATGTGAGGCATAATGAAAAATATTTCAAACTAAAAGGCTTTGGAGTTGGAAAATATCCCTGGGAAGAGGCCACGAAGTTCAGGAAGCATTTCAAGCAGGTCGAGATAAGTGATCCGTGCATCAGGACAGGCATCGAGGAGCACAAGCTGGAATCGCTCTTTCTTCGGGAGATGTCAAAAAAGTCCAGCGAGAACAAGTTTTCGGGCAAGCTTTCAGAGATTCAGCCTGTCAAGGTGGCCGGGTGCCCGCTCCAGATGCCCTTACCGATTGGCGGGAGCGCCGGCGAGCCCAAGCCAGGACACGGCCACATAGATATTCTTGCAAGGAGAAGGATAAGAGGCACGAAGGTGTTGCTGTCCGTTTGGGAGCTTAAAGATGTGAATAAGCTGGCCCAGGCGGTCAAGCAGGCCTACATCTACGCGGTGACCCTCCTCCTTATGCTGAAAAGCCCTTCCGGCCAGAAATGGTACAAGATATTCGGCTTCCACGGCAAGCTTCCGAAAAAGCTTGGGGTGGAGGCAGTCGTAGCTGTCAGCAGGAGCGAGAAAGCAAAGGTGGACAAAACAATAAAAGAAACCATTCACCTCATGCCCTTGGAAATCAAGGAGGGAACAATTGACCTTTTTGCTTGTGTCTATGACGTGACCGAACCATTAGATATCGATTTCAGGAAAATATCATAATCTTCGGGGTCTTTGCTCTTGCTGTTTTCTAAGGAAGGGGATAACGGGGTCATATCTTTTTTCTTTATTTTGATTCGGTTTGAGTGAAAAATGGATTCGGGAAACTCAAGAATAAAGATTCGACCTCGAGAACGAACGCATTTCAAATGTGATCGCGTTCTTGTGCAAAATGAAATCCGGGTTCCGGGCCGACTTGCTGTCCGGAGCCTGGAAACTTGGGAATAGAGGAGGTGCAAAATGAGGCAGACACTTGTACGTTCTTTGACCGCTACGGTGATTGGGTGCCTGGCGTTCGGTGCAATAGGAGCCGACTTGTCGCCGGCAACGAGGCCACCACGCTTTCCACAACTCGCCATGCAACAACTGAATGAGCAACAGAGGCCGCTCGGGGAGCAGATTCTGAAGGTGTCAAGCATTGGACTGGGCGGTCCCTACAATCCATTGTTGCGCAGTCCGGTACTCGGACAACGCATGTTCGACCTTCTTTATTATCTCCGGTGGAACACATCAGTGCCGTTGCGGCTCAATGAATTTGCCATCCTGATTACGGGGCGGCTGTGGCGATCTCAGGTCGAATGGTTCGCGCACGCGCCGCTTGCGATCAAGGCGGGGCTCTCTCCGGAAATCGTGGCTGACCTCAAAGCCAATAGGCGGCCGGCGAACATGAAACCGGACGAGGCGGTGGTCTACGATTTTGTTATGGAACTCTCCACAAAGCATCAGGTCTCCGACGAAACATTTGACCGTGCCAAGCAGATTCTTGGGGAGCAGCAGGTCGTGGACCTTACCGCGGTCACTGGAACATACGTGACGGTCGCCATGGTGCTGGCAATGGCAGAGGAGGGCGTTCCGCCCGGTAAGGAGCCGCCATTCAAGGTCGGCGAGCCGTAACTGTAGCCCTACATTGAAGACAGTCAACGTATTCCAGGTCGGACCAGGGGAATTATTGAAAATTGCGCCACAACCCCCCCGGGTACAGATGGGACATTGGCCATTGTGGCGAACGGATCTTATGAATTGCTGGAGCCAGGTACTTTCTACAAGCCTGATTTCGGCCATGGCAAAGGGGATTTAAGGCCCCAAAATACTTTCCATTGGGCCATATCTTTCGAAAATCAAAGAGTTGGCCAGGTCCGATCCGGATACGACTTGTCCCAACCAGAGATCTAGCCCTCAGACTTGACGCAGCTTAGGGTAATTCTATAGAAACAAGGGACTTGTGCTAAATAAAATGCACCGTATGAATCAACGCAAACCACAATTAAAATTCATCCGAACTGCAATTCAGACAGTAGAATACCTTTTGCTGAAAACCCTATCGGAGTAGCACTTCCATCAACCCTTAAAAACATTTTTTCTTAGGGTCATCGATTTTTTTCTTGACTTATATAAATCTGTATGCAATTATATTTAATTAGATGCAGAAGAAGAACCTTCACAGCCTTAGTCGCCTGCGCCAGACCTTGCGCCGTCTTCTGCAAGACCTGGAACGGTCTCTGGAGGTTGCTTTCGAGCGATCTTTGCTGGTCAAGGGCAATGTCTACGAGATGGCTCGCAAGTGCGGCAAGCCCAACTGCGTCTGCACCCGGGGCAAGTTGCATCGCAGTATGGTCCTCAGCTGGAGTGAGGAAGGCAAGACCCGTCTGTTCTCCATTCCGCCGGAGCGGCTGGGGAAGCTTCAGGAGAAGAGCCGAGAGTATCTGCGCTTTCGCCAGGCGCGGGCCCGGGTAACGGAGATTTGTCGGGAGATCCTAGCCGTGCTGGATCAGATCGAGAACCTTCGCCGCGAGGAGCCCTGAGATGACTGGATCGGTCGAGTCCGGTTCGATGCCGATGTATTTTGAGCGCAACGATGCGTTGGTGATCGAGGCCTTTCGGCGGGGGGAATTTGATTATTTGGAGGGGGTAGGGGAGGTTTCGGAGGTGGACTTTTTCCGGGCCCTTACCGACAGAAAGATCTTGCAAAAGTTGGCGGCTACGTACCCTTCGCCCTGTCAGAAACACGACGTTCCTTTATGGGTGTATATTGCTAGCGACCTGTCCATGCGGTTTCATGGGGTCCATCCTTTTCATGCTTTTCCTTATGTGGTGCGCTCCGGGGGTTTGGTGCAGGCCTTTGGTCCGCAGATGGGGCACAAGGCCATTCATCCGGAGACGGGGGACGTGTCGTTGCGCTGTCAGGGGTTTAATCACAAGAATGAGTATGATCGGCAGACTCCTTGCGATCCAGACTACTTGCGCAAGATGGCCCTGCGGACCGATGCTCAGTTACTGCAGGCTTGGTTCAATCGGGATGTGGTGGGGATCTTCAAGCAACATCATGCTTTTGATCGCGAGGGGATTTTCATCGGGGATGCCACCTATCTTTTTGTCCCCGATAATCCCCGCTACGAAGGTTCCTCCGTGATGCTCTTTGATGAACACAACCATCCCGTGGATGGCCAGACCTTGACCCCGGCGCAGCGAGCTCGTTGTACTTGGCGTCGCTGTTACAAGCTGGTCAGTCTGATTCATACCAATCGGGCCGCCGAGTTTTTCCTTTACGCGGGGTTGGTGGTGACCGCCGGCCAGGATCACGAATGCCCCCTTCTTTACCGTTTGGTGGAAGAGTTTGTGCAGGGTCAGGGTCGGGGGGTGATGAAGCGGTTGATTCTGGACCGGGGTTTTCTGGATGGGGCTCAGATCGGCCGCTGCAAACAGGAGTTTAGTATCGATGTCCTCATTCCGGTGCGCCACAACATGGAGATCTATCAGGATGTCGTAGGTCTGGCCCAAGCCGGGGAGTTATCCTTCCAGCCCTGGGCGCCCTCCGTTGTTGCCCCGCAGCCGCTTCCCGTCCATCGTCCCGAGCGGATCAAAAAGCGGGAGGAGGCCCGGCAAAAAACCTTGGCTCGGCAGAAAGCCGCAGCCCCGAACCCAGATCCGAAAGCGCTTTCGACCCGGCGGGTTCGGTCCGAGGTGGCAGCCGTCAACGGGCTAGAGACCTTTTCCACCTGTCCCGTCCCTCTCAACGCCCTGGTCAATCGGGAGGTCTACGCCGATGGGCATGTGGAGTACTGGGTCCTGATCGATACGGCCCCGATTCAGGATCCAGGCCGTACCCGCCAAGAATATGGCCTGCGTCCGACGATAGAAGAACGGCATCGGCAACTAAAGTGCTTTAGCGACCTGGAATCTTTCACCTCCCGCGCTTTTCCCCTGATCGCCAACCAAGTCGTCTTCGTCTTGCTGACTTATAGCCTGTTGCAGTGGTTTTTGCTGCGGATCAACCGCAAGGAACTGAACCCGAAAACCCGTAGCCGTACCCTGGAACTTTTGCGGCCCACACTTACGGTCATTGTGATCTATTACCAAAACTACATGGCCTTTCTCACGCCGCTGCAACACCAAGAATTAGTCCTCACGCTCAGCGAACCAGCCCGCAAAAAAATCCTCGCCAAAACCCGCCGTCTACGCCGCAGCTTGGCCCATGCGCTCGATCATGCCCGGCCGCCATAATCCCTGCCCCGCCTCGCTTTCTCCTAAGGCAGGACCCGCTCGCCGACACTCT